>TARA_R100001163_G_scaffold16465_1_pt1 | contig 14822 bp, 13 predicted proteins | sample TARA_R100001163 | Tara Oceans TARA_R100001163 (sample SAMEA2621285) | marine metagenome | biome: marine biome (ENVO:00000447); feature: deep chlorophyll maximum layer (ENVO:xxxxxxxx); material: "saline water (ENVO:00002010), including plankton (ENVO:xxxxxxxx)" | depth 120 m
GCCTACATAGATGCAATAGCAAAACTAATGAACTATGCTATACCAAAACTGCAATCAACAGAAATTAAAAAAGACAGCGATACTAAGATTGAGATTAAATTAAATGAAGGGGCAACGCTTGATGATATTAAAAATCAAATCAGAGGTCTTGATGATGCAGAAGATATTGACTTTACTGAATTAGATGAAGAATAAAAAACTTTTAAAGTTTGCCCTCAATAAGAAACTATGTGATATGAGTTTCTATGAGTTCTTTAAACAGGCTTGGCACGTTGTAGAGCCATCAGTACCATTATCTACAAATTGGCATCATAAATATATTTGTGATATACTACAAGCAGAGTGCGAAAGGATAATTGCACAAAAGCCAAAAACAAAAGATATAATTATTAATGTTCCTTTTCGTAGCACCAAGTCACTTATAGTAACTGTTATGTTTCCAGTATGGGCTTGGATAAAATCACCAAAATTAAGATTTATAACCTCATCATATTCTGCAACACTATCTATTGAACTAGCAACTAAGTCAAGAGATATAATATTTAGTGATTGGTTTAAGAAAAGATGGGGAGATGTTTTCTTTATTAAGAAAGACCAAAACCTAAAAGAAAGATATGAGAATAATCATGTAGGTATGCGAAGAGCAACATCTGTTGGAGGTACTGTAACTGGTCAAGGGGGAGACTTTCTAATTGTTGATGATCCACTATCACCACAAATGGCAAATTCAACAACCGAAAGAGAAAATGCAAACGAATGGTATAGAACAACATTTTATTCAAGGCTTAACCAAGCAGACATTGGAGTTAGAATAATTATTATGCAAAGAGTTCATGAAGATGACCTGAGTGGATTCTTGTTAGATAGAGAAACAAGACTTGGATATAAACATATATGTATTCCAGCAACAAATCATGATGGCAATATAAAACCAAAATCACTAGAAAAGTTTTACAGTAAAGAAAGTGGCTTGTTTTGGGAAGAAAGATTTAGTAAAAAAATATTAGAAGATTATAAAAGTGCTTTAGGAAGTTATGGCTATGCTGGTCAACTACAACAAACACCAACACCCTTAGATAGTGGAATGATACATAGAGATTGGTTTAAGATAGATAGGTATAGGAAAGAAGAGGCAACAGTAAACTTTATTATAGATCCAGCATATACTGCTAATCAAAAGAATGACCCATCAGCATTATTAGCATATACATATACAGATAACAAATGGCAAATAGTAGATTGTGTTAATGTTAGAAAAGAATTTCCAGATTTAGTAAAGTTTATACCAGAATGGGTAAAGAAAAATGGCTACACACCAAAAAGTAGAATATTTGTAGAGCCAAAAGCATCAGGTAAATCTATTGTGCAGACACTAATTAGAGAAACAGGTCTTAATGTAAAAGAAGATAAACCACCAACTAAAGACAAAGTAGCAAGAGTAAGTGATATTAGTGCTTCACTTGAGAGCGGTAGGGTTAGTTTGCTAAATGGCAAGTGGAATGAGGAGTTTCTTGAGCAATTAGTTAAATTTCCATCAGCAAAACATGATGATATGGTAGATTGTTTAGTAATGGCTGTAAATAAGGAGATTTGGAGTGGAAATGGCAAAGTAGTGTACTTTAATTAATTTTTTTTCAGTTTGTTTGAAAATTGTGAAATTATTTCATAGTATAGTTACTATTTTTGCCTAGTTTTGAGTAATTATAGAAAAATTATCAGAAAATTATGAAAAATATAGAAATGTTTTACCTAAACAGGCAGCATCAAGAAATTATTGAGAGTCATATTGGTAAAATCAAAAAATTAATGTATTACGCTACTGAAAACGTTGATAGTGGCAAATATCAAAGTTTTTTAGACATATTAAATTCTATATATTTATATTCTAATAATTTTTATTCTTCTGTGTTAGAAAGAAGTGATGATGATAGTGGTACTATTGCAGAGTTTTTGTTTTTAGTTCCAAATATGTGCTTTTATAGTGCAATTGGATTTTTAACTGCACTTAAAGATGGTAAAAATGATTCTGAAATAAAAGACTACCTAGAAAGAGTTGGTGTTGTTTCTGAAAGTGCAACAGGAGAGTTGGCAGATATACTAATAGATGAACAAGAAAAAAAAGAGTATATAAAAGAATTAATCAATATAAAGACTAATCAAAACTAATAAATATGATACAAATAAAAATTCAAGAAGATACTTACGACATCCCAACAGAATGGAAGGATATGACAGTTGAATATTGGTGTGGGTTATATTCAATTATCAATCAATACAACAAAAGAGATGAAGAAGGTAATATTATTGAAGAAGATCACTCACAAGTTAAAATATTAAAAATGAATAGAGATATTTTTATGTATTTAACTGGATTAGCACAAAGTGACATGGAAAAACTTGATATTGATAGTGTAAATGCTGCTATAACTGCTTTTTCTGGTGCTTTAGAAGAATATAAGCCACAAGGCATAGATAAATTTGAATTTGAAGGGGAGACATACTTTTTCCCAAAAGAATTTTTAAAAAGAAACACTTTTGGAGACTATATTGAGTCAACACATTTAGAAAGCACAATAAAGATAATGAAACATGGAAGGTTTGATGTTTTGCCAGAGCAAATGGCAATACTTTGTAGAAAAGCAGGAGAAGAATATGATGATGATGTCATACCCTCCAAAACAGATAGTTTTAAAAAATTAACAATGGACATCGTTTGGGAGTTCAGTTTTTTTTTGACAATGCAAAGCGTAAAATTAACAAGGACTTTCCAAATGTTTTTGGGGAAAACAGAGGAAGAGGTGGAGGAGGCAAAAATAGAGTTTCTACAGTTGGACTCTACAACAAGTTCATAAAACCATATGGATGGCTAAATAGTTTATATATGGTTGCAGAAAAAAAAATATTTAGAATGGATGGTGAAAATGATATTGATAGCGTGAAAAAAACAAATTTATATAAGGTTTTGACTTATTTAAGTTGGAATAGTGCTAAAAATGATTATGAAATTGCTGTTCAGGAAAAAATACACAATAAAAATAACATAACATTGTAATAATGGCAATAACAAGATTAACAGACTTAGTAACAGTATTTGAGAGTAAATGGGTTTATGGTGATGTAAAATTTGGGTATGATGGTGATGTAAACCAAGACCACGACACAAAATATCCATTAATGCTGATAAATCCACCAACATCAATAATTCCTGTAATTTATGAGGGAAGAGAAGAGTATGAATTTGAAATAAATTTTTACAATTTATATCATCAGGCGGCACACTCAGTAGTGTCACTTCAAAAAAGATGGGATAACTTACAAGACTTGGCTAATGAATGGCTAGATTTTATGTTAAAAAACTATCAAGACTCTACAGTAGAGGCATATCTAAATGATGAAAGCGTTGAGATTGAAAGAATAAAAGATGTTGCTAACGACAAGTTAGTTCAAATAAAGTTAACATTCACAATTAGTGGGTTTACTAAATGCTTTACACCGACATCTAATTTCCCAACAGATTATTCAAATTTAATTGCTTGGTTGAGTGCAGATAGTCTTGCTACATTTGATATACCAAATAAAAAGGTAAGTGCTTTAGGAGATAGAAGTGGCAACGCAGTAAGTGCTAATGTTTTCCAATCAACTAAAACAAAACAACCTTCAAGAATAGGTTATGATGGCATAAATGACAAAACTTATTTTGATTTTGATGGCACTACAGATGTTTTAACTTCAGAAAGTTCTTTACAAGTAACTGGAGATAGTTTTACTATCTTTGAAGTTAGCAAGTTTGGAGACACAAGCGAAACTATTTTTTCTTATGAGCATAGTGCTACAACAGGCAAAATTGAAATACTATTAGATAGTGGAGATGATTTTAAAGTTGTCAACTCTTTTGGTGGTCAAGAAATAGAGGTAAGAGTTCCTTCTAGTACAGCAATTAAAGGCACTCCTCATATTGGCGTTGCAAGAAGAACTGGAGGAGACTCAACCGACACTTTAAAAGTTTTGTATTATGATGCTGCAAATCAATTGACAAACACAGCATCTGCTTCTGGAGTTGCATCAACATACAATAGTGCTGTTTTTCACATTGGTGCAAGAACAGGAAACACACATTTTTTTAGTGGCGAATTTAACGAATTGATAATTTACAACAGGGCGTTGACAGATGCAGAAGTAAATGATGTTGTTGGTTATCTAAATTATAAATATAAAATATACTAATATATTATGGCATATCAAGTAAGACAAAGTTCACAAATAAAAATAGGTTTTACCCCTACTAATAGTGCAGGAACTCCATTAGCAGGTGCTTTTAATGAAGATGGTAGGCATCAAAGGTCAAATCAATTAAAAAGTGTAAATGACCCTTTAAGATACCAAATACAATGGTTAGGGATAAGTAATGAGGCTACAGAGCCAACTTCTGCTAATTACAATGCTACAACTGAAGAAGGAGATTTGATAAATGTTCTTTTTGAGGTGCGTGTTAGACCACACGCAAGTTTACCTTATAGAACTTTGGGAACTATTAGAAAACAAAGAGATATTGTAAATAAAAAATATGATGACCAAACACCTGCAAAAGGTCATAGGTTTACCATAGATGTAAGTAGATTAGTGCAAAATGAATTATCTTATAGTCTTTGCCCTATTAACAAAGGAACTTGGCAGTCAAGAGGTAATAGAGAAAGTTTTTTTGGAGGCATGAATGGTGGTGCTGTTAATCAAGACAATGTTCTTGGAAATGCTGGAGGGTATGGAGATGTTATAAGTAATTTTAATTCAAGTTACAATGCAACTTTTTTAGAACTTAATGTAAAGGCTAGTTTTGAAATTATTGATGGAGATGGTAGTATTGTTCTTGCAACAGGAACGAATGACAAACAATTCCCAAATATATTTGTTATAAACTCTGTAAATCATTTTGAAAGAGACTCTGTGTATTATAATGGCTTTAATTCAAAAGGATATATAATTCAAAAATATCTTAATCGTTCTTATAATTTTTTAAGCAGATGTCCTAACAGCACTAATGAATCTTCTCATACAGCAAGTGTATTTAAAAAAAAGGTGAGGATTGATGAAGAGGCTGAGTTTTTACAGTTTTTTTTAGATCATTCAAGTTTAGATGCTTTAGGAGGCTCTACACTTTCTCAAAACGTTGCATTAAAAGTAAGTACATATAATTCTTCTGGACTAGAAAATGAGTTTTATTTAAAAGATTTTGAAAATAATCTTCTTACTTTTCAAGATAGTAGTGGATTTACAAAATTTGAAGAAACTCAAAAACTAATGTTTATACAAAACGTATCTCCTTCTTATATAAACAACACTTCTACTTTAGGGGGTAGTGCAAAAACTCCAAGTACAAGCAACTTTCCTTATTGGAATAGTTATACTGGAAACAGAATAACTGACAGCACTCTTTTTTATAGAGTAAGTATAAATAAAACATTATTTAACACTCCTGCTACTGAAGCCAGAAACTCAAATTTTAGATATTTTGTAATTGACAGGGAAGATGCAAAAGCACCTTATGAGTTTGTAAGATTTCATTGGCTAAACTCTTTAGGTGGTATTGATAGTTATACAGCAAAAAGAGATGTTGTTGAGGCAATCACAGTAAGTAAAGATGTTGTTGAAAGAAAAAGTGTAGATAAAACATGGATTCAGTCAGATTACAGCATAAGCAATAATGGAGATTATATTTCAGACACAGCCAGAGGTGGAGATTTATACAAGGGTGGTAGAGAGGTGACAAATGTAAATGCAGAAAAAAACAGAAGTGTATATACAGAACCTTTAAACAAACAAGAAGCAGACTGGTTGCAAGAAGTATTTTTATCTCCAAATGTTTGGATAGAAATGGACACAGATGCAACTGCAAGACCTAATGTTATTAATCCATACATAAGACCTTCTACCAAATCATATATACCTATAATAATAACAAATAGTGATGTTGAAACTGTTAATCAAGAAGTAGGTTTAGTTAAATTTAATATAGAGTACACATTAGCCCATAAAGTAATAACACAAAGAAATTAAAAATGTCAGTACAAATAGAAGTATTAGATTATCAATATATAAGACAAAATTTAGTTACATGGAGTAATTCCTCAGTAAATAATTGGCTGCTAGGAACAGGAGTTACAGCAGTTGCAAACTATTCAGGAAGTGTTGGTATTCTCATTTCTTCTACTGCAGGGGTTTCTACTGCTATATCAGGTTTTAGTGCAGACCCTGTAACTCTTATAAATAATCATGATTATACTGTTTCATTTGAAATTTCTTTTTTAGATGATAATAATCAAAGTCCATCTTCATTTACTGTAGAAGGAACTGGAAGTGGTAGTAGTTCTTACCAAGCAGTAAGTCCTCAATTACTTACAGTAGGTTCATATTCATTTACATTTACAATGGACACTAGTCAAAACAACAGTGTTGGTTCTATGCTGTTTGTTTTTAGGTTAGACAATGGTAATGTGGCACAGAAAAAACTTAAAATAAAAAATTTTAAATTAGTAGATGATAGTATAGGTGAAGTTCTTAACATGACAGATAGTGTGATTGGTGAACTGGATGTAACCGACCATTCTGAATTTCCACTTTCTTTAACTTTTCAAATATCTGAAATACAAAAGTTAACATCAACAACTGGAGATTATAGTAAGTCTTTTAAAATACCTGCAACTAAAAACAATAATAAAATATTAAAAAATTTATATATAACAAATTTAAAGAGAGAGAATCCAGCAACAGAAAACAAAAGATGCAGAATAACTATAGGAAATCTTTTTTCATTAACAGGGGTTTTAAAGGTTACTGGTGTTGGTGGTTTTGGTGAAGATGTTTCCTATTATGAATGTGTTTTTTATGGCAATAATCTTGGTTGGGCGAATGGAATTGAGGGCAAGACTTTAAATGATATAGAATGGGGTAGTGATGGTGAAGATTTACTTTACAATAAAGGTCAAATTACTAATACTTGGGATGATGTTGACTGCGACTCATCTAGTTCTTTTATAGTTTATCCTATAACATCTTATGGAGACTTTAATCCTGATGGTGATGAAGGGGTGATTCAACTTTTAGAAGATGTTAATACTGTTACAGGGCAAGGATCAACTACTGTTTACTATGGACACAACAATAACAACAGATGGATGAATGGAGGCTTACCCCCATCTCCAGATTGGCGACCAGCAATTTGGGTGAAAGATACTTTAGAAAAAATATTTGCACAAACAAATAATGGTTCTTATACAATAGATTCAGAATTTATGGATAGTGATACATTTAAAAGGTTGGTGTGGCTTTTGCCAAATTTTGTTTACAACAATCCTGATGAAAGAATGAACAATAATAGCATTGTTAGCAGGTTTATTAACGGAGAATCTAATGTAACAAACACTTTTAGTTCGGTAGTTCCAAGCAGCCTTCCACTTCAAGTTACAGATGATGGAATAGATAGATTTTTTACTGCTGCTGTAAATTATAATGATTTTACAAGTTTTTTAACAGGTAGCAATAGACAAGTTTTAGACTTAACTAGTGACAATCTGGAGGTTGTGTTGGATGAGCAAAGTGCATTAAGTCTTTCTGGTAACAATGTTACTATAAAAGAACATGGATATTATAATATTACTGTAGATGATATTCAGGTAAAAGTAGCAAGAGCATTTGCAGATACTGCTAGTTCTAAAGCCCTTAGTAAAGTTAAAGTTGCTTTAAATCTTGAGTGTCAAACACACTCACAAACTAGCCTTGTAATAATTGATAGTAAATTTTTAGAAATAGAAGTTAAAAACGGAAATAACACTCATGTAACAAAAAACGACACCCCTGTCTTTAGTGGTTACGAAGATATAGAAACTATAGAATTTAGAAGATATTTTAATGAAGGTGACAAGATCAGATTAACAATGGGAGTTCAAATAGAACAGGTTTTAAGTGGAACATCATTAAGTCAAGATTTTGTGGTTTATCTTTTTTATAGAACAAATCCTGAAAAAACTGCTAGTTTTGACATAAAATTAGAAAGCAAAAGAGTTGAATATGGACAAACTTACAACTTAAAAAATGTTATTGATCCAAAGTACAAGCAAATAGATTTTGTCAAAGGAGTTGCTCACGCTTTTAATCTTAAAATGACTACAGATGATGTAAGAAAAATTATTACGATAGAACCTGCATCTATCTTTTATAAAGGATTTGGTGAAGCAGCAGACTGGACACACAAACTAGACAGAGCAAGAGAAATAAAAGATAAATTTATAAAGACAGATTTAAAAAGAAATCTTATATTTAAGTATAAAAGTGATGACAAGGATGCTACAGTTAAATTTAGGGGCGATTTGTATTTTGATGGAGTTCATGATGAATATCCTTACAGAGAGGACTTGTCTAGTAAATTTGAAAAAGGGGAGAGCATATTTGAAAATCCTTTTTTTGCAGGAACATACAATGCTAAAGATAGAGATACATCAAGAGGTCTTATAGGTGATCCTGCATATACTTCACTTTTGTTAACAGCAAATACTGGGTCTTGGACTACCAATAGACCAGATAAAGGATATGAATTTCTACCAAGACTTTTATATTGGAACAAATACTCACCAACAATAACTGTAATTTCTGGAAAACAGGCTTTTATTACAACTGGGTTACAAGTTATACAAGTTAGAGCAGGAGGAAATGCGCCACCTGGAAGTTTTACTATTTATCCACAAGCAACATCATACGATAGAGAAAAATCATCAACCCCAGTATTGTCTTATGGAAGTGTTATGGTTTCAGATTATAACGATCAAGCAAAAACAACAAGTAATCCCCAGCCAGTAAAAGGGCTTTATGAAACTTACTATAAGCCAATTTTTGAAATGTTTAAACATTCTCCAAGATTAAGAACAGCATTTATTGATTTAAAAGTTGCTGATATTATTAATTTAGATTTTAGAAAATTGGTACATATTGATGGTGTTTATTATATATTAAACAGAATAATTGATTATATGCCAAATAAAAATCAACCAACAAAAGTAGAGTTAGCAGAATGGGTAGAGTTAGGAGGAGAATTAGCATCAACACCACCAATTGGGGCAGGAATTAATGGAATTTATGATGATGACATAAGTTTAGCCACAAAATCAACATCAAATAATTATAATCAAGGAATATAAATATGGAAAATAATAATCAAATAACAGCAAGAGGTATTGCTCAATTTAGTGGATTAGAAATTTTTTCTAATATTGCTATAGATGGAGATGAGGTTTTAAATTTTGCAAATCCTTTGTTTGCAAGTAACATTGATAGTGCTACTGATGTAGCGACAACAGAAGCAGATGCACCATTAAGTGCAGTTCAAACAACTTTTACTGCAGGGTTTACTTCTAATATTTGGTTTAAATATCACACATCAGGGGGTTCATACACAAGTATAAATGCACCAGATATAAGTGGCAACTATGCAAGATTTAAAGGGCATAAAGATAGTGGGGCTGCTTCTTTTTCAGGTATATACCAAAAGTTATCTGGGCTAACAGTTGGAGAAGAGTATTTTATTAGTATAGTAATTCCTTATGGAACTGTTGCTGGTACTATTAGAGTTAAAAGATATTACGAAGCAGGTGGCAGTATTTTTGATTCAGGAGACTCTATATCTTTTACAATGCCTTATTCTACAAGTATATTAACTGGAAGTTTTATAGCATCTACAGCAAATGATGTTGTTCTTATAGATTTTACAACAGAAACTGCAAGTGAGGTAGATCAATTTATTTACTCAATATCAATAAAAAGTAAAGAAGAATATTCAGTGCCTACTTATGCTCAAGATGTGTGGGGTAATGCACACAAAATATTAAGAAGAAATATAGAAAACCCAGCACTTAACACATAATGAAGATATTTAAACATACAAATATAACTTTAAGAGAAGTAGGCGATATGCTTAAAAAGAGATTGCAAGATGAACTCAAAGCACAAAAGCATAATGCTACAGGTAGATTAAGCAGAGGTCTTAAATATAATGTAATAAAAAAAGGCATGAGTATTCTAAATGTAACCTCATCTGTTGCGTATTGGAAAGCAGTTAACAATCCTGCTTTTGCTAAAGCACCTAACTTTTCAGAAATACAAAGATGGGTAAGTAGAAAGGGATTGCCTTTAAATTCAGCAGTTCCAATATTTAGAAAGTTAAAATCACATTATGGTAAACCTTATGTTTATTGGACAGAAGGCAATAATTTAAGAAGAACAAACTTTGCAGGATATGTAGCGAAAAAACATTCAAAAGAGGTTGCAGCAAAGTTAGCACCATCTATTGGTGTAGATGTAGCAAACATGATAGCAAAACAAATTAAAAAGAATAATCCAAAAGCAAATGTCACTAAGGCATTTTAATATATAAAGATATGGCAAATACAGAGAAGATAGTAGTACAGGTAGTCGTACAAGGACAAAAAGATTTAAAAAATTTAGAAAAAAGAACTGGCTCTACAACTAAGAGTTTTGGAAGAATGGCTGCTGGAATTTTAGGGGCTGTTACTGCTTTTAAACAAATAACTTCAGTAGTGTCATCAGCCATGAAAAGTTTTAAAGACTTTGAATTTCAAATGGCTAAAGTTAGAGCAATTACAGGGGCTAATCAGACTCAATTTAAAATGCTTACTAAGTCTGCACAAGAATTAGGTAGGACTACTTTCTTTACAGCAACAGAAGTGGCAAAACTACAAACTAATTATGGTAAGTTAGGTTTTACTACAGGGGAAATATTAAAAGCACAAGAAGCAACACTTGCCTTAGCAGTTGCTACAGATTCTGATTTAGCAAGAGCAGCAATAGTTGCAGGTGCTGCAGTAAGAGGTTTTGGATTAGATGCTGCTGAAACTCAAAGAGTAACAGATGTTATGGCTGTTTCATTTACAAGTTCTGCTATGGATATAGAAAAATTCCAAACCTCCATGACTAAGGTTGCCCCTATTGCAGCAGCAGCAGGTATAAGTATAGAGGCTACCACAGCAGTAATGTCAAAATTAACAGATACAGGTATTGAGGCTTCTATTGCAGGTACATCCTTGAGAAATATATTCTTAAAAATGCAAGATTCTTCTTCTGATTTATCCAAACATTTAGGATTTACAGTCAATAGTAGTGAGGATTTACAAAAAGCATTATTACAATTAAACAAAGAAGGTCTTTCAAACGAGGAGATAATGGGTCTTGTAGATATAAGACAGGTTGCTGCATTTAACACAATGATACGAGGGGCTGAAAATATTGGCGAACTAACACGAAAATTTAACTCTGCTAATGGGGCTTTAAAAGAAATGGTTGCCATTATTGAAGATAATTTAGAAGGAGATTTAAAGAAGTTGTCCTCTGCAGCAGATGGATTAAGACAAGAGTTTGGAGGGAGGTTTTCTCCAGCATTGAGAGAAGTAATTCAAGATTTAACTGATTTAACCAATGCAGCCACAGATAATGCAGATGCTATAGCAGAAATTGGAATTAAGATAAAAGATGCGGTAAAACAAGCAATAGGATTTGATTTTATCGTAGCAGGGGTTAATAATTTACGAAAATCTTTAAATTTTCTTACAGGAACAGAGGGCTGGAGAGAGTTTACTGATTTTATAGGTTTAACTACAGCAAAAAACCTTGAAGATATTGCAGAAGCAGCAAGATTAGAAAGGTTGAACGAGCAACTACAATCAACATTAGATTTACAAGATTCAAACCTTAACCTGACTAAGAAAAATATAAACACACTTGAATTTCATATAAGACTTAGAGAGCAAGAGTTAGAGGTAATTAAAGAAAAAAACAAGTCACTTCCTGATGTTATAAAAGACCCAGAGGAAGAGAGATTAGAGAGAGAATTAAAAGCACTTAGAGAAAATTTAAAACAAAGACAAGATACTCTTTTTGAGTTTGAACAAATTAAAATACAATCTAAAAAAGATTCTGATGCTGCAGCAAAAAGAATAAAGGACCAACAAGATGCTGCTGATGCTGCAGAAGAAGAGGCGGCAAGACAACAAAAGTTCGCAAAAGAAAAAGAAGATTTAAATATTCTTTTTACAGATAAAATGTCCTTATTTACAAATGATTTAATTAATAAAAAAATAACTCAAGAACAGTTTGATGAGTTAGAATTTAACGCAGAGCAACTTCATTTATCTAATATGCTAGGGCTTTACGAATTATATGGCGAGAATACTGCCGATATAAATAATAAGATATTAAACAATGAACTTAATAGAATACAAACAGTAGAACAAGCCGATATTGATGCTAGAAAAAAGCAAATAAATGCGGTTTCTGAATTAGGAAACCAACTTATAAACTTGGCTGGTAATGATAAAAAGTATCAAAAGATAAGAGAGGCTGGTGTAAAACTATCTGCTGCTGCTGCTTTAGCAAACAACCTGGAATCACTTTCATTACAAGCCAAATCTCTATCTAAAGATTTAGCATTAGGATTTCCGCAAAATATAATTGCTATTGCTTCAACCTTAGCGTTATTATTTAGTATTAAGCAAAACATAAAATCTTTAACAATGGCTAAAGGAGGTGTGATTGAAGAATTTGCTAATGGTGGTATGGTACATGGTAAATCACACGCACAGGGAGGAGAGAAGTTTGCAGTAGGTGGTAGAGTAGTTGAATTAGAAGGTGGTGAGGCTGTTATAAATAAAAGAAGTACAGCAATGTTTAGAAATCAATTGTCAGCAATGAACGCTGTAGGTGGTGGTGTTAAGTTTGCAGATGGTGGTATGTTAAATATGCCTCAGTTTAGCCAACAACAGTTTAATGCTTTAGGGCAGAATCAAATGATGGGTGCTGTAGCAAGTGGAAGTAAGGTGGTTGTAGTTGAATCAGACATTACAGAAAGTCAAAATTCAGTAAGTGTAATACAATCTGATGCTAGACTGTAACCATGAAAGAAGAAACAAAAATATATATAATATATATTTCATTAATAATAATAATATTAACTTTAGGAATACTAACAAATGTTTGTTGACAAAAAAACCAAATTAGAGAGATTAGATATATGTAAAAGTTGTAGTTTTTACCGAAACTTTATGTTACTAAAAAGACCAAAGATAAAATGGGGGGCAAGATGTGCAGATTGCAAATGCTTCCTAGATGCAAAAACCTCTTTAACAAAAGAGTTCTTTGGTAAGTGTCCACAAAATAAATGGTAAAAAAATCACTATGAATTTTAGAGAAATCGCTGAAAATTACAGCAAAACAAAAAGAGGAATGATGACAGAGGCTGTTATCAAAAACCAAAAACACATGAGAAATTTTTCAAAGTATCATTCTGAATCATTAAATATAATGTTTGCAGAGTGGCACGTTATGTTTCCTGCACAAAAGCAAGATTTAAATTGTAGTTCTTGTAGGAAAGCAGTTTGTAAGTTTTGGGAAACAATGGTTGATGAGTGGATAGAAATAGAAAGCACTCCTAAAAAAACAACTAAAAAACCTAATGGCTCAAAAAAAACAAAAGCAAAGACAAAATAAAGTAGATGTAGTTTTTGACTTTATTGAAATTCTTGGTACTGAGTTAGAAAAAAGGTTTGGAGATTCTCCAACTTGTAAAGATATGGTTAGACATCTTGTAGAAAAGGGGATTATAGAGCCTAAAAGACTTAGAAACTATATGGTTATTGTAGATTTTGACAGAATGTTGGCTACTAATAAGGGTAGCAGAACACACACTTGGATGGATTTATCTATTAAGTATGACATAAGTGAAAGTCAATCACAGAACATAGTTTACAAAGAAAGAAAAAAGGCTATTTCTTATAACAACATTACATATTAAAAGTTTTGTAAGAAAATAAGGTAAATAAAATTTACTTTAATGATATTTTTGCCTCTATGACAGAAAAATGGTATAACATTCAGAATAAAGCATCAGGCATTACTGATGTGTATATCTTTGATGAGATAGGAACTTATGGCGTAACTGCACAAGCCTTTATAAATGACATCAAAGATTTAAAAGATACGCCAATCAATTTACGCATAAACAGTTTAGGTGGAGATGTGTTTGATGGTATGGCAATGTACAATGTAATCAAAAGGAGAGAGGCTAGAACTACAGTTTACATAGAGGGGATAGCAGCAAGTATTGCTACTATTATTGCTCTTGGTGCAGATGAGGTGGTTATGGCAGAAAATTCTTTGTTTATGATACATAACGCTTGGGGAGGCACAATGGGTGAGGCTAAAGATATGCGAAAAACAGCAGAAACTCTTGACAAAATCTCAAGTGAACTGACAGACATTTATAGAAAAAAGACAGGATTATCTAATGATGTTCTTGCTGAAATGATGGATGCAGAAACTTGGTTAAATGCTGATGAAGCGTATGAACTTGGTTTTGTTGATACCATCTCTGATTCTATTAAAGTCGCTGCTAAGTATGATGTTTCTAAATTTAAAAATATCACACAAGAAGAAATACAAAATAAACTGAGTATTAATATAAATAACAAAAAAATGACTAATGAGTTAAAAGAATGGTTTAACAGTAAGGTTGATGAAATTGTTGCTACTGTAAAAGGTGATGTAAAAGTTTCAAAAGATGTTGCTGAAGAAACTATGATAACTGTTAACTTAGGTGATAATGATGATATAAAAAACAAAATTTCAGAATTTGAGTCTAATAATATAGAGTTGTCAAACAAGATTGCTTCATTAGAAGAAGAGTTAGCGACTGCAAAAGGAACTAATGAAACTTTAACTGGCGAAGTAGAAGCGTTAAACGCTAAAATCAACAAAGCAGATGCTAAAGG
>TARA_R100001163_G_scaffold1295_5_pt1 | contig 14810 bp, 27 predicted proteins | sample TARA_R100001163 | Tara Oceans TARA_R100001163 (sample SAMEA2621285) | marine metagenome | biome: marine biome (ENVO:00000447); feature: deep chlorophyll maximum layer (ENVO:xxxxxxxx); material: "saline water (ENVO:00002010), including plankton (ENVO:xxxxxxxx)" | depth 120 m
CGTGGAAAAGCTCCGCGATATTATGAATGTTGCGAATCAGGAATTTGAAGCGACTTGTGATGAGTACCGTTTCCTTGCTTCCCGTTCTATCAATCAGGAAGATTTGGAAAAGTACGTTAAGATTGTTTTCAATCAGCATGGTAAAGATAACGACGAGATTCCAACTCGTTCAAAAAATATCATGAACCGTGTTGAAGAACTTTTCACCGATGGTCGTGGAAATAACCTTGAAGGAGTTTCAGGTACTTGGTGGGCAGCATACAACGCTGTTACAGAATACCTGAACTATGAAAAGGGACGAACCACCCAAAATCGTCTGGACTCGCTCTGGTTTGGTCAGAACGGCGTACAGAGTCAAAAGGCACTAGCTCAAGCGGTCGCACTGGCTTCTTAGGCTACCTCCAAAGGTGTAACCCCTGCCCTGCTAACGTGGGGCGGGGGTTTTTTTTGGTTTTTTTTGATTTTTGGGGTTGACAAACGTAAGTTGTTGCTACGTAAGGGTTTAGGTCGCGGGGGGCGGGATTTGACGTAAACCCTTATACAGTAAAGACTTACGGCGATTGTGTTTAATTTTATTGCAAAAGTTATAACTCGTTATATATTAAAGACTTAGGTTGATTTTTGACGATAGTATGTTATAATGGATGTAAACCCTTGTGGGCAAAGGAGTTAAATAAAATAATAAAAACTAATACTCTGTGACCTAACGTGTCAAAAACAAATACAACTGGGGATCGGTATGTCTCAGCCAAGCTAGGTTGAGTAGTCTGTGATAGTCTTTAGCACGCGAGTTTTTTATAGTCTGAAAAAAATAAAGGACAGTGGAGATGCTTTGTCTCAGCCAAAGTTGCTTAGGTAGTCTGTGATAGTCTTTAGCACCTGAGTTTTTGTAGTCAGGTCCGAGGGGTGACAGGTCAGGTGAGTTTTGTCTCAGCTAAGATAGCCTGATCGGTGTTTTTTGGTAATAGCACCTGAGTTTTTTATATAGTAGTAAGATGTTATTCATCTTTAGATAGAAAAATTACATAAAACATCATGCAATAAGTAACTACAAAATAAGACAACATCATTATCCAGAGTGGATGAGAGATCATATCATGTCCCGAAAGTTCTCTTTATGTTCTTTGGGAGAAGCGGCTATAGTCAGAATCTTTAAAAGCCTAGCGAACATTAATAAGGTACATGCGATTATAAGTCTAAGTTTATTCATATACTTTATATTAATTAAAAAAAGTTGCAGGGGGTGGATTTGAACCACCGGCCTTCGGGATATGAACCCGACGAGCTACCAGACTGCTCCACCCTGCTATAAGATTGTATTGTGCCCACCCATACCCCGCTGTTAAACCCAGCGTCTCAATCTTTTGCAAAAGGAGGTGTTTTGAGAACTTTTCAAGCAAAGAGGAGTTTGCTAAAGTCAGTGTCCTCTATCACCAAGCGGCATCTCATAACTGCCACTTCTCTCAACCTCTGCACTACAATTATACACCACTTTTTTAAAATTCGTCACTTTTTGTAAAATTTTCCTCAGATTTTATATGACTGAGTGCCGAACTAGTTTCTTGTATCATATCTGATAATTCTTCTTCTGTTATTATTTCCTTATTAAGTAGTAAAGAAACAATAGAAGATAAAACTATAAAATTAAACTCTTTGTTGTCTATCCTAGATAAATCTCTCAAGTCCATAATATCCCCTAAGACTGAAAGTAAATTGAAATTCCTTTCTCTACATTATTTGTAATATGAGTTATTATGCAATGATGAACGACTAGAGATTACATGATTAGTCCGTCAAAACTTTAGTACTACTATTCTCTTCTACTATAATGATACTACCGGCGAAACTACTTGAAGAAACAAAATGGAAAAAAGCACAAAATATTTTTACCGAGTATAATTGTAGAGTGTGCAAGGGTTGAAAATCTTACCAAAATCTTCAGAGTTATTTAGGTTATATGCTTAGAGCAAAACATAAAAACCCCCACGTTTTTAAACTTTTCAGAATTAAAACGCAGGGGCGTAAAGTTTGACACAATGGTGAGTATTTTCACATTGGGGAACCTTCAGGAGTAGAAAGAAAATAAAACACTAAAATTAGCTGCACAATACTAAGTACAATCATGGGTATTATTGCATATATCTTCTTTACTTTATATAACTCTAATAAAATAAAGTATATAAGCCAAAGAAATGCCATCTTCAGTGTCATAAACAAGGCTACCGATCCATTATCCATATGAATCAGAAATACGCCAAGCGGGTTTTTTTCTTCTATTAAAATTGTCTCCTGTAATTTGATTGTTAAATAATGATCCACCATACTCACCAAGAAAATCCACCAAAATAGTATTGAGAATACTAAGTCTGTAAAGGTTTTTCTAATTTTTGATGAAATAGTTTCTCCTTTCATGATTCGTGCCTACCTTTTCGTTAGAAAAAATTAAATAATTTTCTCATATACTTTATAATACCCCAACCCACTTGACATTTTAATATCCTATAGTACAATAGACATCTAACATATAAGGTTTTAACCCTTGTTTTGACATTTTTTCGTCAATTTTTGCAAAAATATTAGCAACATTTGCTTATTGCCGAGTAAGCACCTTTAAATAAATATTAGGGTGTAAAAAAATCAGAGAAGTTCAGAGTATAATTGATCTGGTAAGACTCTCTTATCCCTTGTAGTGTTAGTATGTAATATTATTAGTTTTCCATTGGTTTTTTAAATAAAAAGAAAAAAAATGAAGCAGGCACAAATCACAAATAGGGCATCTCAGATAACTCTTTTATCAAGCCCAATAGCATCCTTATCTTTATAATAGTTTAAAGATTTAAATATCCTCAATAATATTATTGTTTTTAATTGGAATGTAATTAAAGTGAATACAAAGTTAATCAACAAATTAAATAGACTTGAGCTACAAATTGAAATGTGCATGGATGCGATAGACAGTTCTTGGTCTAAAACAGATGAAATCAAACAATCTAAAATCCTAGATAAATTGATGCGAGAAAAGGAAAAGATAGAAAGGAAAATCGAGAAAAAATCTCAAGATCAGGGTTGACATCGACGATACCTACTGTATAATGAGAGCGTGGGTGAGTGGCGATCAGGGTGTTCACCATAATCCTTAAACCCGATGAAGTAAGGTTGCCCACCTCTTATTTATTTACCAACCACAGGAGAATGTAAGGAGATCAAAATGAATGACATCTTGACAAAAGAAATTGAATTGTGCGGTGAAGATATGAATCATCAGGATGCTGACTTTATCAGCGAAACTATTTATAATTCTCTGCGAGAAAGCGGTATTTTTGTTGAAAGTTTTTCGTGGTCTATCAACGTAGAATACACGCCACAGGACGACCTAGATGGCTAAACTAACTATGTTTGTAGTGCTTGTTGTTTTGTTTATTGATATATTTACACTAAATGAGGATTGACGATGAGTGAATGTCAAATGTGCCACTGTGAAGATGCGATGCCTTCATTTGTGCTAGAAGTTTGTGAGGATTGCTACGACGAAATGAAGATGGAGTCACAAGCAGCGGGTCAGGACTTTTACGAATACTGGGAGATTGACGATGAGTGATAAAGAATTTATCAAAGAAGTTTATGAGATCGCTTTTGGTGGCGATGCTATCAACCGTGATTTTAGTTACGAAGAAGTGTTAGAAGAATTACGAGACAACTCCGACAAGGCATGGGGAATAACAAAGCCGAGAATTAAAGAATTGATAAAAGAATTTGTTGATGACCACAAAGCACACTTTCACTGTTATCCAATGGAAGTTGAAGTAAACGATGTTGTTTATTCTTGGGATCAGTATTGGGAGATTTTAGACAATGATTAAGATTAAAGATACAGATTTAACTATTGACAGACTCGAAAACCTTGCTAAACTGGTAATAGACGGTTGGGATATGGATTGCCTGCTAGACTATGCTCAAACGGCATTGTTTCAGGACTATCAGTACGACATTGATCGTGCCGTTGAGGATGCAGAAGATTATACTCTTGAGGAATTAGATAATGGATGAAATACTAGAGGCAGTAAAACTTCGCCTGCGATTTGACGACACTGGTGAGTTTGAAAGAGAATTACTAAAATTATTGAGACAATACCACAGGGCAAAACTATAAAGGATAAAGTAATGGATAATACTACAGTACCTACTCATGAGATGATTCAAAATCTCGCAGAGTATATTGTTAATGGTATGACATACGGGGAACTAACCCAGCATGTATATGATGACATTTACTCTATCATGTTAGAAGATAGTGATGTATTCCATGCAAACCTAGAGGGTCTTGGATACGAACCAGAAGATTTTACCAACGAGAAATTTAGGAGAGTTGAAAATGAGTAAAGTAGTAATTGAGCTAGAATTTAATACAGGAAATGGAAATAAGGTCTTGAACTGCGATGTATACGATTATCTACAAGATTTAATCGAAGATGAAGATTTAGACTATACGGTTTATGAATCTGATGGTAATAGCTATGGGGTAATTGATTACCGATCTATTGAAAAGGATACATAAATTGGAAAATGAAGAATTTTTGACAAGAAAAGAAGTAATAGAATTGATTAGTGAAAGAGTAAATGACAAATTATGGTGTTCAGATGAGAAACTTATTCTGGAAACTGCTGAACTTGTTGGTATTGATTTTATTAGTCATTACTGTGATTGTGGATTATTTGTCAAAAAAACCTCAAGTACCACTTGACAATCAGCCGATAGATGTTATAATGAAGGGAGAGTGGAAGCGATTTGGACAACTAAACTTTGATGACAAGGTTTGGGTAACTAATGAAAGATGATTATGTTAGCTTGTATTCAATGTGCATTTAGTGTGGCACAACTAATAGGTATTTTTTCTATTTGCATGGCCCCACTATTATTTACTTTTAAACAAATTTTTAGTATCAAAAACCAAGGAACCCCTGATGAATAATAAGCAAAAAGTTTTGTTTAATAAAGAAGAAACTGAGAAGGTATCTTACGATTTTTCTGTTGATAGCATTGTCAGTGTCGAGGCTCCTATAGGTACAGACCCAGATGTTTTGTGGGAACAAGCATTTAATCAGCTATATGATAGAGTCATGCAGCGTGATTTAAATTTTAGATTTGAAGAAATTTTTGACAAAGAAACTGGTGCTTATGATAAAGATTGGGAAGGATATAGTCGATGAGTAAATATAGAGTAGAGCATAGAGATGATAGATGGTGGATCATTTCAAATGAAAATAATCGACAAGCATCATATTCTAGCAAACAAGGTGCTGAATACGCTCTCGACATGATGGAACTTGCCCAACAACAAAAGAAGAAAAGAATGAATAAACTTAATGATTACGTTGTCTGCTTGGATAGTATGCGTGTGGTTACGGCAGAATCAGAAGAAGAAGCACAAGAACTAGCAAGACAAGAATTTATCGAAATGTTACAGCGTGGTGAAGGAATATTAGATGTGATGGAGGAATTTGATGTATAGGTCAATTACTATTGATGACCACAGAGAGGTGGTTGTTGATAAATATTTTATCGAAGATATTTGGGAGCTTGCATTTGGTACAGGTGCTTATGAACTAGATTATACAGCAGAAGAAGTTTTAGATAAATTAAGACTGCTATTGGAAGATGAGGATGAATAAGGCATTTGTTTTTGATTTTGACGATACTCTAGCAAAGACTAAGGCTACTGTTATAGTAAATCGACCTTTTGGACTATCGGTTAGACTATCTGCTGTTGAATTTAATCAATATAAATTAGAGACAGGTGAATCATTTGATTTTTCTGAATTTAGAGTGCCTGAGCTAGTAATGGATGGTAAACCAACTTATTTAATAAATTTAGCAAAAGAGGTTTATGAAGAAAATCATTCTGTTTATATATTAACTGCAAGAGAAGATGAAGTTTCAGATGCGATTCATTCGTGGCTTGAAACTCATGGGATCAAACCTAAAACAGTATTTTGCGTAGGAGGAACAAGCAAAACTATTTCAAAAAATAAAAGAAAAGTTCTTTTGAGTATCATGGAGCAATATGACAAAGTATACTTTTATGATGACTGTTCAAAGAACATTCAAAACGCTCCGAACGGATTTAATTTCAGAAAATATAAAGTATAAGGATAAAAAATGAGAATTATTTTTCTAAGTGTGATTACGGTATTGCTAATGGGTAATGTTGGTAATTGTCACGATTTTAAATTTAAAGCTGTAAAGCCATGTTCAATTTTAAAAGGCTCTGCTGTTTATGTTGGTGAGACAAGCTGTAAGATGTTGAAGGGTGCAAAAGATATTGTTACAGCACCATTCACAACCCCAGTTCCTATGCCAGAAGTGAAACATTACAAATATACTTTCCCTAAGTTTAAATTTGAATTTAAGAAAGGTAGACTACAAGAATTGAAAAGGGTTCCCTTTTGGAAAAAGCAATTAGATCAAGAACAACAAATTCCAGAATTAGAAATTTATGATGGAGAGGAATACCAATATCCTCTACATTATGATAATCCTTCTGGATTGAATAAGATTGTTTTATTTAAATGGTAAAACAAAATGGTGCGGTGGATCGGTTATCCAAGCGAATCTTATATATTCGCCTCTGTGGGTTCAACTCCTACCCGCACTACTTGAAGGACTAGCTATCCTTCATAGGAAAGTGACTGAATACTCTGGAACGCAAGCCAGATAAAGTATCCGAATCTTGAGCAATGCCAAATGGTGAGCAGAGAGATAGGAGTGCGAGGACATTGCCTACTTGCGGTAGAGCCTCGTTGTGGGTAATAAAGTAAATCCCACCTTTCCATTTTTTATTTACGGACTCGTAGCTCAGTTGGTCAGAGCAGGAAACTCATAATTTCTTGGTCGGGGGTTCAAGTCCCTCCGAGTCTACTACGCTCGCATAGCTCAATGGATAGAGCAACAGACTTCTAATCTGTAGGTTGTAGGTTCGAGTCCTACTGTGAGTGCTATGAAAAAGTTTTGGAGAATATGGGCAAAAGCCCTTGGTGAAAAAGTAGGAAATGATAGAGAAGCAGATTTTATTGCTTTGATTAGAACCGTTATAGTTCTACAGGCGATAATATGCAATATCTTAATTGTTTGGAATATTTTAAGGAAATGGTAGCTTTTTAATAGGCTACTTTTTTTAGTGTATTTATTAGTAAAGGTAAAACAAATGCCAATATTTAAGTTAAGAGATTTAATTGATGAAATTAGAGATGGTATTACTGTCTCTGTTGAACTTGACAATGATTTTTATTCTAAATTAGGATATATTATTTCCAATGGAAAAGGAGAACTACCAGTAAAAATCAAAATAAATCTGGATGAACCAGTTGACAATGACGATAAGTAATGTATAATCAAATCGTTACACTTGTATATCAAACACTTTTAACTTAACAAGGGAATCGCATGAGCGTAGAATACAGGAATAATATCAGAAAGAATTACAAGTCTTTGCCAAAAGAGATGCAGAGAGAATTATTTGATAAGATTTCAAATGGAGACTCCTCTGCCAGAGATGAGGTTATTCATTCATGCTTACCCTTGGTTTATGATTTAGCAAAGAAATTTCATTACAACAACAGGCATGTTGACTTGGAGGATTTGATTCAACATGGAAATATCGCTTTGATTAAAGCAGTTGATAATTGGGACATTAAAAAAGCAACTATAACTACGGTTGCTACCTATTATATCAGAAACTCTTTGATTGATATGATTAAAGATAGTAAATATAATATTAAATCAAAATATGATATGACTCGACAAGCCGCAGAAGATATTTCAAAAATCAAATCTTGTGGGAGCGTAGACCCAGAAGAAATTGTTAGACTAACAGGACTAACTAACAAAAGAGTAAAGTTATTGCTTGGTATTATGAATGGTAAGCGTATAGATTATACTTTAATGAATACGTCACTTCATAATAAAGACAGCTATGAAAACATAGGCGACTCTAATTTAGATGGATGTCTTGCTGATATGATTTCTATGATTGAAGATAATATTGAATCAGAAAGAGATAAAGATATATTCTTAACTTGGATTAAATATATAAATAAGAATAACAAGACTAGGATTGTAGCAGAGAAAGTAAATGGAACAGTTAGTGAAGTATCTGAAAGCGTGAAGAAAACTAAAACAACATTGAAAAATCTAGCGAGGGGGATGCAAAGTGCCTAAATATTACATAAGAGATGGTCAAGAACAAGCGATTATAGACTCTCGCAACGTTTTGTCTGCTTGTATGGTTGCTGTTCTTACAAAATTTAATAGTATTCAAGTAAATGGACATTATTGGGTTTCTGAAAGAGGGTTTACTCCTCACCCAGAAAATGTAAAGATTGATTCTAATATAGTTAATATGTTAATATCGAAATCATTAGGATTTAATTTAGAAGATTTTGTTGACTATATGGATGAAAATGAAGAAAAATTTGAAGATGACCCTTGACAATGCCGATACCTATGGTATAATAGAGACATCAACCAACCAACCACTTTGAGGACAATTAGATGAAACTGGAAACTGCACCACAAGACGTTACCATCAATGGCGATTTTGAGCAGCGTGATGTTGCTATCGGTGACGTAGCTTTTATTCTTGATATGTTTGCAGACAAGGTGTACTCGCACAAGGAACGTGCAGTTATTCGAGAGTTAGCGTGTAACGCACATGACTCTCACGTTATGGCAGGTACTACGGACGTACCATTTGACGTACACTTGCCTACTCAGCTTGAGCCTTGGTTCTCTCTGCGTGACTACGGAACAGGTCTGCCAGACGATGACATTGCTAACATCTACGGTGCTATTGGGGTCAGTACCAAGCGTGACTCCAATGAAGTCATTGGTTGCTTTGGTATTGGTAGTCTGTCTCCATACTCTTTGTGTGATAGTTTTACTGTTAAAAGTTATCTTGATGGCATAGTTCGCACATACCAATGTATGCGTGACGCAAAGCGTCAACCAAAGGTCATACCTCTTGGGTCAGCACCTACGAACGAGGCTAATGGTTTGGAAGTCAAGCTCACTGTTGACGGTAAAATTTCAGAGTTTGAAAAAGAGGCAGCAAAGGTATTCATGTTCTGGGAAGGTACACTGCCAGAAATCAACAGCCAACAAGTGTCTCGCCAGTGTCAAGACATGCGTGACAGATATGTTTTTAAAGATGATGACTTTGGACTCACTCCATCATGGGGCGATATGTATGCTCTGATGGGCAATATCGCATACAAGATTCCGAGCGAGCTTGATGAATTTGACTGTGATGGTTATTTGAAGTTTGATCTCGGAGAACTAGAGTTTGATACTGCTCGCGAGAACCTGTCTATGACCGACAAGACCAAAGCAGCACTCAAGGCTAAGTTTGCGTCAGTAAAAGATAAGCTCACTGAGATTGCCATTGAGCAGATCGAAGCAAAGGATACTCCGTTCAAAAAAGCAGCACTAGCAGAGACTTTGAGTAAGGGTCAGCTAGGCAGATTCGTAGGTCGCAAGAACCTAGAGGATTATGCACTACCCGAACCAACAGAATCGGTGACGTACTGGCAGTCTAAGTATCGTGGCAGCGAGAAGTATAATACTCACAGTATCAGTGCTACTGGTGACATTAAGTATTACCTGCACAAAGATCGTATGCAGACTCGTATCAAGTCATACCTAAAAGATATGAGTAATGGTCATACCATGTATATCTTCAAGAACTTAGCACAGGCACAGGAATGTAATATTCCAGTAGAAATGCTAGAGGACTTGGATGATCTACCAAAGGTCACTCGTTCATCTTCTGGTGGAACAACAAGTAAGTGTAAAACTTTACAGTTCAAATCCAAATGGCGAGGTTGGCATGATGCTGACTATTGGAATGAGACAGAGATCGAGCTTGATGGTTCCGAGATTGTGTATGTTGAGGTGAATCGCAACAAACCCGTTGGTTGTAATCAATACACTGATTGCAACAGGTCGATTAGTAGTTCGCTTGAGACTGCCGATGAGCATATCGGTGAGATCAATTTGATTGGACTCAAGACTGCTTTCCTCAAGACCGCAGCATTTCGTAAAGGTAACTTTATCCATCTGGATGATTACCTCAAGCGAGAGTACGCAAAGAAAGCACCTAAAACTTTCTTCGAGTACGACAGTAGTGATCTTGGCACGTTCAAGTCTATCAACAAATACATTGACAGTGACGAAGTTCGTGAGATCGTTGAGCTTGCAACGTCCTGCGAGAATACTGAAATTGCAGGTATCTGTAAGCGTCTTGGTGTTGCTGTTGAGATGACCAAGGATACCATGCTGCAAGAGATGATGGACGAATGGAGCGAGCGTCATAAAATGTTGACCTTTGTTTCTGACTGGGAGATCAGTAGGAATACACAGATCATCGCAGAATATATTTCAGGAAAAGTTAAAGATTAGGACTTGACTTTACCGATAAGTATGTTAAAATCAAATAAATAACCAACCAAAATGGAGATTAGTATGACTATGACTGCTAGTAAACCAAGAAAAAAAATAGAGAAAGCACCTGTGCATGTAAAAGAAAAAAAGCCAACTATTCCAAATGATATTTTAAAAGTGTTTCTTGACCGAAATATTAACAAAGAAGATAATAAAAAAATCAATATGGTAGTTGATGGATTTCTATGGCAACTAGGAAATATTCAACGATATAGAATAAATGTCTGGATGAAAGAACCAATAGACGGTATGTTTTGTGAAAGACACTGGATAGGTTATAGTTGGTTTGTCCACTACGATGTAACCAATAAAACTTTAACTGATAAAAGTATTGCACCTAAACCAAAAAAAGAAAAGATTTTTTAGCGTTTACCCCTTGACAATGGCAACTTTTAGGGTATAATAAAGTAACCAATCACTTTTTAGGAGAATCAGGATGAAGAATGTAGTTGTGGAAGTTCAAGATGGTATTGTCACGGCAGTTTACTGTCCAGACGAAACTTATAATGTACACATCTTGGATTTAGATGATATGGAAGTAGAGCATGATCTTAATGTTCAACAATATTATCAAGATGTAGAACAAATTACCAATGAACTCGTTGACTGTACTTCACTTTGAATAAGGAACTCTAATATGCTTACGCACACAAAATCTAATGACAATCACTGGACAGTTGTTCTTGATGGTCAACCGCATCAATTTGACCACACACACCCACACTATTCAAATCTTGTGGAATGTGTACACACTGGAAATGCAACGGAATTTATTACAATTCTAAATACTGGTAGTGTTGTAGAGGACTGGTCAGAAGGTGACTTTGAGTTTCGGGACGGTTATCTGTATTTTGAAGAGGAGCAGGTTGCTAATGATCCTACAAGCCGTATTATTCAATGTATCCAGCAGGGTTTTCCTCACAAGCCTATGCTGAACTACCTGACTAATCTTTATGATAATGTCAGTGAGCGTGCGGTTCAGGAGTCTTATACTTGGTCTAGCCACAAAGGTTTGCCAATTACTGAAGATGGAATGATGGTTGGTTACAAAGGTGTTCGTCCTCATGTTGGGGATACAATCAAAGTCAAGAATGGTGAGCTTGCAGAGGGTGATCTCGTTGACATTTACACTGGCAACACGTTTCGGAACAATGTGGGAGACAAGTGCAGCATGAAGCGTAGGCAAGTCTGTGATGACCATACGCAAGGGTGTTCCTCCGGTCTGCATGTGGGTACTTATGAGTACGCTTGTAATTGGGCAGGCAACTCTGGAGTTGTTGTTCTTGTAAAGTTCAATCCAAAAGATATTGTCAGTGTTCCATCTGATTGTGAACATCAGAAATTGCGAGTTAGCGAATATGAAGTCATCAATATCGCTCGTGAGCAACTAGAGGAAGCAGTATACTCAGATGAGGATGAAGATTCTTTAGAGTATTGGATGGATGTTGAAGATGATTATGAGTCAGAAGTAGATTTCTAATCGTGGTTGGTTAGATGATATGGGTTGTGGGTCGATTGTGGCCCCAACCCTATTTTAATTATTATTGGAGAAAATTATGAGTAAAATTAAGTATAAGGTTGTCCTTCCTGCTGTAGATATTCCAGATTCTTGGACTAATTATCACAGAGATGTTATTATTCAAACTGAGGTTCCTGCTGGAGATTCTAGGAATGTTTTATTTTCAGATAAAGTTGATGAAAATGAGTTTGAATTTGAATTTGAAGCCATTGAGAATCAAGAGGATATTGTAATCAGAGTTGATCTAAACAACAATAAACCCGCAGATAGATTCCATGCTACAGCAGGTTTTGATACAAAGATTTATGATACCTTTTCTGTTATAAATATGTCTGGTAAACCAGAGCCAGTAGTCGAGCCTGATCCTGAGCCAGTGGTAGAACCTGAGCCAGAAGTTGATGACGACGAAGATAGTGATGATGGGGATAATAAGCGTTCTTGGAAATCATTTATTTAACAACTTTGACGGGGGTTGAAACACACCCCCTTTATTTTTCATATGAAAGCAAAACCAAAAAGCTACGAAATAACTGTCAACTATATTTGCGACCACTGCAATAACGGTTTTAGTTTATATAACAGAGACATACCAACAATAAAAACTGAAAAAGTTAGATGTCCTGACTGTGGTGAAATGGTTTATATTGAACCTCTTGATATATTTATAGAGCCTAAAGCACCTGTAAAGTCTTGTAAAAAAAGATTTCTTAAAACACTTAGGAATTATGGCTACTCATCTGAAGAAATTAAGAGTATGCTTGTAAAAGCTAAGATAAATGATTTTCCAGAAGAAAAGTTATCTGTACTACTAAAACTAGCTTTGGCACAAGCAGGAGATTCAAATGAATGAATTAAGACCTTCTAATTTTGCTAATTTAATAGGTCAAGATAAATTAGTAAACTCACTTAATATCTCTGTGTTGTCTGCTAATAAAAGAAACGACTCATTGAATCATTGTTTGTTTTCTGGCCCAGCAGGATTGGGAAAGACGACATTATCAAATGCACTAGCGAATGAGCTTGGTTCAGATATTCAAGTTGCCAATGGTGCTAATCTTAGATCAATTAAAAATGTTATTCCATATCTAATGAGAATAAATAATCGCTCTGTATTATTTATTGATGAAATACACAGGATGACAAAGTTAGTAGAAGAATTTTTATATCCTGTTATGGAAGATTTTAAAATAGATATGTCTGACGGAGAAGAAGTAATATCTGTGCAAATACCAAAGTTCACTCTGGTGGGTGCGACTACAGAGGCAGGTGTTTTATCTGCACCGCTTCGTGATAGATTCAAATTAAAATTTACTCTTGAATTATACGACGAGCTATCTTTGGCTACACTGATTGAAAGTAATTCTAAAAAGTTAAAAATTCAAATGTCTGATGATGCTGTTTTTTCTCTTGCAAAAGCAAGCAGAGGAACCCCTAGAATTGCCAATGGGCTTTTGGAATGGGTACGCGACTACAGAATCGCCAAAGGTTTAAAAGTCATCACACAGAGCGATCTGGTAGCCTCACTATCTATGAGAGGCATACATACGGACGGTTCAACAGAACAGGATCGTAAGTATCTTAATTTCTTAAAAACTCAAAAAAATCCTGTTGGTCTTGATACAATAGTTTCTAGCATAAATGTAAACAAAGATACAGTTCTTAATGTTATAGAACCTTTCCTGCTACAGTCAGGTAAAATTTTAAAAACTTCAAAAGGGAGAATGTCAAATGACTGAGATTTTAGTTGAATTAAAAGATTACTATGTTATTGGTGAGGTAGTTACTATTGACGATGATAATTATGAAGTAATACAAATTGATTATGTAAATCAACTGGCAGTTTTAGAAAAACTTTAAAAAATCTAAACTACCTATTGACAAATGACGACAACTGTGTTATACTAGGATAGTCAATTCAAACCAAATAGGAATTTGCATGTACAATCTATGCTGCATTAGTAACGAACTCAAAGAGCAAGGCTACTCTTTCAAGACTATGACTTGGAAGCGTTTTAATCAACTGTGTGACGAGCATGGTGCAGAGTACGCACTAGACCAGCTAGGACAGCGTTGGCTCAACAACGTAGAGGTAACTCGTTTGTGTATAGAACACTGCTCAGAGAACGGTTGGGGCTACCGTGTGTCGTCTGCATTGTTTCCATGTCTTACGCACCCAGAGTTTGAGTATCGTATCGAGAATGTGCCTCAGCACGATCAGATTATGGAGGAGTTTCGTGACATCGTATACTACAATGAGACTTGGAATGTGCGTCTATCTACCCATCCAGACCAGTTCAATGTCCTTGCATCAGAGAACCAGTCAGCAGTAGACAAGACCATCCGAGAACTCAACCATCACGGATGGGTCATGGACATACTGGGTTGCGAGCGTAGCTACTACAACCCTATCAATATTCATGTCAACAATACCAAGGGCGATCTTGCCGATATTGCTGCTCGCTTTATGTCCAACCTTGCCAAGTGCGACGAGTCAGTTACAAGTCGTCTTGTTATCGAGAACGAGGATAAAGGTTGCTGGAACGTAGACAACTTGCTTACACACTTCCGTCTGCCTATTACCTTTGACAACCTGCACGACAAGTGCAACCCGTCATACACAGACTCAGACGCTTGTATGTACCAATGTGCTGCTACTTGGAATGTCAGACCTCTGTTTCATTACAGCGAGAGTCACCCAGACAAGACTAACCAACGTTCCCATGCAGACATGCCTACAGACTGCCCCGCTAGTGACGCATACGACTGGGACATCGAACTTAAATCCAAGGACGCAGC
>TARA_R100001163_G_C5068418_1_pt1 | contig 14599 bp, 12 predicted proteins | sample TARA_R100001163 | Tara Oceans TARA_R100001163 (sample SAMEA2621285) | marine metagenome | biome: marine biome (ENVO:00000447); feature: deep chlorophyll maximum layer (ENVO:xxxxxxxx); material: "saline water (ENVO:00002010), including plankton (ENVO:xxxxxxxx)" | depth 120 m
ATTAGATAAAGATGAACAACATTTTATTAAAATGATTCTAGCATTTTTTGCAGCAACCGACGGAATTGTTAACGAAAACTTAGTAGAACAATTTATGAATGATGTACAACTATCAGAAGCTAGATCATTTTACGCATTCCAACTTGCCATGGAAACAGTGCACGGCGAAACATACTCCTTACTAATTGATACTTTAATTAAAGATCAACAAGAACAAGCTTTTCTATTTAATGCTATTCATACCGTCCCCAGCATCAAGAAACTTTCACAGTGGGCTTTAGATTGGATCACTAATACTAAAGTATTTGCAGAGCGTTTGGTCGCATTCGCTTGTGTAGAGGGTATACTGTTTTCCGGACCATTTTGTGCATTATATTGGTTAAAACAGAAAGGAGTGATGCCTGGTTTGACATTTTCTAACGAGTTAATTAGCAGAGATGAAGCATTGCACATGACTTTTGCATGCCATTTGTATAAAAACTTTATCCAAAACAAATTATCAACCGAGCGTGTGTATCAAATTGTTGAAGAAGCTGTCGAGTTCGAGCGAGAGTTTATCAACGAATCATTGCCTTGTCGTTTAATTGGAATGAATTCTATGATGATGACAGAATATATTCAATTTGTAGCTGACCATCTGTTAGTTCTTTTGGGTTATCCAAAGAAATATAATTCAAAGAATCCTTTCAAGTTTATGGATTTGATTTCATTAGATGGTAAAACAAACTTTTTCGAACGTCGTGTCGGAGAATACTCAAGGGCTGGATTCGAAAAGATTCGTGAACGTTTGGCCGAACAAGAATATTTAAAATCAAATAATACTGATACAACAGTAACTACATCAGCTACAGGAGCCAGTTACTGTCCAACAACAACAAAACCTGTTAATCCTCTAACAACAATCCCAACATCAAGCTCAAACACAGAAAAACAATCAGAACCAGTACATAAAATAGAATTACTTGACGACTTTTAATAAACCAAACGATAATATAATAATAAATTGTAATACATTTATTTTTACTTTGATTATTATAATCAAAGTAAAATAAATAATAATGAAAGTAAAATAAATAATAATCAAATTAAAATAAATAATAATAATAATAATCAAAGTAAAATAAATAATAATCAAAGTAAAATAAATAATAATAATAATAATAATAATAATAATAATAATAATAATTAAATTTATTTGAGTTATATATTTTTTTCTTTATTCATCTGAGAACTCCTCATTTTCTTCATCAAATTCATCGCTAATATCAACAGCATATTTATAATCCCAGTATTCATCTTGCACAAGATCATCACTAATTTTATCTATTTCTTGGTCAACAATAATATCTGCAACAAATCTAGGTCTGGGTTTACTCTCTCTATACTGACGAACCGCACGTTGATGTTTTGAAAGATCAATTACTTTACCAATTGGTTTTGTACTCATTTTACGATTCCAATCTAAAACTTGTATACCTTCTACTTTTGAAAACTCTTCATTTTTATCCTTATTCATTTGTTGTTTATTAGTTAAAAGGCTTGACCAAGTTGATTTGCTAGGAATAGCATCATTCAATTTAGCATTACTAGCATTGCTAGCATTGCTAGCTAAATTGGCTCCTCCGGCAAGATCAGGAAAATCATTAATACCAGGAGCTTTGGGCTTTGTATTTTTTCTCTCATCTTTACGTCCACCTGGTGGTTTATAAGTTTTGTATCCATCATGCGATTGAAATCTAGAACCTCCTTTATTACCTCCTTTACGATTGTTTGTTCTAACACCTGTTTTGCTATTACTTCTGCTATTAGTTCTGCTATTAGTTCTGCTATTAGTTAGACTGTTTTCTTTACTATCATTCGTGATAGGTAGACAATCACTCTTAACAGCACGTTGACGCCAATTTGATTCGCTCATTTATAATCTATAATAGTAGTATATTTTTTATATGATTATATATATATATATTATAATATTGATTATAATATTTATTATAATATTAATTATAATATTAATTATAATATTATATTCTTTTATTCAATCAATTACTTAAATCAAAAAAATTAAGTAATTGAACTATTTATATCAAATATAAACTTTTATTCTTCAGAAACTACAGATTGCCCAGCTGAAAATCCTTCCATTTCATAATCATTATCACCATAATTTTCTACAGTATTTCCGCTGGCCATACGTGGTCGAATGACAAACCAGTAAACAACGGCTAGAACAATTAGAACAACCCATGGGTTTTGCATAACTAAAGCTTGAGCTTGATTAAAGTAATCCATTATTAAAAATGTATATACTAAACTTAGACTTTTTTATATAAATTAAAACTATCTTTGATAAAATTTTTGGCATTTTGGATATTGTTTATTTACTTGAGAATAACTGACTGCTAAAGCTTGAGATCTACTAACAAATTTACCCGCCTCATACTCCTTCATATTTTGATTTATTTTTTTCTGAAGTCTACGCTTACAAAGAGTCTTCATAGGTACTTTCTTACCCTTTCTACTCGTTTTTCTACTCGTTTTTCTACTTGTTTTTCTACTTGTTTTTCTACTTGTTTTTCTACTTGTTTTTCTACTAGCTTTCTTACCCTTTTTACTAGTCTTTCTACTGGATTTTTTACCCTTTCTACTAGTCTTTCTACTTTTTTTTCTACTTGTTTTTCTGCTAGTCTTTCTACTTGTTTTTCTGCTAGCTTTCTTACCCTTTCTGCTTGTTTTTCTACTGGTTTTTCTGCTAGTAGATTTGTTTGAGCTAGCCATTTGACCTTTATAGATTTTCCATTGGTAAATTCCTTTAGCATTGGCTGTTGAGACGTACATGCGACCATCATTACCTTCTTCAATCATTCCCGGGAAGTCTTGGGCTGAGATAGGAGGGGACGGACGAGTTGTATATTTCTTTTGTGTTTTTGCGATGTATCTACCGCTTGACATATTATATAATTAGTTGATAGTTTTTTATGAATGCATTCAATGTCAGTCATTTTGACAGATATTAAACAATCAAAAATATAATACTTAGCCTTTAAAAATATAATACTTAGCCTTTAAAAATATAAATTGATCTGTAAAAGATTATTGGTATCCTATTATTTTTGGTTTTTTTTTCTTATCTATCGCCCATCCATTTGGTCCATAGACTTCTCTATACCATTTAGTCATGCGATTTATAAAAGCCTTTTCATCAGCTAATTTGTAATATGCATGCGCAAGTTTAACAAGTTTACTTCCTCCTATTCCATATTCAAATAATTTATTGTAGTCAAAATTCAATTCATGTATAACCTTTATTTCATTTCGAAATATTTCTTTTATTATCTCTTTATTACACAGAAAATCATGCTCTTCATCATAGCCCCTCACAGAATAAAGAATTATATAATATGATCTGTATTTATAAACTCTATTCATTTCTACCTCCCAATCACGCCCCATATAATCATATGCATTCAAATTATCATGATCATATATAAGATCACAACCAGCTAAGATTTCACATAAATCTATATCCATAATTCTTACCTTATCATCATCTACCTCATCAATCAACTTATCCATATTTTTTGATAACTCATTTTCAAGGAAATCATAAAACGATTGATTTGGATAAAGATATTTAAATATCTTTTTCAATACTAAGTCAGAGAAAAGCATTTTATAATGTATATTTTAATTCGATTTATTTAAATCAATTTTTTGATTTGAAATTCTAAATAAAAATTGAATGTTTATATAAGATGCAATCACCAGAAGCAACAAATTACGGATTTATCCCAGTAGGTTCGTACAATCCTGTATATGGCAAAGCTGTAAATAATGACGAAATAGCAATAAATTTTAATTAGTTTAAAATTATCTTTATTACATAATTTATATTGATATAAATGAATATTACATCATCCAATAATAATAATTTGTTTGATGATTTAGGACAAATTTGGGTAATAAATTTGGAACGTCAACCTGAAAAACTAAATCGTATCCAAACTCAACTTAATAATTTACCAGAAGAATTAAAATCTAAAGTTCACATTTTCAAGGCACTCGATGGTAAAAAATTGGATTTAGAAAATAATATATTGGATGGAATAGAGTTTGATACTATCAAGGATTGGTCGGACCCATTTTTAAAAACAGGAATAAAAGTTGGCGAAATAGGATGTAGTTTATCACACTGGGAAATTTGGAAATCAATAGCATTCACTCCAGACTATTATAACAAACATCACATTATCTTTGAAGATGATATTGAAATTAACGATATAGACGATTTTTGTACAAGATTGCGAATTTGTTTGGATCTTTTAAACGAAAAAAATAAAAATATTAATAATAGCGACAAAGATAGCAATTCTAATGTTGATATGATATATTTAAATAGGAAATTAATGGATAAAAGCGTACCTGAATTAATTTATAAACATTATGATTCCACCACTAAATTCAACTTAGTAAGAAAAAGTTATTGGACATGTGCTTATTTAATAAGTTATACAGGTGCAATGAAATTATTAGCAACTAATTTTGATCAACGTATAATACCAGTTGACGAATTTTTACCTATAATGTATGGCGAATCCAATTTATATAACAAATATCATAATCATTATGCTGGTTCTGGAACTTTCAAGACTGTAGCTATTGAACCAAGATTGGTAAAGCTTATGGGTAACGCATTTAAATATAGTGAAACCATGAGATCCGATCCTTATTCAAATATTAAAAAAACTACAAATAATAATAAATTTGAGGTTTGGGGAATAGGTACACACAATACTGATGGAAGACGCAGATTTTGTGAATATTGTGATTTATATAATTTGCAATACAGAATAATAGGTGATGGTGTTGATTTTAAAATGGATATGAGTAAAGGTCCAGGTGGAGCACAAAAAATACTAATATTACGTGATGAATTAAAACGTGATATACAAGAGAATCCAGATGCCAAATATAATTTAATAGTTGTATCTGATACTTATGATGTTATGGCATTAGCAAGTGAGCAAATCATATTAGATAAATGGAATAAGTTTGTTGATAAATCCAATATAATTTTATTTTCTGCAGAACATCACTGTTGGCCTGATAAGAATTTGGCTAGTGTTTATCCAAATCCTCCTAAAAATGGATATCCAAGATTCTTAAATTCTGGTGGCTTTATGGGAAGAAAGATTGATTTATGGGAATTACTAAAGGATTGCACTATTTCAGAGTGGGAAGATGATCAAAGATTTTGGACAAAATTATATCTGGATCAAGAAAAAAATGAAAATGAAGTACAGCCAAGAATAGTTTTGGATTATAATTCTGAGATATTTCAGACTTTGAATGGTAGTGATGAATACTTAAATGTTAATTACAAAAAATCCATTATTTATAACAGTAAGAGTTGTGTTGAACCGTGTTTTTTACATGGCAATGGACCTAATAGTGTAAAATTAAAATTAAATCAAATGGAAAATTATTTGGGAAATCACTGGAAGGAAAATTACGGTTATGGAGATTTTTATAAGTATACTTTCAATTCATTGTGTGGCAAAAATATTATGAATGCTGAAAATTCCGAAAGTTTCCCTATGATATTTGTAGCTATGTTCGGCCATAAAGCACACGAAACTTTAATGGATGGAAATAAATTTGGTTATCCAAAAAGTAGAATGGTCGTAAAAATGTATGCTCCCAATTTTAATGAAATGAATGCAATGATGAGTATCAACGATTTCATACAATCAGGATGCGAATATTATTTTAATTGGGAAGTAGAAAAAGTTGAAATAAGTAAAAAAGGATTTTTTCAATATATGATCTTAAGATTATTCCAAAAAAGAGTAATTGCACCTTTAATGAAAAGATCTGGTACAGTATGGTGTAATTTCTGGGGTGCGGTAAAAGACTCCGGATGGTATGCAAGAAGCAGTGATTACATGGACATAGCCAAAAATTTTAAACGTGGAATATGGAATGTGCCTTATTTAACTGGGATATTTGGAATGAGAAGAGAGGTAGTCGATGGAAGTTTAGGAAAAGTCGGTTTTTTGGGTAGTGACATTTACAATGGAACAGGAGATTTAGATATGAGATTTTGTGCCAATTGTAGAAAAAAAGGTATTTTCATGTATGTAGATAATACAGAGAATTGGGGATATTTATATCCTGATGGGGTTCAAAGAGTCGTAGATATGAATTCTTCAAGAGCATTATTATTAAAAAATATGAATGGGAATAAGAATGATAAAGAGAATGATAAAGAGAATGATCAAGAGAATGATAAAGAGAATGATCAAGATAAAGATGTTGGTGATGAAATAACTATATTTGATTATTTTGATAGAAGAGAAGAATGGGATCTAAAGTATTTGCATCCAGAGTATAGAAAACAAGGTAGGAATATAAGTACTGTTGAGGTATGCCCAGATGTATATGTATTTCCGTTTTTTACAAAAGATTTTTGCAATGAGATGATAAAATTGGCAGAGCTACACGGTAATTGGTCAGATGGAGAAGGAACAGATCAGATAGATTCAAGAATCGGAACTAAGGAAAATGTACCCACACAAGATATACATTTAAAGCAGATGGGATTCAGAAAAATATGGGAACAGATAATAACTGATCATTTCTCAAAGTTAGTTTCAACCATATATTCCCCATATAAAACTAAAGGATTGAATATTGCATTTGTCGTAAAGTATTGTCCAGAAGGTCAGAAAGAGTTAACCGAACATCACGACTCCTCAACATATACATTAAATTTGTCATTAAATGAATGTGGAGTCGATTACGAGGGTGGCGGATGCAGATTTGTTAGATACGGTGTTGATCATACGGGACAAAAACCCGGATATATAGCGATACATCCAGGAAAATTAACACATTATCATAAAGGATTAGAAACAACAAAGGGAACAAGATATATTTTGGTAAGTTTCGTAAATTAAAGTTTATTAATATTATACTATGCTAAATTTATTATTTAAATTTAGCATAATTCATTTGGATTTAAAAAGTGATGGTAAGATGTATCAATAAGTGATAAGTCAATCAAATTTAACTGTAAAATTAGATAAATAGGCGAAGAATAAAAAATCTACTAATAATCTAGGAATAAAATTGAATAATCTAGTAATAATCTGTGACATATGAGGAATTGTATTTAAGGACAACTTTTGATTCGATATTCTTTGAATTAAATAATCGAATTTCAAGCTTCCTATGCGTATTCGGAAGATCAAGTAGCTCTTGGTGTTCTCTATGATGCTTAACCCACAGATCCAAAATGATATAGAGTTTCTTTATTTCTCTTAAGTTATCATCTAAACCTAAGTTTGATAAAGAAATTCTTACTTGTTGAGCTTTTTCTTCCCGGATCTGATTTGGAATAAGTGCGCATTGTTCAAGAGATTGCCATTTGCGACCTTGACGTTTTTGTTTGTTTTTTCTCCGCCCCATATATTTTATACCAATTCATTTTTTATTTTTGGTTTCTCTAAACAAAGTTAAATTTTATAAAAAATCTAAAATTCTAAAATTTCAATCAAACATACTATTTATTCCTATTTAAATACTACTAAGATTGCTATATAAGACCTTATGTTAGTACTAAATAATTTGATTCTTTAAAGTTTTCAAGCCATTTATTTCTGTTTGGATTAATTTTATAAAAGTTAAATGGATCTATTTGTATAAATCCAGGTAATTTAAATTGCTTGTCAATCCACAGATTATTCTGTATACATAAATGACAACCACCAACCTTTTTATCCTGCAATTTATAATTATTTATGAATTCCATCATCGCTATAATTAAATCCCTTAAATTATTATGATTAGGACCTGATTTGTTAGGTATAAATCCTATTCTAGGTTGATCATGATGAAATATGATTGAATAATTTTTACTTATGGTTGGTAATCCATTATTTTTACTATCCTTTAGATTATAAATAGTTTTAATATCTAAAGTTTTGTATTTTTGTCCTTCCTCAAGTAATCTATATGGCCATTCTTCAAGTTCCTTTAGAAAACCTTTCTCAATTTTTTGATAATTTCTTGCAACTATTTTTATATAATCATTAATATCAAGTATGAAATGTGCATGAAAATGAGGACATTCCTTACTTTGATAAAATCCTAAATGTAAAGAAAAAATAGATTGCTTAAATTCACTAAATGTTTTCTTTATTGTTTGGATAAAATTATTAAATCTACTAGGATCAAAATCATAAATTGTAATTTTCTGTCGTTTCTCTTTTAATAATAAAATTAAATGTGGTCTTGCTTGTTTAACACCAAGTCCAATCAAAACTCTAAACAGATTCGTTCTTATTAAAGTTACATCGTAACTATAATTTGGTATTTTTCTTTTACCCATTTAATAATTTTATGCTAATTACACAATTATTCTAATATAAATTCAAAAAAAACAAACTTGAATAAATATTTAGTCAAGTTATATCGAAATTTATATAGAAAATATATTAATTTCTATATTGAAATATAGAAATAATATTAATTTTCAATATCATAATAAATTAATTGATATTCATTGAAGATTCCCTTAATTTTAGAAAATTTTCTGCGGCATCTTTTCCCTGCTTCAGTAAAAATTTCTTATCTTCTTCAGAAAGATTAAAATCTGTGGAGGAAATATTTCGTACATCAATCTTTACTGTTCTTTTCCAATCTTTTTCTTCTACATGTAATTTTAATGCCTGATTTTGTATAATATTTATAAACGACATAATGTAATCAATGATATTTTCTGTCGAATGTGATGCAATTTCTGGTATTTTAATCTTTTGAAGATCCTCCGTAGATAAAAGCTTCAATCCAACAACTTCATCAAATTCTAAATATTTATCAAGAACTTGTATTGGATAATTATGTAACATTCCACCATCCGCAAAATAGTTTTCCACTATTTTTTCCTTTATTTCATTATCTTCAAAAACTGTTGATTTAATTTGCTCCTTATCTGCTTTAAATACAAATGGAATTAGACTACTTCTCCTAATTGCAGTTCTAAGCATCATGTCCGGACTAGTTTCATGCGAAAGATAAACCGTTTTACCTATATTCATATTCGTTGTAGTTATAGTCAAATGTTTGCCATATTTCTCATATGCTTGTTTAAATGTAATATCACCATCCCCTGTGAATTCCTTTAACGCTTCCTCATACCATTCTTCCAGTTTATCTCCTTTATACCAACCGTAACTACTTATAAATCGATTGATATCCCTTATTACACCATAGCTGTCATCCTGCAATTCTTTGAAATCCTTCTCACACAAAATTTCTTTTAAACGCTTAACATCCGCATTGCATGATAACATTGTTGCTACTATTGCTCCGGAAGAAGTTCCCACAAAATATTTAATGTTATCTAAAATACCCTTCTCCTCAAAAACTTGAATTGCTCCGACATGTGATATCCCTAAAGTTCCTCCTCCTTGAAAAGCTAGTCCCTTAATTTTATATTCGGACATTATAAAATTAAATAAGTTGTTTATATATATTTAATCAATCTAAAAATTGATTGTCTTAATATATTCATAATATTAAATGGAAGAACAGGGAAAATTATTTGACTTTTTAGTCGATTCAGTGAAAGACGAAATATTACAAATTTTTAAGTTTATTAAGAAGCGGAATTTTAGATTTGAATTAATTACAGGAAGCGTAAATAATATAGCCAGCATAAATTATCAAGATCATTTATCATCAAGAAATACAGAAAAATCGGATTTAATTAGAGATTTGGAAATGGATCTGCAAGAATATTTCGAAATTCCAATATCATTAAACTTGATAGAAGATGATTATTTCGATCCATGTTTCAGTAAAAAATTATTTAAATTTGCAATTACAATTAATTTGTAAATTAATTTAACTTTGAGACTCCAAGATAAAATTATAATTTTGATGTTATATTAAAATATAATAAAGGGAATTGAAATGTAAAAGATGAATATTGAAGCTACAATCTTAATACGTAAGTTATTCCTAAGAAATTCTCTTGAAAATATTTCAAAAAATAATCCTCAAAAAAATCTTTTGAAACAAGATATTTCAACCCCAAAAATAGATATAGAAGGTCATTTTGTTACAGTTGAATCATCATCATTTGTTTATGATTCATCTAGTAATTCTCCTCCTCGTCTTATTTCACACAACAGCAAAAAAAATCCTGATTGTCCAAAGTGTACAACTTGTGTTAGTGAATATGCTCTTCTTCCATGTGGACATTTATTTTGTTTCGAATGCGCATTTGAAAATAATATGAAAAAAAAATGTTCTTGTTGTGACAAAGAATGTTCAAGTGTTGTTCCTATGAAAAGCTAATCAAAGAAATGTATTATAATTAATTTATTTCAAAAACTTTGATAAAAACAAATTATTATCTCAAATAAACAGGAAGATCACTTTTTTCTCCTAAAAAAGCTGCTCTACTAAAAGCCTCTCCTTTACTTTGAAATTCTTCAATAATCTCAATTAAACCATCTTCATATTTCTGATAAACGCCAAAAAAACTCTTGTCACCAATTTCAAATGTTGTAGCCCCAAATTCAATTATATTTTTCATTATTTTTTAATCAGATATTCTATTGAATTCATTGTTTTGAATCAATTTTTAGACTATTGTAAAATAACTTTGTTGATAACAAAGTTATTTTCTATTTACTAAATTCTCTATTTATTTTGCTTATTTATAAATGTTTATGAACGTTTATTTATGATTGTTTTCTAAGAATAAAAAAGCTTGAATATTTACTATAGCGTTTCATATCAGTTGAAATTTTATTGTAACTGTTTTCTAATTCTCTAAATCGTACTGATCCCTTTGCATATGTAGTTTCAGACACAAGCTTAAGAAATGTCTCATCATAAGCATCTTCAAATCCTCCTACACCATATCCACCATCTAATGGAAGAGTATACTTTCCAAAAGAAAGTTGTCCAGGATAAAGATTATACTTTCTGGCTACTTCAATTAAATAAGAAAAATTAACAAGATACTCTACCTCTTCTTCATCTTTAATAGTTTTATTAAAAACAAGAATCTTTTGACCAATGTTTTCTATTTTCTTATATTTACCTGGACTTGATATACTCCACATAATTTTGCCATCTTTTCCACGTCCAGTTAATGTCGGATGACCATCATCATTTGTTTTAGTAGTATTCTTTAAATCATTCAAAACTCTAGCGCCATCAAAAGCTGTTGCTATAAAGTATCCATTAGGAGCCAAATTTCTACTTACATTTTTAAAGAAATTATCAATATGATCTTCTGTATCACATGCATAATGCATGGCGAATTGACATGATATAATACCAAAACTTTCCGTATTCCTAGAAAGTCTATCTTTAAGTATGTGATTGAAAACATTTTCATCACTAACTCTCCCTTCTTCAAAAAGAGTTCTCATGTCACCCTGAATAAGATCCATCTTGAATTGGGGACGTCTATCATTTTTATTTGCTTCTTCAATTAATTTACGATAACGAGCATAAGCAGAAGAATCTCCAGATTTCAAATTTGATTCATCGAATTCTATTCCAAATGCATAATTTATACCAGCCCATTTACCAAAATCACCTCCACGACCAGTTGCTAGATCCATCAATCTTCTAGAACGATTTCCAGATTGTTTGATAGACAAAAACAATAAAATACTCTTAATTCCATTATGAATATTACGTAAATGAGGCGAAATATCACGGTTCACATTTTGATAATATCCCAAATCAAGTTGTGGAGTTTCATAGTTCTGCCCATACGGATCCATTAAATTCTCAGGCAATACTTGCTTATCATGAATTGCCAACCAAGTTCGGTCAGCTACTTTACGAAATCCATTTGGAAATCCATTTGCAGTCTTATCTTCTCTGTACTTAATTGCAACCCACCTTCCCCAATAATCTTCCCCCATAGATCTATCAGGAGACCAAACAAATTCAAGAATATCACCACTCTTTATAACATGACCTAGTGTATCCTCATCAACACGATAACCTTCTTGCTCTACAAGTTCAGGAATACCATTTGTTAACGGTATATAAACTTTATTGTAATCTTTTACCCGATAAGCACTAGGTTCAAAAGCATGAATTTTAGTTCCATATGAAGATTCAAGTTCCATAACAATATGGTCTTTATTATTTATTTTCTGAATAACTGGACCTGCATTTCTATTTTCATTACCGTTTCCAATTTTAAAGTTAACTTTAAAATCAATCGATAAGAATTGAGGAGGCTTCCATTTAAGAATTGGAGAAATATTTTCTGGATCATCCATACTATTTCTCTTAATAATACGATTACCTCTCTTCACAACAATAGGATATGATTCATTAACTGGCATAAAAATCAATCCATCAATCTCGTAAGGAAAAAGATCTGCATCCATAATCCAATCACTACCATTTGGCGCTCTTTTAAAGAATCTAGACACTTTACTAACAAGAAAGTATGATTTTTCTTCAATAATCAAATTATCTTTAAGAATATCATTGATTATTAATTTAGTAAATTGTTTGATATAAAAAATTCTACTAGATTCGTTTAGCAGATATTTGCCCTTACTCTTTTGATATAGAGGCAAATCTCTAAGGTCTCTACCATTCCAGAAAAAACAATCGAATATAAGAAATCTAAATTTACCATCTGATTCCACAAGTTCTCCATCAAAAAGACAATTACCTATATCTTTAATTTTTTGTCTAAATTCACTTTTAACTATCTCAGTTCCTTCTGGTAAAGTTATTTCAATTGGTGCCACATTTAGCCTATTATTTATTAAGAAAAATCCATGTTCAACATCACAATAAAGTAAGTAATGTTCACCATCGGCTTTAACAGTTACCATATAATCCTCTCTAATTCTATTAAAATTTTGTCTAGTCAATGCTTCTACATCAACAGCTAAAAATTTGCTTGTTGTCGGCTTATCATAAATCATTTGTTCTGGAATTAATTCTCCAAGACCCATTTCTAAATATCTACTTAATATCAAATTACTATAACTCTTACTAATAGCTCTTTTTGATCCCTTAGAACCATTATACAGCATTATTAAATCATTCATATGCGGTCCAAGAACAGATTCGAGATTTTCAACATTAAAATTAGTACCTATGTACTCAAGTTCTACTTGATATTTTTCCCTCTGTGCAAGTGTTCTAGATGATACTAAAGTACCAGCTTTTTGACCTTGTGGAGTTTCTTTAATTACTGTGAAATCAACTCTAACTTCAGGACTAAGAAAATAAGAATATCGGTATTTATATCTGTAGAATTTAGATATAGTTTTATCTTCAACAGCTTGTACCAATTTTAATTGTTGAGTTGAATTAGTTATTTGTGATTCACTAGAACTAGTAAGACGATAATTCCAATCGTAATTATCAGATTTAGCCATTTGAATCTTCTCCATAAATTTCGGATTCTTAAGTTTGTTAGTTTTACAAAAAAACTCTATTTGACTCTTGCTTATGTTAAGATTATCACCACCAACTGTTACTCTGAAATTTTGGTCATAAATAATATCTAAACTGATATTCTCTTCCATGCCTTTTCTTTCATACTTTTTATGATAATATTTAACCATGCGATTAAACTTTAATCTTTCAATATAGGCATTAAAGATCATATCCGTCTTATTCCTTTTTTGACGATAATCACCAATTCTGAATTCCAGTTCATGTTTACTAGGATCCATATTTTTAATCATTTCAGTCTCAAGATGTCCATTCAAGAAATTTTTCATATCATCAGATAAATTAAGCGAAATATCCTTATTATCAGCTCTTCTAGAAACAGGTATCGACTTCTTAGTTGAAGCGGCTTCACTAGAAGACCTTTTCTTAAAATTAAGGGTCTTCTTTTTTTGTTTAAGAGACATAAATATAATTTATTGATAGATTTAATTATATTAAATAGATCAAATATATTAAATCAAAAAAATTGATGTATTTACTAACAAGTGAATTTTAGGAAATAGATATAATAGGAAATAATAAAATACATTATTTAAGTAAAAAAATGAATGAAGAATCATGGACAAAAGATATGATTAAGAAACTCAAGCAGATAAAGGGTATGTCCTGGAGTTATACTTGGATTCATAGAGAAAATTCAATTTACTTAAGCGATATGTATGAATGGATAAGTATAATCTCCTATAGTTTAAGTTTTTTTAATGGCGTTATATTAATGTTTCCAAATAATATCACATTTATTAGAATTCTTAATATATTGTTGTCATTTGGTGCAGGTTTACTTGTATTTTATATTAAAAACAGACAATTTCCAGAAACAGCCGAAAGGCATAAGATAGCAAGTAGCAAGTTTTCTAATATTTATAATAATATAAGTAGACAACTATCACTTAATATCACTCAAAGAGAAGCCGCCATACATTATCATAGATGGATTACAGCTCAATACGAAAACTTGTACGGAACAGCGCCTGATATTGACCCCCCTATTATAGAAGAATACATTAGAAAATTTGCCGGAAAACGTAAGTTCAATCCAATAGAAGCCGCTGAATTTGATAAATTATCATCCAGATCT
>TARA_R100001163_G_scaffold56556_1_pt1 | contig 14359 bp, 23 predicted proteins | sample TARA_R100001163 | Tara Oceans TARA_R100001163 (sample SAMEA2621285) | marine metagenome | biome: marine biome (ENVO:00000447); feature: deep chlorophyll maximum layer (ENVO:xxxxxxxx); material: "saline water (ENVO:00002010), including plankton (ENVO:xxxxxxxx)" | depth 120 m
CTGCACACACCGAAAATCGAAATAAAAAAAAGACCCCCACCCCCCCTTGGGGGGTGAGGGCCATTTACATCAACACGACCGAACCGGTTCAATCGTTCCACCAGCAGTCTCGACCGTCGATGCAGTCAACGCAGTGTCCTTGGCATCGAGGGTGACTGCACTTCTTCAATTTAGATCTACGCCGACCCTGCTCCCCACAGTGACCGCAGTGGTCCGGCCCTCGGTCAATGGTTTCGGGGTAGTTCTGCCTTTGCTTCTTGATTTTGGAGAAGTGTTCATCAGCCGCTTCCTCTTCGTCTGCTTCTGTCGGCTTCTTGCACCAGCAGTTCTGATCGCAAGTCCATCGACCGTCACCTGTGTTGAAACCGCCAAGCACATGAGTTCGCTCATCCATAGTTCCGCAGGGTGGAGAAGAATGTGGATTTACATCAACACACTGCGTCGGCTCATCTTCGACCGGTGCGGGTATCGGGTCTTCTGCTTCAATCGGTGTCATGCTGATGATGTTGCAGTTCTTCAACAGACCCGAAAGGAAGTGGAAGGGAGCACCCATTTCATCATCGAATTGGAAGTAGCCGATGTTCGTGTGAATCAACCAATAAGTCACGCCTTCCACCTCCTAAAAAAGGAGAAGTCGGTTCTTGAGTCGTGAATGTCAATATGAGTGACTTCATCATCCCACATAACCATGCGCCCAAGAAGTTGCACCAATTCCTTGTGGGATCTCGCCCACTTGACATGCTCCGTTCCGGTGGGTGCCATTTTGTAGGTCACACAGTATCGTTGAGCGGTCATTCAAGCCACCTCCACAAGTTCAATCATCTTCTTCCCGTTCTCATCAAGTTCGACAAACCATTGGTATGTCACACCGTCAATCGTAAGTTCCCAATCGGAGTTCATTCAGCCCCACTCCATGAGAACAGTGCCTTCGTACACAACTCGATTGTATCGAAGGCATAGTTCAACTGTGTCCATCAAGTGAAGCCAAAGGTCGAGAGTCTTCTGCTTTGAGATTTTCTTCAAGCCAAGTTCTTTCTTGACTCTCGCTGTGCAGGTCGGTCCTCTTGTCAATTTCATGCCGTGATTGATTTCTGTGAACATACCACGCTGAAGCATTGACCACCGCATGGGGATAGTCGGTATTGTAAGCCCTTGCTCGACCAATCCGCAGAGGGCGATTTTGTACCCATCTTCGCCATGTTGGAAGCACCCGAGAATTGTCTTCTTGTCTGTCAACATCAGCGACCCGCCCCTACATAAGACCAATAGTTGTCAATGCTGTGCCACTCGAAAGTCTGCTCGTAGTATCCACCGTCTTCAAAGTTGATAACGACGATTAGCATGTCGTCTTCAAACCAGCATTCGGTTGACTCGATTGAATTCAGATCGACGCTCATTGGTTCATCACCTTGTTAGTTGCTTCTTCGATCCATCGTTCAACCACTTCTTCCTCGCACATTTGCCAAAGGGTGAAGTATTTGTTTTCATCTTGCTTGTGCAAAGTTGTTTGAAACAATTGAATTGTTTCGTAAAACGCAAGAGAGATCTCCACCTTTTCGTTTCTTTTTCGGGCGACCTCTTCACCAACGGCTCGTTCAATGTTTCCGGCTTCGTATTCGTTGTTATTCGTCATTCGACTCATTCCTCCTAATATGTCCTAAGAGGAGGGGGGTTATAATACATGCGGCTTATTTACATCAACACGATACAACCACAGCAAATCGAAAAAAGGTCCGAGTGTACCCCCGCTCAATTTTCTTCGCTTAGAGGCCCTGTCTCATGCTCTTGTGAGCGAAGAAGATACACACTCGTTGACTTACCGTTCCTTGTGGTTCGGTGTCTAACAATTGTACCTTCTTTCTGCATGGCCCTTAACAGAGAACCAATTTTCCAATGATTCAGATCGTAAGGACTTTTTCCATTCACATAATCTACAATCCCTTGAGCGGTCTGTTCGCCATCAGCCGCCAATTTTTCGACGACAGCCCATCTATACGACATGGCGCTTGAGGTGCGGATTGCTTCGGGTTCGTTCTCGTTCAAATAATGTGCTATCGCTACATCATGCAGGGCTTCCGGTTCCGAACGATGATGCAACCTTAACACCCTCCGACGCTGAAATCCCATAGGGGTGCAAGCAAGTTGCCGAGCGTGTATTTTACACAATGTCCCGTACACCGCTTCGTTCTCACATTTCTCGCCGTTCTTTTTGTCTGCTGTGCATTTCATATTTTCAACTCCTATCCGCGTCGTGGTTGGTGTGAACCGATATGTCACTGTCTGTAAGCACATCGGTTTCGACTATGTTCTGCGAGTGCTCAACGGCTCTCACATTTACGGTATCACCGTATTCAAATTCCCATCTCTTCAAATTGGTATAATCGAACTTCTTGTCATAGGATTGACCCCAAGCATATGCAACTTCACCCAATGTCAAATCCGACAGCATTTGAGCGTCTTCGGCTTCGTAAGAAACCTTGACTACAATTTTATGCTTCCTTTTTGGTTTTCGTTCAATAGTCGGGGAGAGATAACCGAAGTTCCCCGCCTTACCATAAGCACTAATTTCTGTCAATGGAATGTCCCATTGACGACGAGCGTATTCTTGAACCATATTGGCTATCTTGAGTGTTTTGATGCTGAACTTATGAAACGCCGGTAGATCGAGTATTTTCATATCCGGCTCCCCGAAAATTTCGGGATAATTAAGCGACCATACCGCTTGAAGAACCTCTTCATTATGCGCTACCGATTGAACCCTACCGTCAATCAAAACAAACCAAGACCCCAACCCATGACATTTGGCCCCGAATGTACCATCTGCGGCGATCAGAGCGTACCTCTTCGACCCCTGCACCACGCCTTCGGCGGCTACATCGCACCCCTCAAGTTCGTCACTTGTCTTGTTTGAGAATCCTATGTCAAGAGGTTTCAAAGCCTCGACCGCTCTGTGAAAACCTTCAACAGAAGTCAAAGCAGAGTCGGTGTCATTGTAGGTCGCATCACTGTTTTCATTGACGACCCACATACAGTGCCGAATCGCTCCGGTGATACTTGAAGCAAGAATGGCGTTGAACCATGTACCCGACGATTCTCGATGTTTCCCGTTTCGATTAGCCATACTCCCGTACAGAGTGTTCCCTGCTAATTTCCACCAAGTATTAGGTACATAGTTCTCCTTTACATCAACACCGTCAATCCGCTTCGGATAGTTCGCCCGCTCCTTTGCCGTCATAGCGAAAAGGCATGCGTTGTCGGTGTCCTTAGAGGCGTCCCTAAGCACCCCCTCTTTGAACAATACTCGACCGAGGGGTCGAGAGTGGAGGAAGTCACCAATTGACAGTACCCCGTCGAAGTTGTTCACTCTCGCCCACACAAGACCTTCGGATGAGGTGGGTGTACCACCTTCGCCACAAGTCCCGACCCTCACAGGCAGATTATCGAAGTCACCCGCCACATGAAGATGCAGGGAACCGAACTCCCAATACCTCGACGGGTCGGCCTTGATGATCTGAACAATTTCCTTGACCTTGTGACCGGATACCCATTTCACACCACCCCACTTGAAGACCTCCAATTTTTGACCACTTGCATTGTAGGCACCGTCGAGATCGCCATAAATCAAATTCTTCTGCGGCTCTCTTATCACATCAAGATTGAGAGCGCCTGTCATACCACCAAAATAAGCGGGCCATACAAATTCATGCTGTTTCTCTGTTAGGTAAAATGGCGTGTAGTGCCGTCTCATCAAATCCTTGGCGACAGTCGCACCCGATATGAATCGGTCGGGTTGGCCTGTGAACCCCATGTCAAGTAAGTCATCGGTCAATTTGGAAGCGGCTAACAGAGTGACAGCGGCGTCAATAGCGGCGTAAGCATACGAATCGAAGTTCTCACCTTCCAACTTGTCAAGTCCTACAACCTTACCAACCGATGCAAGATTCGCCGCTCCCCATAAGGTGCGTGTCAATGCTTGAATATCCCAGATCTCACCCCGCTTTGAGCAAAACGGTACAGAAAAAGCCCCCAAGAACAGACAGTCGATTGATAAACCGAACTCTTCGTCACCTGTCTGTCGCTTACCCGAATTGAAGTCATATTTACACCCTGCACCCTCCATACCACCTATCGACATTTCGGGGTGAAGGATCGTCCTGTCTGCTATCACACCTAAATCAAAATTGGCGTTGAACGCCACAGCACAGCGTTGAACATTTCTTGACAATTTCCGCATTTTACCAAATTTGTTTCTTCGCACTCTTGGCTGGTCGCCGTAAAGAAGTTCCTCGTATCGTACTTGAATAGCCTTCCGAAGACCTCTCAAGGTCTTGTAAGAATGGTTCACACAGCGAACATAGTCGTAGTGACTTTCCAACAGTTTTTTTACAATGTTCGCCTCATTGACCTTGAACCATCCATCAAGCCAATACATTTCAATCGTGATCCCAGCACCGTCAAGATAGGCAAATTGACAAGAGCGGAGTTCTTTTTTCCCGCATCTTGTTGTCTCTGTGTCAAATGCGAACATTTCTGTTTCTTTGAAAACTTTCTGCGGTTTTCTTGGCTTCCTTGCTTCGGGTAGTGACGGACAAGGTTCACGAACAGGTACGACTCTGCGACCCATTCACATACCCCCGTAGCCACCATAGTCGATGTATTCACCTTTCTTGAGATATACACCCTTAGCGGCCAATTGTTTCCGTATTTGTTCTTGTACTTCTTCTTGTTTGGTTCGACCGAGCAATAGTTTGACTCTCTTTCCTTTGTAAGTTCGCCAATACACTGGGCGGTCGAAAAGTCCATCTCTCAATTCATCAACTGACAATCCACTACGCTCAAGTTCTCTCAATCTGTCTTGTGCAAGTTTCCGAGTTCGTGGGCTTCGACCGGAGAGCGCTAACTGTTCAAGTTCGTCAAAAGTGATTTGGAGCGGATCGTCGGCTCTTTCAATACCGGAAAAGCGGTCAAAGGTCGTGGTCCCTTTTGGCGGTGCTTCAATTGACCGCTTAGCCGAACCCCCGAAACGGCCACGCTTGTTCTTGACGGCTGATAGCCAACTCGGTGAAATCCCCCATTGTTGGGCGACAGCCTTGTCACTCAAACCGAGGGCTTTCAATCGCCTGTACGCATTTCGCTGGTCCCTTGTGAACCCTTTTCTTCTGCTCATAGCACTCCGTTGTCATACTTACATAAAAGGGTGCTTACAGCCCCTCTAAGGCCTTTTTACCTGTAAAAGGTACAATCGAACCAATTTACAAATTATCAACGATTTTCCGTGTTGATGTAAAGCAGGGTTCATTAGTCAACCGTCTACTCTCCTATGTCATGGAGGGCGACACCTCGGATTCTGCTCATTCCTCCTCCGAGGTGACGCCTTCCTCCGAACTTGAAATCGCTCTGATCGACTTCTGCAACGAAGGATACGAGTCCATTTCAAACTTACTTCAAGTTCTACATAAGGAGGGTCTTGTGACCGACCCAATGCTCCAAACCTTACTCTTTGTGGGCCTCGGAGGGTACGCTCACTTTTTCGCTACTCATTTCAAGGAAACCAATCAAGTTGAAGAAAGCCATGTCCATGCTGTCGGCTCTGTGATGAAAAACCCAAGAATTGGAAATCTTGTTGAGCAAATGATGAGCAATACTGTCGCTTCAAAAATCTCGGAGGTCGTCGAATAATGGCGAGACTTTTACAGAGGCTCGGACTTAGACCGGCGTTCATGCGACTTGAGCCATATACAGCCGGTGAACGAGATTTTGAAGAGTGGCTTGAAATTTTAGGCAATACATTTGGCACTTACGAAGAACAACGACGACAAGGCTATCGTTTGAGAACGAGAGATGTTGTGGACAGAGAATTGAACTTCAAGCGAGACAGGCCCGCAGAAGGAGGATCGGTTGAAGGAAACCCCGCCAACTACAATGTAGGACAAACAACCGTAGGTATCGCAGGTGATGAGTGTCAAGCCGACCAAGGCTTACCAAAATCTATTCGGGAAGGTCGTTTGAAGGGATATGTTCGGGCCGCGGCGTTCCCCGATACCCCCAAAGGGAAGAAAGCGGCGACTAATTATGCCGACAAATTAGGCACTGATTTTGAAGGCTCACTATATATCAATGTAAGGCGAGGGTATTGTCGGGATAGCCGCCAAAATATATGGGGAGTGTGGGTCAAGCCTACACCCGAATACACTGTCACAGGTTCACGATCAGAAGAGAAACCCGATGGAGAAAAAATGATTCTTACAGCACCTCACAAAAATAAGCGGGGTGGGAGAACGACAGGTGATTCAAGAGCGTGGACCGAATATAGAGGTAAGGCCAAGAAAGCGGTGAGATGCCCGAAGTGCGAAGCACCGAAGGACTTCCCCTGTGTCAACGATAAAGGGATAGCAGAGGGTGTGTATATGAAAGACGGTAAGCCGATCCCCACCGAAACAGCAAACGAGACCCTAAGAACAAGTCGAGGCTTTGTAGATGAAATTCGCTCAGTTAGAACCAACGCACACAGAGAGCGGGTTGATGCTTATTTCGCTAAGAAAGGTAAAACCATCGAAGGCGTGAGCGGTAAGGTGGAGAAAAAGCGTGAGATGATAGAACCTACAAGCCGACAAAAGGTTCGGTGGATAATGCAACGGTTGAACGAGGGGCAGATGGATAGGTACGAAGTTGTAGAAGATGAAGGCGGGTGGAAGACTTATGATGCTGAACTCGACTTCTTACTAAGCGACATAATCAACAAAAAGCAGAGAGTCAAATTCGACCAATATGTCGAAAAGGGCGTACCAAGTGAGGATTGAGTCAAATGGCAAAATATGAGAAAAACCCAGACGGTAAATACCAATGCCCGATCTGCGAATACGGTCACGGACCCGACAATGGGAAGAGTCGCCAATCAGTGACAAAGCACTACAATTCACACCACGCTGAAACGGGCGAGGAAGGCCCCTCTAAGCCAAAAGAAATGCCTACCGCTACCATCGGACCAAAAACCGAAAACGAGCCGACAGAGCGTGTTGATGTAAAGGAAACAATTATTGACGATTCGGAGCCTTCGACGCCGGATTGGTTCACCTTTGACATGAGCGCAGACGACCTCGACGACGATCCTGTGACTGTATCAATATCACCGACAGCCTCGACGGTCCTTCGTGGAATGGCTACCGGAGGTGAGCCACCATCAAGCCCGAAAGCAATCCGAGAATTTTACGAGCAACAGGGAAAGATGATGAGATGGATTTTCGCAGGGGGAATAGACCCTCTGCTTTCTTGGTATGGTAAAGGTATCACAGCAGACGAAACTTTCACAATTAAGCGAAGTGAGTCGGATTGGAAATTATTTGAAGATGTGTCTTCGACATGGCTTGAATATCATGGAATTCAAGTTCCGGTCACACCCGATATTATCATGGCAGGTACAGTCATTTCAATGTACGCCCCTGTTCTTGGTAAAATCCACAAACAGCGAGACCCCAACAGACCGAGCCTTCTTAGTCGGTGGCGCAGTAGGCGAGCCATGCGAAAGGCATTGAAGGCAAAGAAGGAAAAGGAAGTGAGTGTATGAACCCCGACGACCTTTTCGGTTCAGATCGAACCAAACCCGCAGTGCGACAAGTGTACGGCGTGTCGGGAAACGGAAAGTCGGTGTATTTATGCGAGGCTCTGCGAAACGCCTGTCGGTCAAAAGCATTCGGACCTAAGCATCGCTTTGTCGTCTTTGATGTGAAGCATGAGGGTTATACGACACTCGCCCCACCCGTACCAAATGTAGCGACAGCAATTCAAGAAATGGATAAGCAGAAGATTTCTGTGATTCATCCGAACATAGAAGACTCGTTCGACTTACTTGACGATATTATTGATTGGATGTTTGATATGAGCGACTACGATCCCGAATTTTCTGCGACCCTAATTCTTGAAGAGTCTTCAACTTTCATCGGCTCCTCGGTCGGAGCGATACCTGCAAGCATCAAAAGATTCGCTACCCAAGGCAGGTCGAAGGGCTTGACGCTCATCCTTGTCAATCAGCGAGCATTATCAAACAAATGGGCCGATACACAAACGAGTTCGATAACCTGCTTTCGACAGGCTATCCCCGACAGAAAATTATTGAAAGACCGTTGGGGTATTTGTGGGGACTCAATGGATGAAAAACTCAAGAAGAATAAATTCTCGTTTGCTCACCTTGATTTAGAGACACTTGAACTCAAATTCTTCAAACCAATAAAAATCCCGAAAATAAGAACGCCCATCGTCAAACAGAAGTCAAGATATACAGGGCTACTTAGAAATCCGTTCGCATAGTCACGCATGATCGTCTTAGTTGAGTTATTCCTTCTGCCCTATGATACTAAGTAAGCGAACGAAGGGCGTGACACCCCTTAGAAGCCACGATTTTTGGTTCGTGGTACGATTCGACCTACAAGCGATTTTGTCGCGTTGTAGCGTGTTGATGTAAAGCAGGGTTGATTAGACAGAATGGTAGTGGCTTGAATCACATGGCGTACCTAAACTCTATGATCGACGGAGCGAAATTGGCTTTTATGGTGGGACTTGTTCTCGCTGTGAGCAACGGATTAGTTCAGCGTGTCTCGCCTTCAAAGCGAACACTTGAAGAAATTGTGAACGAAAAATTACCGACCTTGGGGGCTTGAAGATGGGAATCGTCAAGACACTCGGATACATGGCTATGTGGTCTATCGGGTACATCGCTGTTCACTCAGTCACCGCACCAACAATGAAAAAGGTGCAGAACTTCATCGGCGGGAGTGAGTGAGAATGGCTTATGTTGATCTCGTTTCAACCGGCGTGACACCTGTTGCTGGTGGTTCTACATACAACTTCTCGTATGACACCCCCATCTCCGCAGACGGTTCACCGCACTTGACTCACATCGGATTCCAAATTGACGGAACCCTTGCTGGCGCTGGTACTTTCCAATCGACTATTGGTCGCCTAATCACCAACCTCCGCATCAAAATCGGTGCGAACACAATCATCGACTTCAACGATCCATTCGTTGACCTTGACGCTACAATCCCGTCGAACCTATCCTGTCTCGCACAGAAGGTTCGTGGTGTTGACATGATTAGCACAACCAATGCAGGTGGCACCACTTTCCTCTCGGAAATCGCACTACCGTTCGGTCTTGATGCTTCACGGTCTCACCGTGTCAACTTCCAAGTGACTCTCGGTAGCGAGACAACATGGTGCGGCAACGCTTTCACCGTCGCTTCAACCGAATTCAATGTGGTCAACTACTACGGAACCGCCGCAGATTCAACCCTCTACGGTTCCCGACAAGACTTCACTTTGACCGATGGCTCCGAGCGAGCGATCACCGTCTATGGTAAGAAAGGGTGGCAAATGCTTGGTATCTCGATGATCAACGACTCCGACGAAGACGATGTTTCTCAAATCCGTGTCAACAACGGCGCTTTCCGAGCATTGAAGATTCAACAATGGCGTGTCCTCGATTCGACATACCTAAGCGGCATTCGCACCATCGTCGGTGGCGACACCAATACACCGAATTGGACTCTTTCAAAGGCTGGTTATGTCTTCCTTGACCTCAAGCGATTGACAGCCGGTGCGAACATCGACATGACTGTGACCGCTACGGCGAACACTACCATGTCCTTCTTCCCTGTTTGGGTCGCACCATTGAACGCCCGTACAGCACCTGCACCACAGCAGACACAGAAAACCGTGTCCTCTACTGCAAGAGATGTTGAAAGCGAATCTTACAACTGATGGGGGGGATTCCCATCGGTACAAGAAGCGAGTTCTACTTGGTATTCAGTGCGAACAGCGCTGATGTTCAAGCCATCGACCTATCGGGCGCAAGAGAAGTTATCTTCCAAATGCGCCCCGATCAGCAGAATGGCTGGTTGACCGGCGATAGTGGACCGCTTGGTTCGGCTCAACAGTTTTGGCTTGAAGCCCAAACATCGAACCCCATCGTTCACCACTCCGACGACGACAGGCTCTACTTCAGATCCCAAGATGGCGGGAACCCCGCGACTTTGTATGTGTGGGTGATTCGATGAGCGCAGAGCACGACGATGAACAGAACAAGCGTTTGAGAACGCTTGAACAGCAAGTGAACCAACTCTCTTCGGACATGGCCGCTTTAACCGCTCAACTTACCACGCTCACAAGCGTTGGAAAAGGTCTCGCCATTCTCGCTGGTACGGCGATTGGGATCGATGTCATTCCACTCATGGGGGCCTGAATAATATGGGAACCAAGAAAGGACAGCGACGCAAGACTGCACGACGAGCATACGAACCACGACGACCCACGAAAATCCGCACTTCAAAAGGTCGAAGTACCTACGATGTTGTCGGGACTATCAAATCGTTCCGAATCTCGGATTTGGTGTTTTGGAGGGTTAAGTGATGCCACGACAAGACAAAAGTAGGAGGTACGCTCGCATTGGCGACAAAACCTACACTTTGGGATTCGATTTAAGGAAATTCAATTTTAGTTCTATCGCACCGTTCCTTTGGAAAGAAGTGAAGGATCGACGGAGGAAGAAATAATGCCACGACGACGAACTTATACCATCAAAAAGGCAATCCCAAGGAATCCTTACGAAAAGAATTTGATAAAATCATACGGAGGAAGGCTTCTACAATTTGACTCATCGCCATCGGTGAAGAAGACCAAGCGAGGCTGGCTATCACCCTACGGCTTCTTCGGCATCAAATGGCGTCTGCGACGGGGGAAGAAGTGATGCGGATCAATATGACTACTGTTATTGTGGTAGGCGCAATCTACTGGTTCTTCATTAGGAAGAATGCGACACCGACACCGGATATGGGAGATGGTTATCCATGAAGGTCGGCAGTATCGCTGTTATGGCCCTTATTGGCTATGTAGGAGTTATTCTTCTGCTCGATGGTAGGCGAGGGTCTTATGTGCAGACAGAAGCGGATGAGCGTGTTGATGTAAATGGGATGCGTGGAGGTGGTTTCCGTGTCCAAGATACCGGAGCGGGTAAGGACCAAGTGAGTGCTTCACAAGAAGCCGCCGAACGAAAGGTGAAAGCAGAACTTGCTCGACAAGGTATTGTAGATCGGGAAGCGGTCAACAGTGCTATGGACCGAAGTACCACACCAACCGACTTCTTCTCCGCTGGCCCCGCTATGGGGTGGTGAGGTTGGCAACTTTTGAGGACATTGTAGATAACTCGTCTTCTGTTTTAGCCGACGAAACCCCCTTCTTCTTTGTGAAGGTGGAAGGAAATTATGAGTGGGCTTCGGATGATTCCTTACTGTTGAAAAATAACTCCGCTTTCAAAAACGATCAGGGAAGAGCGTATTTTATCGTTAAACCGGAATATGAAGTAGATGTTCGGGTAAGGTCGAAGAATTGGAAATATTTCAACTTGGGTGACGCTGTACCTGTCGACATTCAATCCGCATACGACATTCAAACCTCAAACCCCACACTGTCTTTGACGGGGTGGAGGTCTTCAATATCTATGACCATGCGAGGCGGTGCCATGCTTGCCGCCACTCCTAATGGAGATAAGGGTAAGTGGGATAAGCAGGGAAGCGACTTCCACTTAGAAACAGAACAGCGAGACATAACCCAACCCGAAGACAGAACTTGGGCGGTGGGTGTCTTACTTTCATTAACCGCTCCGTTCGGCAATTATCAAGACAGAGGGACATACACTCTAATGTTCGACTCATCGGATAAGGATCTACAAATAGATATTCTTGGTTATCGAAGCGTGGGAATTGAGAACGCAATAGTGCCGACAGAAGGTGATGTTATCACCAATGACCCGACCGGCGACGGTGACGGTTCCTATGTCTCCGCAGAGTGGTCAAGAACATATCTTGTGGGTAAGGGCGTTGACTGCCAAGACCAAGCATGGCGCGTCGAGTTGAAAGAGAGACAGGAAGATGGAATGTGGTTTGTCATAACAGACGGTACTATCGGTGAGCAGACGGGAGATTATGACGACGCTCTCGCCCTCGCAAGAGCGAGAGTAGTATCAAGAGAAGCAGAAGCGGCAGACTGCGCTCAAGACGACGATCCCGTAGGTGGAGAAAAGTATCTCATGTTTGGGGGAATAGCCTTAGTCGGAGTGCTGGTGCTGATTATTTTAGCAAGAAGGTGACACCATGCCAAAAATAAGGAACCCGTACACAGGTAGGTCAATGAGCGTGAGTTCTAAGGTACCTTGGGCTGGTCTTGTGGGACCAAAACAGAGAGCATATTGCGCCCGCACAGCCAAGATAAAAGGAAATTGGCGAAGGAATAAGAACAGTAAAAACCTTGCACAAAGGCGGCGATGGAAGTGCCCTTATGTCGCTGGTGAGTTGAGATTAAGGAGGCGATGAACTGCCATTCAGATCGAGAAAACAGAGAACATGGTTGAGGATAAACCGCCCCGACATTTACCTACGGTGGCGTCTGCTATATGGGAAGAAGGTGAGAAAGTGAGTGTCGCACATAGTTTCATCACATCAGCACACAAGGTCGCTAAACACCCCTACATAACCCTCTTTTTCTTCTCGGTGGCTGTCCTATCATTTTTCAAAAACAATGCGACAGAGCGTGTTGATGTAAAGGGATAGATTTGTTCATATACCGACAATGCAACGCCAATACATGAGCAGAAAAAGATTGAATGTTGTAGGACTGTTTTCGGGGAATAGATGTTGGGAAAAGCCGTTTATCGAAGCGGGGCATAGAGTATTCACAACCGACCTCGATCCGTCTTACCTTGTGACAGTAGCCGCCGATGTGAGAAAAATCACTCCCAAAATAATTCGACATTTTATCGGGAGAGACATTGATGTTCTCGTCATGTCACCACCCTGCACAACTTTCTCGATAGCATCATGCGGGCATCATTGGCACCCGCCGGAGGCAAACGGCGATAGGAAGCCGAAGACAAAAGAAGCCGCAGACGCCTTAAAAATTCTTGACCACTGCTTAGATTTAGTTCAACAAATCAAACCGAAATATTGGATTATGGAAAACCCAAGAGGTCTCATGCGAAAGATGCCCCAAGTTCAGCACCTTAGAAGAGAGACAGTGTGGTATTGTCAATACGGTGACACAAGAGCGAAACCGACCGACCTATGGGGTGTTTGGCCTGATCAGTTCACACCAAGACCGGAATGCAAGAACGGAAACCCCGACTGTCACCATCAGCGAGCGAGAAGAGGTGCAAAGACAGGTACTCAAGGACTACCGAAAAACATGCGCTCTTTGATACCCGATGAATTATGTGCAGATTGGTTCGACGCCGTAGAGGAGGCTTTGAGATGAGTGGTAGGGGATATATGCCACAACCCGAACGGTTGGATTGGGGAACACCCGAACATGTATTTCAGTATGCACAGAGAGTCTTCGGAATTCACACAATTGATTTAGCGGCGAGTCATGCGAACACCAAATGTAGCGATTATATCACAGAGGAAATGAACGCTTTGGAGATGAATTGGGGCTTTGACATGAACCTACCGCCTAACGCTAAAGGATGGTTGAACCCACCTTACGGGCGAATGCTCAAACCATTCGCTAAGAAGGTGAGCGAACAATTATTGGCGGGGGAGATCAGAGCAGTCACCGTGTTGGTACCGGCGAGAACAGACACTGAATGGTTCTCGATATTTGTGAAACATGCTGTGAAAGTTGTGTTCATCAAGGGCCGCTTGAAATTTGATGGGGTCAAAGGATCGGCTCCTTTCCCATCAGTGCTAATGCACTTGGTCGCAGAGCCAAAGAAACCGACGCCGGCCACATTCTATTCGGTTAGAATCCCAAAAGAGAATTAGCGTGTTGATGTAAAGGAACCGCTTTCTTAATATACCCCCGACGACGAGGACTATTTACAGGGGTACGACCCCGACCCAAATAAGGAGCGAAAAAATATGAGCGAAAAACAACAAACGACCCTCTTCGGAGCGTTCGTGGAAAATGAACAAGATGAGCCTTTGCAGTTCGTCAAGATCTATGAGGAAGTGGAAGCCGATGGCGACCAATTCACCATGGCCTTGAACGCCGCATCGTACAACGAAGACCGAGACTGTATCACTGTCATTGACAGTGAGAAGAACTGCGCTTTGACAGCGTACTTCACACAGCACCCCGAAAGTAAGTACCAATCGACACCCGATGGTATTCGCCTTGGTCGAGCAGTGCAACGAGCCATCCGTACAACGGTGAACGACGGTGACGAACTCGCCCAGATCATCAAGGAACGAGACATGACCCTAACAGTGTCCTACCAAGGACAGAACGGGCGTCTATGGACCGTTATCACCAACGCTTGAAGAACAGCAGTTCTTGCGTGTTGATGTAAATAGGGAGCGGTGAAGCCGCACCCTTT
>TARA_R100001163_G_C5068408_1_pt1 | contig 14312 bp, 5 predicted proteins | sample TARA_R100001163 | Tara Oceans TARA_R100001163 (sample SAMEA2621285) | marine metagenome | biome: marine biome (ENVO:00000447); feature: deep chlorophyll maximum layer (ENVO:xxxxxxxx); material: "saline water (ENVO:00002010), including plankton (ENVO:xxxxxxxx)" | depth 120 m
GGTCGTTATGGCGACTCTATGCTTTTGCACGTTAATCCAGCAGAAGTTAAAGGTTTATCACAAGCCTTGCCTATAACGATTAATCCACAAACAGGACAGCCAGAGGCTTTTTTGCCCTTCCTTGCTCCTTTATTAGGTAGCACATTAGCTAGTAGTTTAGCTGCTAGTGGTGTATTAGGTGCAACATTAGCTGCTAGTCCTGCACTTGCAGCAGGTCTTGGAGCAGGTTTAGCTACATATGCACAAACAGGTGGTTCTGGCTCTAAAGCATTATTATCTGGTTTAACAGCAGGATTTGGAACAAATGCAGCAAATACAGCAGCACAAGCAGCAAATGTAGGTCAACAAACTACAGCTAATATTGCAGCAGGAATGACACCAGATGCAGCATCAGCAGCAGCACAAACAGCAGCAACAATAACACCAAGAGCAGCTACTGGTCCTTTAACAGCACTTAAAGATACTTTTGCAGGTGGTTTTGATCCAGGAGCAACAGCATTAACAGAAGGATTAATGTCTCCTAGTGGATTTGCAGCAGTAGGTACAGCAGGTACACAAGGAATAATGCAATCACAAGAAGAATTTGAAGCTATGCTTGCAAGAAATGCTAGAGAGCAAGAAGAAGAAAGACAAAGAATAATAGCTGAAAATCCAGAAATGATACCTATAGCTACAGGTGGTGTTACTAAAATGCAAGAAGGTGGTGATACTAGTATAGGTGAAGAAGAATATAATCAAGTTGCAGATAAAACAAATATTTATGATGGAACTTATAATCCTTATAATCCTTATAATATAGGTAGCTATAGAGATACAGGATATGTGCAAAAAAGAGAAGCAGCACCTATAGACCCATATTTTATGCCAGGATTTCAAGGTGAAGCTACATATTTTAATAATTTAAATCCTAGTGCTACAGACATAACTAATGGTGAAGCACCAGTGTTAGATACATCGGGAAGGCAAGTACCCTCTCCTATGCCTAGAAGATTTGATCCTACACAAACTACTGGTTATCAAAATTTTTATGGAGATCAAGCAAAAGATATAGTTCCACAAATGGTTGATCCATATGCACCAGTACAGTTTGAACAAATACCTCCACCTGTATTAAATCAACCAAGACCTTTTCCAATAATGCCTATAGTAGGACCTCCTACTCAATTAGAAGATTCAGTAGAGCCAATGCCTGGTGATCCAGGTATGGGTGATATAGGTAATGTAGTTCCTGGCGATCCAACTCCTAAAGCTATAGCACAACCAGCAACTCCAGAAGAAAGCGTAGATATAGCTAATTTTGTAAGTCCTAACTTGCAAAATATGCCACCTTTAGATTTTAGTAATCTACCTCCTGTAGATATAAATAAGTTACCAAATTTTGATTTTAGAGCACAAGGTAAACAAACAGATATAGAAGTAGATAAACTTCCAGAAAATCTTCAAAAAATGTATGAATCTGGACCAAAAGGTAGAGAAGGTGTTGCTAAGATTGCTGCTGCAACCGATAAATTTCAAGCAGGTGGACCTACTGAAATTATGCAAGACCCTTTAACTGCACAGTTAATACAGTTTTTAATGGGTGAAGTACAAGACGATACTATTGTTGGAGACTTTATTAATAAATATGGTAATGAAGTATTTATGCAAGTAAGAGAACAAGTATTGCAAAGTATAGTTCCTGGATCACAAACTCAAGGTCAGATACAAGGCATGGCTAATGGTGGTATGCAAGATGATGTAACTGGAATGATAGGTTCAACACAACCAGTAGCTGTATCACAAGATGAATACATAATACCAGCAGATGCTATGTCTATGCTTGGTGATGGCAGTTCAGATGCAGGTGCTAAAAAATTAGATGCAATGCTTGATAGGATTCGCATGACTAAAACAGGAACAACCAAACAAGCTAAAGAAATTGATGATAGCAGAGTAATGCCAGCATGAATGAAACAGCACAAAAACTAGAACAAGATATTGATATATCGTTAGTTTTACCTGGACAAGTAAGTATGATCTGGGATAAATGCGAAAAAATATTATTGCGTTCTTGCAAAAGGTCTGGTGGCAGAATAAATCCAAAAGATATTTATGCTAGATGTATTGAAAACAGAAGCAGTCTTTGGATTATATTTGAAACAGATACTTTAAATATTATAGGTTGTGGTATTACACAACTACACGATTATCCAAGTGGTTTGCGTATGTTAAATCTAGAACATTTAGCTGGTAAACAATATTCAGAATGGGTCGATAAAGGTTTTGATACCCTATACAAATGGGCAAAAGACAATAAATGTGATGGCATAGAAGCATTAGGCAGACCAGGATTTTGGAACTGGATAAAGAAAGAAAAGGGCTGGAAGGAAACTTCTAGATTTTATGAACTTAAATTTGACAAGGATTAATTATGGGCGGAGGAAGTGGAGGAAGTAGTGCACCTACTGAACAAACAGTCTACAGCGAATCGTTACCACCTTATGTAGAGCCGTATTTTAAGCGACTATTACAAAGAACTGAAGGAGAGTCTTTACAAGACTATACACCTTATGGTGGGCAAAGATTAGCGTATTTTTCACCAGATGAAAGAAAAGCTCAAGCTATGACTAGAGGTTATGCTCAAGCAGGTACACCTCAAGAATTTGGTCAAGCACAACAAATGCTTACTGGTTTATCACAGCCATACACAGCAGGTTATCAAGCTGGTACTGGACCACAAACATATCAAGCAGGTCAATTAGGTTCATCACAGTATGCTGCTGGTCAGTTTGATGCAGGATATGACCCATCTATGAGAGCATCTGGTTATACGGCTACAGCACCAACGGAACAATATCAACCTTTAGGTTTTGAACAAAACTTACAAAGGTTTATGTCTCCTTATCAACAGAATGTTGTTGATATACAAAAAAGAGAAGCTAGAAGACAATCAGATATTACAGGTGAACAGATTGGATCACAGGCTGCACAAGCTGGTGGTTTAGGTGGATATCGTGAAGCTATTCTACAAGCAGAACGTGAAAGAAATCTAGGACAACAACTAGGTGATATACAAGCTAGAGGTTCTCAACAAGCATATCAACAAGCAGTTCAACAAATAGGTGCAGAAAGAGCAGCAGATTTACAAGCTGCACAATTTGGTCTACAACAATATGGACTTGGTGAACAAGCTGCACAAAGACAAGAACAACTTGGTCAACAAGCATTTGCATTTGGAGAACAAGCTAAACAACAAGCAGCTAAACTTGGTCTTACTGCTCAACAACAAGAAGAAGCAGCTAGACAAGCACAAGAGAAGTTTAGACAAACTGGATTTCAAGCAGATCAACAGGCTTTACAAGCTCAAGGTCAACAAGCTCTTGCAGGATTTCAAGCACAAGAAGCTGCACGACAAGCACAAGAAAGATTTGGGCAATCAGCTTATGACTTATCACAACGATATGGACAGTCTGCTGCTCAACAACTTGCAGGTCTTGGTCAAGCTAGACAAGCAGATGTACAACAGAGAATTGCTGCATTAACAGGTATTGGTTCTCAACAAAGAGCATTACGTCAAGCTGGACTTGATCTTGGATATGAAGACTTTTTACGTCAACAACAATATCCACAACAACAACTTGGTTTCTATAGTAATATACTAAGAGGTGTGCCAGTTCAACCACAAAGAACTGTTAGCACATACACACAGCAACCTGGATTATTTCAACAAACTTTAGGACTTGGACTTAGTGGTCTAGGTTTATATAAAGGCTTACAGGGATAACATATTATGAGTTTAGTAGATAGAGCAAACGAATTAGAGTATGTTCCAGAAGAACAACTTATACAGATGTCTCAGAGTCCTGAAGGGCAATATCCACAATTTTTAGTTTTATCTGAAATACAAAGACGCAATCAAATGAGGCGTATGTATGAAAATCAGACAGCTAAAATGAATCAACCTACCACAACTGTTGCAGAAGAATCAGTTATGGAGTTAGCTGGTCAAGGTGCTGTACCCATGATGGATTCGCTTTCATCTCTCTCTTCATCCGAAGGTGGTCTTAGGAGTATGGCACCGACCCTTATGAAGTCTGGTGGAATAACAGAAATGCAATCAGGTCGTAGCACAGCATTAGAACAAAGTTTTATGCCACCAGGTAGAAATGAATTACCTATGTCTTCTGAATCAGCTAGTAGTTTAAGAGGTGGTATATCTAATCTTGCAGAAACATTAGGTTTAATTGATGAAGAAGGCAATATAGACCCAGTGCAAGCATCATTATTAGGTTTAAGTTTTGTACCAGGATTAGGATTAGTTGCTGGAGCAGGTCGACTTGGTTTAGGTGTAGCAAAATTTTTAGCTCCAAAAGCTAGATCATTTTTTATGAAACCAAATCCTGTTCTTTCTAAAGGATTACAACCTGGTCAAAGAGTTATAGTTGATCCTAACAAAGGTAAAACAATGATACAAAGCACAGGCAAAGATGCAGGTAAAATAATACCTAAAACAGTTGCTGATGTAAGTAAAATAGCAACAACAGCAGGAGCAGTTGCAACACCTTTTGCTGTAAGTAATATATTTGCACCTGATGAATCAACAGAGTCTGTAGTTGAAGAATTAACAGAAGAACAAAAAGAAATAAAAAGATTACAAGATTTGTTAGCAGAAGCAAATAAACCAAAAGATGAAAGTGAGCCAGTAAAAAAAGGACTAGGATCAGATGATTTCTTAACACTTGCACAAGTAGGTGGAATATTTGGTGGTGCTAAAAATTTAGGTGAAGCAGCTATGGGTCTTGGTAATTTAGCAGGACAAATACAAACAACTAGACGTGAAGGCAAACTAGAAGGTTTACAAGGAAGAGTTCTTCAAGCACAAGCTGCTAAATATGAAGCTGATATTGCTAATATGAAACCAACACAAATTAATTCTCAATTACAAACAATAGAAAATTTAATACAAGCTGCAATAGATTCAGGCAATCAAGATGAAGTTTCTGAGTTATTTTTATATCAACAATTATTAAATAAAAGACTCTTAGAACTGCAAGGCATTGATATACCTGAAAGTGGTTCTTACGGAAAATATAAAACAGCATAAATGGAAAAAATAAATATACCTGGATATGGTGTAATTAGTCTTCCAGACAACATTGATCCAGTTGAAAGAGCACAGATAGCTTCTGATATTAAAAAAGATTTTGGTATTGATATAAATCAAACTACTGTATTAGGTAGAGCAGCAGAGTTGCCTAAAGGAATAGCCAGAGGTGCTATAGGTTTAGCTACTGATGTTCCATTAGGTATTGCATCTGTATTTGATGTTGGTAATGATGGAAAAGTTGTTAAAGGCTTACAAGCATTTAAAAAGAAAGTAAGAGAAGAGTCTCCATTAGCTGCTGAACCAGGATATGAAGATTTGTGGACTACCAAACTTAGTGAAGGATTAGGATCATTTGTACCTTTTCTTGGTGCAGGTCTTGTAGGTCGAGCATTAACCCAAGCTCCAAAACCATTTTTTAGTAAAGGTTACTTTAAAACCCCAGAATTTACTTTACCTGCTGCATTAGCAGTACCCACTGGTGTTGCACAACAAGCCGATAGAGTGCAGATGGCTAGAGAAATGGGTGAAGATGTCGGAGGTATTTCTGAAACAATAGCAGAGCTAGCAGGTGGTGTCATAGGTATATCAGAAGTATTACCTATTGGTGCATTATTAGCTAGAACATCTAAGACTGCATTAAAAGATTATGCACTTAGAGATAAAATTAGGTCAGCTTTAATACAAGGTACACAAGAAGGTGCACAAGAAGTATTTGCTAGTCTTTCACAAGACCTTATAGCTAGAGGTTTATATAGTGATGAACTACCAATAGGTGAAAGTTTAGCTGATGAATTTACTATTGGTGGTGTTATTGGTGCAGGTGCTGATCTTGTTGTTAATAGTTTTGCTGGTCGTAGAGGCATTGGCAATGAAAATCTAAAACAAAGAGAAGCACAACTAAGACAAAATAGAATACAACTACAAGATGAAAAACGATTTGATAAAGCTGTAGAACAAGGTTTAGTAGAAGAAATACAACCAGTAGAAGTTAAAGATAAGCCAGATATACCTATACCTATAGGTGAAATACAACCATTACCAAACTTTGAGATTATTCAAGATACTCAAGGTAACTTTAATTTACTTGATACAAGCAAAGAAGGTAGCCCTGTTCTTAAAACATTTGAAGCAGAAGCAGAAGCTATTGTTGCTAAAGAAAAAGAACTTAATAAGTTAAGAGTTAAAAATCTTAAAATAGATATTGAAAATGCCCTATACAATCAAGGACTTATTAATAGTTCTTCTGGTTTTGATTTAGGTGTAACTTTATTAGACCCTAATAGTATTCAATTAAACCCTCAATCAATATTAAACTTTGATTCAAAAGTTAAAAAAGTAGATCGTAAAGATATTGAATCTTACTTTACTAAAAAGAAGGTTGATTTAAAACCAACATACACAATGCAAGAAGTAAGAAAAATTCTTGCACCCAAAGACCTTAATAGATTGCAGTCAGATATGGCTCAACAAATCTTTAGACAATCTGAAAAACGAGGCGAACCATCCATTCGTGATGATAAATCCCAAGTTAATGTAAACAATAAATATATTAAAGAAATAGCAGCATCTAAGAATATTGAATTAGATTTCAAAGACCCTGCTGTTCAACACTTTACCAGAGAAGTTACTGGTTATGATGATATATCCAAAGTAAAAAATCGTGGTGCAAAAGAATTATTTTTAGCACGTTTACATTCCCTACCTAAGTTTAATTTCAAAACAAAACTCCCAGACTTTAGACCAAGACAATATTCAGCAGAAGATATGGCTAACTTTGTAGCTAATATGGGTATTAACAATACTGAGTTTTCTGTTGCTGATCTACTTAAAGCTGGTCCTACAGCAGGAAACAAACCTGCAACGGAACAATTTATAAGAGATTTAACAACCAGTGGTAGAGCTAATAAAGTTGAAGGCACTAACAAATATAAAATAAATAAAAACTACGAGTTTGAAGTAGCTAGAAAAGCAGAAGGATTTAATGAAACACCAGAAGAGTTTGGTGAAAGACTTGTAAGAGAAGGTGTATTACCTCAAGAGACTATTGACCAGTTAATTGAGGCTGAGAAGGTGCGTCAAGAAAAATATTTACCACCGAAAGAAGTAGCTCCAAAAATGATTAACTTTGCACAATCTGTAGAAGAGGGCAGAGTTAATAAATTTGCACAAGAAGCTAGAAAAATACTAGACAAAGCTGGTCTTAAAGAAACTGGTGTAATTATTAGTGATGATATTTTATCTACAACCAGTTTAGTTCAGACACCAGATAGTGTAATTAAACGTGATCCTAAAGTAACAGATATAGCTGAAGCAGAATATGATAGAGATACAGATATAGTATTTGTTTCTTTAAATGCAGTAAATCCAGATGGTTTAGCTACTGATGCTGAGATACAACAACGTATTAATAGAATCATTGACCATGAAATGATTCACGCACTTAGAGCTAAAGACTTAATTAATGAACAAGAATATCAATATTTACGACAAGAAGTAAAACGCAGAAAAGTGCCAGAATCTGTAGATGCTACAGCATTTAATAATAAAGAAACTTATTATGCTCGTTCCAAAAGAATTAATACTCAAGTAGAACAAACATCTCGTGGCAAAGATTATCAAGAAGAAGTTTATGTAGAAGAAGCTATTGCTGAACTATATCGTAATAGATTCTCTCAACCAGCCATTCCAAAAAAAGCTGAAACTATATTTGAAAAAATTACTCAATTCTTTAAGTCTCTTGGTCAAGCATTTAGACGTTCTGGATTTGACAAGTCAAGCGATATATTTAGAGCAATAGAAGAAGGCGAAGTTGGTAAAAGACAACGTGGTGAAATAAGAACATTACGAGAAATAGATCGTGTGCCTCTTGCTGATGAGCTACAACCTATTGTAGAAATAGATGAAACAAGACCCAGAACTCCATACACAACTACAGGAGTTGATGAAGATGGTAATGAAGTTATTATTTCTACAACGCCTATAGAACAGTTTCCAGGTACTGTGCCTTCAAGACCTCTTACAGGTTTAACACTTAGACCTAGAGCAGGAGTAGGTGGTCCAGATGCAACACCTGTTGGCGAGGTATATGACGTAAGAAAATTAACACCAGAAGAATATTTAGATACTAAAAATTTTATTTTAGATAATTATAAAAGAATTTATAAAGATGTTCCTAAAGGTACAGTAAAAGATGGAAGAAAGTTTCTTCGATGGATGGTAGATAATGCACCCAACGAAGATTATAAAATGATTTCTTCTAAAGTTTTAGAAACTTTAAATAAACTAGCTAATGCAGGCATAGATACACTAATAGAAATTAGATCATTAGATCGTGGCACAAGAGGTCAAAATGCTTATAAGCCTCAACTTGGACAAAATATAGTTACTTTAGCTAATAGAAGAGATTCAGGTCGTGATGATGGAATAAATTATGAAACTATATTGCATGAGTTTATACATTCAGCAACTATCCCTATTATTTGGAAAAGAAAATTAGATGGATTAAATAAAAAAGGAGATACATTATTTAAAAATTTAGAAGAAATACAAGAAAAATTTTCAACAGAAATAAATAGTCGTTGGGAAAATTTAAAAAATAAAATTAGTGAATATGCTTCTACAGCAAATGAAGATTTAGCATTAGAACTTGATGAATTAATACAAGGTCCAGCAGAAAAATATTTACTTGCAGGCGGTACTTTAGTTAAAGATGGCAAATTTGCAAGAAGAAATACACCTTTAAAGCCAGAAACTTTAGAATCTTTTATAGAAGGATTTAATGGATTAATTAAAGAAAAAAGTAAATATATATTTGGGTATCAAACATTTGGTATGTCTGAAGCAACAAGAAAAAAAGGTAAAACTCCTGAAGAATATCGCAAAGATATAAGTGCAGATTTATCAGAGTTTTTAACTTTTGGTCTCACAAATAGACAATTCCAAGAACTATTAGAAAGCGTTGATTTTGTGCCTAAAAAACAAAGTGCATGGTCTAAGTTTGTAGATTCTATTAGAGAATTTATAGGACTACCTGTAAAAGCTAATACTGCCTTGTCAGGATTTTTAGAAAATGCTTCTACATTAATAGATATTGCTGGAATAGAAGGTGATATTACATTAGGGCAAAAAGATGTAGTTATAACGAGATCAGATCGGCAATCTATAGATGATGAAATAAATAAACTAGGCACGCAAATATACAACCTAGAACAAAGAGCAGAAGCTGATAGACAATATATTAGTAATGACACATATAACCAAGATATGCGTAGGATTGATGGTTTAAAAGCTAGACAAGAAAATTTAATACGACAACGTGCAGAGTTGCCTCCAGAACAACCACCTTTATTTAGTAGAGCAGCCACAGATACCAGTCCTGCGTATATGGATTTAAATCGTAAAGATATAAGTACATTTGTAGGTTTTGATGAATATAGATTTAAAGGAGAAAAAATTCCTAATGCATTTGTTATGCGTTTACCTATTGATACTTTTTTAAATTTAACAACAGAAAGTCCTCAAGAAATAAATAGAATTAAAGAAGAAGTTAAAAAAGAATTTGGAAAGTTTGATCCTGCAAAAGTAGATAATAGAACATATCCAATATTTTTAAATATTGATAACACAGGAAAAGTTACAAGCCATGAAGGTAGACATAGAGCAACACTTTTACAACAAGAAGGTGCTCAAACAATACCTGTTGTGGTTGCTATTAAAGAACGACCAAATATTACAGAACTTAAGGATGTAATAAATAATCCTGTAGATATAGGAATAAATACATTATCTAGTCAATATGATACTGGATTTGAAACTCCTCTTTTATCAGATAGTTCTGTTGGTCCAATAGCAATGGTACGAAGATTTAATGAAAATGATATAGATTATGCATTACAAGTTGCTAATGCACCTGATACACAAACTCAAGACATACCTTTATTTAGTAGAGCAGATATATCTAAAAGATTTGAATCTTATGATGGTGATGTGCCTACATTTAGCAGAGCACAATTAAAAGTTGAGCCAATTAGAAGAGTAGATCAAATAGATATGGATGCAGATGAAGTTAGCGATATAACTGAATTTGCAAGACGATCTAGAATTGGATATAACAAAAAATTAAAAACAATACCTTTAGATTTAGTTAATAAATATCCAAAGTTACGAGAATTATCTTTAAAAAATTTACGCAAACTTCTTAATAAAAATGGAAATTTAGTTGTTTATAGGAGTTTAAATCTTTCTGAAAATGAAGAGATTATAAATAATGGACAATTACCAGATGATCCATTTGCAAGTACAACTTTAGACAGTAAATATGCTCAAACTATTGGAAAAGATATAGCAGTTCAAAGGGTTATTGATACTAAATTAATAAATAGGTTATACAAAGATAATAAAATATCAGAATCTGATTATAAAGTTTTAACTAAACAGTCTTTAGATATGTTTGACAGAATGGATAAAGATGCAGTTATAACTAAATTAAAAAATCAAGGCATTGAATTAATAAGAAAATTTGAAAGACCTATTAATGTTTTAAGATATGAAATACCTTTAGATAGAGTCATATTACATATGCCTATTATCCCATCTATTATTAAAAATAATTTAACAGAAGTAGCTAATCAAATAAATGCTGAATTAGGTGGAACTATTGAACCTGATTATAATGACTATGTTCAAGATGGAATGACTGAAGAAGAAATTGAAGATGGAGAAATAGAATATGAAGATGATTTATCAAGTTACAATAGTGAAATAGATAATACTGTATCAGAAATTGAAGATGGTTTGCTTAACATGGAAGAGGAATCTGAGGTTATTGCAAATCTTGATGGCATAACACCTACATATATTTATAAACCTACCAGTGGCGAATTAGAATTTAAAGATACTTTTAGACGTGGCAAACGTTTTGCTAAAGAAAGTAATACATCAGAGAATAAAAAGCTCGTAGAAGCTACTGAGAGAGTCGAGGAGATCGTTAAATCTACACCGAATGGTGAAATACCACCTGTTAATCCAAACGCTTCTGACGTAGCATTTAAAGCATTTCTAGATTTTAACGATACTAGCAATACGTCTATCCCACCAGATGATATACCTACATTCTCTGTTGGTGCTATCCCAGAAGAATATCAAGATCAAGTAGATAAGATTGGTTATACAGAACCAAGAAAATCATTTGGTGCAAGAATGATTGACTTTACTTCTGATCCTATTAGTAATATTAAAAATTCATTTAGATTTGTTAGAACTCAACTTATTGATAAATTAGATTTAATAGATAAAAAAATTACACAAGCCATAGAGGATAATGAAGAAGTAAGACTTGCAAATAATACAGCAGATACAGCAACTATGGCTGCATTACGCATGGCAGATAGAGCCAGAGGATTGTTTCAAGGGATGCTTACAAGAGGTTTTGTTAGCGATTCCATACAAGGTGAAGATGCTTTATCTAATGTTAATGAACTTGAAATAAGTACAGTTTACAATCCTTATATTGAGGGTGATACTGGAACTGGTGGTCTTATGCAAATAATATCACCACTATATGCAGACCCTACTGTAAACAGAGAGTTTTTGTTTAAGTTATATGCAACATCAAAACGTACAGAAAACTTTGATAAGAATGGGCAACTTGTTGAATCACCACTAACAAGAGCAAAAGCACAAGAAAATATACGAAACATTGAACAAAACTATCCTAGTGTCATAGAGGTTTATAATAATTATCAGAACTGGAATAACCAGTTAATAACCTTTGCAGAAAATAAAGGATTGCTTGATCCGCAACAAGCTGAGTTATGGAGAAGACACTCAGCATACTATCCTTTCTACAGGAAAATGGTGGATGAAGAAAATATTTTAGGTCCTCGTATTGCAGCAGGATCATTGCCTAACAATCCATTAAGCATACAAATTACTGGATCAGAGAATCCATTAGATGTTGATCCTATAGAAGCTATAGCTAGAAACTCTTTATCTATATTAACAGCAGCTTTAAAGAATGATGGCACATCAAAATTACTTAGAGATTTACAAGCTATTGGTAGTGCAAAAAGACTAGAATCACCTGACGAAATTAAAAGAGCATCACAAAATAGAATATTTGTTTTTGAGAATGGTCAAAAAACTTTCTATAGTGTAGAAGACCCAGAACTATTCTATGGCTTACAGTCTGTAGGTGGCATGAATACTGACTTTATTACTAAGATACTTGCAATGCCAGCCTCTATATTAAGAGATACAGTTACAAGAGACCCAGGATTTGTTGTAGTTAATATACTTAGAGATACCTTGTCATCTGCTGTAACATCTGGTGCACCCATTGGTGCAGATGGATTCAGACCTGTTATAGATTCATTTAAGAATATGTTTGAGGATATGGAAAACTTAGAGAAGTTTGGTGTTCTTGGTGGATATGATTTTCAAAATGATGAGGGTACTGTCAAACAATTTATTGATAGAAGTATGAGACAAGAAGGTTTAATGCCTGACAACTCAGCCAGTGCACAAGATATGTTCTTTAAACTTTGGGATGGGTTAGGTGCATTAACAACTAAATCTGATGGTGCAACAAGAAAAGCTGTATATGATTCAGTATATAAAGACCTTATAAAAAGAGGGTATACAGAAGCACAAGCACAATCAGAAGCAGCCTATCAAGCACTTGAGATAATTAATTTTGGTAGACGTGGACTGTCACCAATGTTTAGAACAATTACTGCTGCAATACCATTTTTAAACGCAAGAATTCAAGGTCTTGATGTTTTGTTTAGATCATTTGTGACTGGTCAATATTCTGCTGTAGAAAAACTCCAGGAAGGAGAAACCAGAGAAGATGTTAGAAAAAGAATATTAAAAACAGCAATCACAAGAGGTGGATTCTTGATGGCTTTAACAGCCATGTATTACATGATGGTTAGTGATGATGAAGAATATCGAGGTCTTAGACGTGAAGTTCGTGATGACAACTGGATTATTCCATTAGTAGATGGCATACCTGCTCTCAAGATTCCTATACCATTTGAGGTTGGAATGATCTTTAAAACGTTCCCAGAAAGGTTTATAGACGAGTTTATGGGCAGAGAAATAGAGCCAGAGCCTTTGACATCAGTTAAAAGACAATTAGGAACGTCAGCCAAAATACCTTTTTTTGATGGTGGTTTAGGCTTCCAATTATTAAAACCAATGGCAGAGGTATATCAAAACAGAAATACCTTTACTAACACAGAGATTATTCCCTACTATCAACAGAAATTAGAATCAGGACTACAATCTAGGCGTAGCACCAACGAATTACTAAGGGTTATAGGCGAAACATTTAACGTATCACCAGCAAAACTAGAGCATCTATTTAGAGGTTATACAGGAACGCTTGGAGGTTATGTATTAGATGTAGCAGATGTTACTGCCAGAGGTGTTACAGGAACGCCTCTCATACCACCTAATCTTAATTCTATACCAGTGCTTAGAAGATTGCTTCAAGACATAGACAGGTCTGGAGGAGGACTACAGCAACAGTTCTATGAATTAAGAAGTGAAGTAGATACAGCAGTTCAAACTATGAACAAACTTAGAAAAGATGAAAGGTTTGATGAATACTCAGCTTATCGTTCCAATATGCAAGGTGTCTTGAATGTTAAAGGACAGGTCAGAAGTATAGAAAGATACATGGATAACTATAGAAAACGCAGAGATAGACTTCTCAGAAGAACAGATATTTCTCCAACAGCGAGAGGTGAATTGCTGAAACAAATGGAATTAGAAAGAGACAGACGATTAGCGATAGTGCCAGAATTAAGGGATAGAGCAAATATCCCAGTGATTAGAGGTATTTAACCAAACATTCTAGTTACTTTGTTGTAGCCTTTTGACTTGTAATACTCTATTTCTTTCTCTTCTTTCAAAGGTTTTAGATGAAAGAAGTCAGCGTATTGTGTATGCCTAGCATGAAATAACCTAGCGTAGAAACAAATGTAATCATTGCTGATCTTAAATTCCCCACCTTTGGTTTCAATCTCCTTGTTCCACCTAATACGATTAATAATCGCCCAGTGTGAGTAGTGCTTTCTACCACTGTTAATGGCATCAAACGTATACTCCTCAAACTTTTCCCACACTTTAGGATTGGCTTTATGCCACGCCCACCACTTTTGCTTTCTCTCTTCTAATTGTTTTTCTAATTCTTCAATCATCTATCGCCTCCAACTTTGTG
>TARA_R100001163_G_scaffold728_16_pt1 | contig 14282 bp, 11 predicted proteins | sample TARA_R100001163 | Tara Oceans TARA_R100001163 (sample SAMEA2621285) | marine metagenome | biome: marine biome (ENVO:00000447); feature: deep chlorophyll maximum layer (ENVO:xxxxxxxx); material: "saline water (ENVO:00002010), including plankton (ENVO:xxxxxxxx)" | depth 120 m
GATCACTTGCACTCTTAGCGATATACAAAAGATTGTAGAAGAAAACTTCCCAGATATACGAAAGACAATAAACGTTTTTCAGAAAAATGTAACTGATGGAAATTTAACATTACAAGACGGGGCAAGTATAGATAAAATTTGTCAAGACTTATTTAAGTTAGTTAAAGCTGGTCATGTACTTAAGTGTAGAAAATATATGATTACAAACGAACATGTATTTAACAATGATTATCCTAACTTACTAAAATGTTTATTCAATGTAATAGATGAATCTGATTTAAATGAATCAGCTAAGAAGACAAGTTTAACTACAGTATATGACTTTATATATAAGTCAGCATTTGTAATGGATCAAGAAATAAATGCTTATTCTTGTCTAATTGAATTAGCCGACTGCAGTAGTGTTTAAATTACCGGTCATAGTGTCATTACCAGGACCAGGAATAGGACCATTACCTTTAATATAAATCGAAGTATCAGGCATATTACCTCCACCGGGTGATTGCTGATCCCAATTATTATTTGCTCCAAATTGATCTATACTTTGATTAACGTTATGCAATTCTTTAGCATCACCCATTTCAGGTTCTTTTAATTCAGTACCTGTACCGATTTGTGATTTTAAAGGATCTGTTCCGATATATGCATTTTCGTCATCTTCGTATCCACCCTCAAGCGGCTCTGAGTCAAAATTCATTTCAGTGCCATTAGGTCTAACTAAGCTGTTTGGAACAGGCATTCTGTTCGGGTAAACGTCGAGATGATCAAAAAGCTCTGGCGGCGCAGTTACAAATCCGTCATACCTTCCAGGAGCTGTTTCTTGAGAAACTGTAACAACAACCTTACCGTTCATATTATCGGTATTACCTGGTTGATGAGAAGGATAATGATTTTCTATACCAGAAACTCTGACATTAATGTCGCTATCAGCATAATCTTTTAACTTTTGCTGAATGTCTGGGTTCAGACTTTTAAATTCATCTGTGTTTTCAAAGCCTTTCTTGAACCTTACAAGATCACCGGTCAGAAAACCACCTCTGGTATATCTGGTTACGTATGTCTCGTAAAGCATATCAAATTTCTTGTTCACATCAATATTTATGCTTTTTTACAGAAATTACACATAGCTTTATCATATAAATAATAATATGGCTAAAATTGTTTTAGATACTTTTAAAAAACAAGAAGGTCCAAAGTACAAAAACTACTTTACTTACGGAGATCTAGCACTAGACTTAAAGTTTGAACAGCTTCAAAATGAACCAGCATTTTCGAGCTTAACCACTAAAGATGTAAGAGGTAGTTATGATTTAGATGCTATTAAAAACTCAGTTCGTAATCTTTTTACTTCTTTTCCAGGAGATAAAATATTAAATCCTGAATTTGGATTAAACCTTACACAGTTTTTATTCAGAGCAACAAGCAAAGATACTGCTAATTTAATAGGTCAGTTAATATATAGAGAGATTAAAAAACAAGAACCGAGAGTAATAGCAGAAAGAGTTTCTGTTGAAGCTCAGATAGACCAACAACAGTATAATATAACATTGTTACTATCTGTTCCTTTCATAAATAATAACAATACGTTTGAATTAAAAGCTACATTAAATTCAACGGGTACAAAATTTTATAGTTAAGATGGCAAATGGAGAATCAGAATTTCAATTAAGGCAAGACGGTTACGTTGCGTTTGATGCTGTAAGTTTAAAAGATCTAATTATAGAAAGATTAAACGATAACGAAATTTTTACAGATCAAAATTACGAAGGTAGTAATCTTTCTTCTCTTATAGATATAATTTCTTATTCCTACCATACCCTAATTTATTATTTGAATAAAAATTCATCTGAGAGTACTTTTACTCAAGCAGAAATTTATGAAAATATAAATCAAATAGTTAAGTCAATTGATTATAACCCTTCCGGGCCTCAATCAGCTAATTTAAACTTCCAAGTTAATGCAACTGAAAATTTGAATACGGGGCTTTATACTATTCCAAGATATTCTTATTTTACTTTTAGTGGAACTTCTTATTCATTTAATGAAGATGTTTCGTTCAACAAAAATTTATCTTCATTTGAAAGCTTGACAGAGCTTCAAGATAACAACTTACTCTATAATGGTTCATTTGTTGAGTATCCAACGCTCGCTGCTATTGGGGAAAATTTTGAGACTATAGTCTTAGCTCCATCGGAAGATGACTCGAATTTCATTGTGGATAACAATAACATATATGTTTATGTTAAACCAAATACTTTAAATTCAAAATGGGAAGAATGGACTAAAACAACTTCCCTTTATCTTGAAACTCCTAGCTCTAAAAAATATTCAGTCAGGTTTAATGAAAATGAAAGATATGAAATTAAGTTTGGAAATGATATCACCGGTAAAAGATTAGGCAAAGGTGATCTTGTAGCTATTTATTTTTTAAAATCAGACGGTGTAAACGGTCAGGTAAGTAAGAATACAATAAACAACCAACCAATATATTTTTATACAACCTCTCAATTTAATCAAATAAAAAACGACATTATACCTGCTTCTTCTAATTTAATAACTTCTCAAGAAGCGTCTAATTTAAGATTTTCTAACAAAAACTCTTCCACTAATTTTCAGTTAAAAGAATCGGTCGATGAAATAAAACAAAACGCTCCTAAGCTTTTTAATTCGCAATACAGGTTAGTTACAATTGACGATTATACAAATTATATTTCTAAAAATTATGGTAGTTGGATAAGTTCAGTTGAATGCGTTAACAATTTTGATTATACGTCGATTTATTTAAAATACTTTTTTAACATCGGATTAGATAGACCTAATGATAATTCAAGAGTTTTATTCAATCAAGTTAATTTTTCTGATTCTTGCGACTTTAATAACATTTACGCATTTGCTGTTCCAAACAAAACATTAGAAAATAGTTTAGAAATTAGAACAAATTATTTATCCGTTTCTCAGAAAAATGCAATTACAAATTTATTAGCAGAAGTAAAATCAGCTACAACTGAAATAATTGTTTCAGACCCAGTATATACTGAAATTAATTTTTGTGCATCTGTAAATGATGATGACTTTTCTTTAATATCTCAAGCAGGGGATGATTCATTTTTATATGTTGAAGTAGAGCAAAGTTCTAGAAGAGATTTAAATTCAGTACAAAATGACATAGCTCAGATATTTACAAATTATTTTAACACATCTAATTTATCTTTAGGTCAGCTTATAAGCTTGAAAGATTTACAACAATCTATTTTAGCAGTACAAGGGGTAAGTAGCTTTTCTACAAGAAGAATTTTTAAAGGAGAGACTATTATAGATAAGAATTTGTCTTTTGCTGTGTATAATCCGATCTACGAAACTGACGATTTTAATGTTACCAGACAAGACATTGATTTAGAATTCTTTAAATTTGCTTACTTTAAAGACCTAACAGATGTTCAAAATCGTATAACAGTAGTTAGACAAGGATAATGCCAAATTATAGTGACAATACAGGTTATTGGAAGTTTGATGTTAAAAACGTTTTTAATACGGTTTCTTTATCGTCTTATGCTTTAGCTCAAACCCCACTTAAATTCATCCCATCAACTAATATATTTGATAAAAATTTTAGTAACTATTATATTTTGTGGGATTTTGGTGATGGTAGTACAATGCAAAAAGCATTTTCAGCAGAACATCATTATTATTACCCCGGTAAGTATAGAGTAACAATGAACTTAATGCTTTCTTCTAGCGAAGCAGTTTTAAATTCATACGCTCAAGAAGTTACTATCAGAGATTTTGTCCCTAATACATATGCTTTTTCTACATCTGCAAACCCGACAATTTTAACAGCTGGTGAATATTCAGATGAAATTAAATTAGAAAGATTTAACAGCCTTCAGTCTTATGAATATGTTAAAGGTTATAATTTTTATCTTAACTTAAGTGGAAGTAAAAGTGATTATTATGATAAAGAAAAATTTAAAAAAGAACCTTATTCGTTTTTATTACCTACACATAGATTTGTACAAAGAGAGCTAATAGGTAATTTATATAGCGATACTATAATAAACAAATTATCAACTAATAGCATTTTACTATATGGAAAAACTTTAGATACAAACATTCATGGCTTATCAAGTTTGGTTGTACCTGCAAGTGCAGATGACCCTAATGCTTTTTTTGTTGGTACTAGTGGTCATGGAGAGTTTAATTTAGTTGACGATACTAATAACACTAATAATTCATATGTTTTTGCTACATTAGATACTACTAATTTTCCAGATAACTATACAGAATATTATAATTACCCTCTTAACGACAGCTTGCCTGTTAAAAATGTAAACTCTTCTTACATAGTGATAAGTAGAGTTCTTTACAAACAACCTCAAAAATTTTATGTTACAAGTAATGGGTTAGATGGAGAAGGGTTTGTATTACCTTCTTTTAATATAGGTAACAATACAGGTGGTGGTGCAGGAACAAAATATAAAGAAAGCCCAATTAACTTTGTAGTAAAGCTAAAGTATGATACTGATTATTCTGTAAAGCCAGAGTATAATGAATTATATTTTGATGAAAATTTGTCATCTCAAACTAGTCTTGTTTCGAGTGATAGAGGAGCTCCTAATTATGTAAACTTATATTTGGTTAATAGTAATTATGAAATAGTATTAAATTTAGCTGACACAGATAAAGTAACTACAAATATTGATTATGAGCTTTTTAAAGACAGAAGATATGGATTTTTAAAAGGTAGTTTTACTGTTAAAGAATCTACGTCATTGGGTAGTCAGCAAGTTGCTTTATGGGCAACTTCTTCTTTACGTAATAAAGATGGAGCTGACATTTCATGTTCATGTTTAAAGAGCGATGTACAAAGTCAATTTTTTAACATTTACTCTAGCCAAGGAGTAAACAAGGTAGCAAAAATAAATGAAAATGCTGATATGACTGAAATATTAAAGTCTTATGCTTTTCAGCCTGTGATAGCAAATAGCCCTACATTATGGGACCCTTTTGTTTCAACAGTTATGGGTACTTTAAGCTCTAATACTAATGCAATTGGAAAGAGAGTTTACGAAAAGACTTCTAATTTTATAAAAAATAACGTTAATTTAGATACATGCAACATCTTTAATTTATTTTCTTATGCAAATGAATATAACGTTAACTTAAATGATTATGCAGCAAATAATCTTTTAATAAATTACCCTGCTGATTTAAGTCAAATGGTTAATTTATTCTCAATTAAAAAATCAGTGCTTTGGGGTAGAAGATTGCAAGCAAGATATAATTTTAAAGACAGGTATAATCAATCAACTCAAACAATTCCTGCTAATAATGAAGAAGCTATTCAATATTATATAGATGGAAAAACTTTTGGTAATAACGTTGGCGTACAACTTAACAACGAATCAACAATAGAGAAAAGTGAAAATTATTTAGTAGCAAGAGAAATATTTTCAGATACATACAAATTAGTAAACACAGATATAGAAGGCTTGAATGACACATACCCTCTTTCTACTTTTAATACAACAACTTCAGCAGGTTGGGGTTGGGGGCTAACTTTTCCAACAGACTTAGAATTTGGTACCGGTGGTAATTATACTAATTTTTACGAATTAAGTGACTACTATCAAATTTTTAGATATAATAATGTTGTACCAGGAAAATATGTAGGAAACTTAATAAATTGGGAAGATATATACCAAACAACAGTAGATTTACAAGGGAGTTTAAGGTTATCTGCTACATATACGCCTTCTTACTTAAGTAGTTTTGCTGACACACCTCTTAACTCTTGGGAATCATCTGGAGGTATAATTGATCAGAATTTGTCATATCAACTAGCCGTTGGGTTGAACTTGTTATCAGCCACTTCTTAAAATAAATAATATTAATGCCTAACATTCAGCGGTATGTAGAGTATAAAATAGAAAAGTCTATTCTGACACTAGGCGACGTTTCTGCTGCAGTCGATTATAATAATCCTCTAACATACAAACAATGGTTAGGTTATTTTACCGATATTACTACTTCTATTCATACATATGAATCTCAATATACATCTTATCTTGAAGAATGGAATGAAGTAAAAAATAAAACATTAGCTAAGCAAAGTAACGAGGTAAAAGAAAAATACGTTCAACTGTTTAAAGAAATACAATTAGATGTCGTTACTGAACAGGAAAGACAATTTTTAGCTGCTGTTGATTATGAAGATACTTCTCAGGTTGAAACAGTTATTCCTTTAATTACCACGAAAATAAAGTCACTTATAGATTATTATAAAAACTTTAGAGAAGTAGTAAAAACTCAACCTAAAAGAAATAATTTATTTTCATCGAATTTAGGAATAAGAACCTTTTTACTTCAAACTTTAAGCGACCTTTTAAATTACGACTCTGATACAATTGACTTATCAAATAAGTTTGATATAGATAAAACCAATGTTTTAAATAATGCGTCTATTCTTATTGAAGACCTTTATGATGAATACACAGACTATTTTGATTTAACAACTCAATTACCTGCTTCATCTTATTCTTATGGAGGTGAAGTAAGAGAAACAGAATGGAATGCAAATACAAATGAGTGGGATTTTGATTTATTTTTCGATTATAACAAGTCTGTTGTAAGGTTGCTTTCATCTTACAATTATTTGTTATCAGGTTTTTCAGATAATTTAGCAGTACAAATAGGATTAAGCGCTGAAGATATAGTTAGTTACTCATCAGAAAAAGATTATAAAGACAATATAAAAACTGATGATTTAAACGATCTTAATTTAACTGATAAAATAAAATTATTTCAAAAGTTTTTAGGTACAGATTGGTACCTACTTAGTACAGGTAGTTCTGTAACTAATTATCTTTCTTCTTTAATGGTAAAAGCAGATAATATTTCTTCTAATTATCTTAATAGAAATAATGTGTCTACTGCTACTACCCCAAATACTGCATTTTTAGTATCACAAAAAGACATAGGAGGGTTTTATACTCCTAACTATTTGGGAATATTAAATTATAATTCTTTTGATTATAATTTTACAGTTAACACTAATTTGCTTTCTTCAAATAGTGTTTATTTCTTTCCAGATCCAAACAAATTTATTTTAACTAAAGGTAATTCACAATATAAAAATACCGGTACTATTTTTAACGTGCAAGAAAATGCTTATTATGTATGTTATAATATAGCAAATGGATATGCTTTTGGTTTTATAAACGATAAAGGTTATTATGCTAATTTTAATGGTTATCAAAATTTAGAAGAAACTACTAGAATATACAATTCCGGTATTTCTATGAACTATGATAGAGTAGACTTTTTCAAAGGTACTAAATCAGATGTTTGGTCCAATGAAGATGTATATCAAATACAAAAAAGAGCGGGATTTCCAACTGATGAAAGACAAGACAAGTTAATAGTAGGTCAAGCTGATATAATAAACTATTCGTCTGATATTTTTGGTAATCAATATGGAGGGTTAAAAAGAGTTAATGACCCAATTTTTATAGATAAAGAATCTTCTGAAAATCAAATAAAAGAAAGATTCTTAATGCTTTCTAATTACCTTTATTTGAATCAGTCCGCTTTAACAGCTTTTAATTATAGTTATGATTCGGGTAATGTATATGACAAATTTGTAGAAGAAACTTTTACTAGGACGGGTTTAAGCGCATATGGTCAAGATGCAGATACTAATGCATTAAATTTATTTTCTAGAAGCGATTTTGATGCTACTTTATCACTTGGTCGTTTTGATATGGATTGGACTTCAGTTGATAGAGTATTTTACAATAAAAACGGGCTATTTGACGGAATAACATTTACTGGTTTTAATGATGTACTTTACCCAGATAGTCCTAGACCTAGTAGCGCTTCTTGGAAAACAACTTCTGATGTATATTATAATTTGCTTTTAGAAGCTGGTCCTAATTTAAATGGTACTAGAGGAACATTTATAAATGAATCTTCATTTTTAGCTTCAATTTCAGCGGTAAAAGATTGCGGATTATTTATATATAAAAATCAAATAGACCCTTGGGAACAAGTGGATGGAGTTGTTAACAGACATGAAAAAATACCTTATTCGTCTTACCAAATTCCTTCTTTAACATCTACTTACGTGACAGAAACACCAATAGAGAACGAATCAATATACTCTAAGAAATATGTGCTGTCAGCTTACCCTTATTTTAGAAATATATCAAATAAAGTTATGCCTTTATCTGCTGGTTTAAGTGCAATCTTTACAAAATATAGTGCTTTATCTAATATAGAAGACGAACTTAATAATAATATAACTAAATTTGATATTGTTTATGATGTAGGTATATTTGAAACACCCAACTATTTGGTAATAGAAAAAATTAATTTTGATTACGAAACAGAAACGGTACTACCATACACTAGTAAATTAAATTACATAGAAAGAACTGATAAAGATAGCAGCTTAGAACAGTTTGGAGATTTCTATTTTCATGAAAGAACAAATAGTTTCTTATTATATAAAACAACTTTATTATCTAATCTTTCTAGCTCTGTATATAAGACATTTTACCCCACCGTATACAAATATGAAATAGATAGTCTTAAATTTAGAGAAATTTACCCTCAAAAGAGTAAAAACTTAGTAGGGGAATTAAGTGCGTTTAGTTTTACATCACTAGCACCTAATAACTTAATAACTTATATTCAAGACTTATCAAGTGCAAATGATGTAGATATTGTTTATGAAGTAATTGATATAGATAGACCTAATTTATCTTACGATCCAAACACAAATAACTATGGTTTAACTATTAAAGCTAGAGATAATAGTGATGCTTTAGCAATATATTACCAAACTTATAAATTTATAGACGGTCAATTTAATAATTCGATAAATGAAATTTATTTCCAGCAGGGAGTTATAAGAGATGAATCTTATACTACACCTTTAACAGCAGGATTTTTACATTACTCTAAATTAGATGTAGCACCTGCGATCGCATCTTGGACAGGCAAGGAAGGGGTTTTGAAACTAGGGGAATAAAAGTAAATATATACAATGGCAACGTCAATTAATCAGTCACAACTAAAAACAAGTAATGTAGTATTACAAGATATATTAGACATTACTAAAGACATTGTCATTTCTGCTGATTATTCTTGTTTTGGAAGCCAGGTAGATGGAGGTGCAGGTTTTTGTATATATTTGTATGGAGGAACTAGCCTTGACACGTCTATAGGAAGTCCAGATGCAGGCTTAGGGTATGCACCCACAGATGGTATTGTAGAGGTAGATGGTAACGATGTTTTTTCAGGGGTAAATAATGCTGTATTCGGTGTTGGTTTTGACGTTCAAGGTAATTTTGCTTTACCATTAGGTGGGGATGTTACTACAGGCGCTGGAGTAGCAAGACCTAATTCTGTAACTTTAAGAAAAGGTACTGACGACAATTTTCAATATATTAGTACTTCAGATAATTTAAGTTCTTTTAGTTTTGATATTTACCAAGTATATGGACATACTGCTCCCATTGCTTCTCCAACACCGACACAAAGCAGAACAGCTACTCAAACATCGACTAAAAATGTAGCTACCCCTACTTTAACTACAACTCAAACTCAAACACAAACAGTTACACCATCAAGAACTACTACACAATCACCTACCCAAACAAGAACTAAATCTCCTACACCAACAAGAACAAGAACAGTAACACCTACTAGTACGTATACTAGTACAATAACTAAATCTTCTACACCAATCGTATCACCTACCGTTACTGGGTCAAGAACAAGGACACAAACCCCTACTTCTACTACAACTAATACAAGAACAACTACTCAAACACCCACTAATACACCATTAAAGCCAAGTAGAAGAACCGTTAAGGTAAGGTTAACTGATTATGGTAACAGAGCTTTAGTATATGTAAGAAATGGAATTTCAGGAGATTATAATTTAGTTTTAGATCAGAAAAATTTAGGTCTTTCAATACCAAATGGTAACCATGTAATGGTTGGGTTAAGTTATAGTACTGGTACTGAATTAAGCAGATTTTGGTTAAGAAAGTTTGAAGTGAATGGTATAGGTTTCGAAGGAAAATTAACACCCACACCAACTAAAACATCTTCAAGAACGACTACTCAGACAAGGACAGGAACTCAAAACCCCACGCCAACAAGTACAAGAACTAGGACACCTTCTCAAACAGAAACAAGAACTAGGACGCCTTCTCAGTCACCTACTCAAACGCAAACAAGAACACAAACACCTACTGAAACACCTTTAACTACCCGAACACAAACACCTACACAGACTCGCACTCAAACTCCGACTCAATCTAGAACACCTACGCAAACTGCAACAAGAACAGCAACACAAACTAGAACAAGAACAGCATCAAGAACACCTACTAAACCAGTTGTTAAGACGCAAGCTACTGATTCGTCGTTCATGTTTAGATTTACTTCTTTATATTATTATGCAGATAATTATGATAAAGCAATTCAAATATTATTAAACAATGCAAGATTTTCTTTAAACAATTCTATTAACAACAGTTCTTTATTTAGTTTTAATGGTGATGGGGAGGCTTTTGCTATTCCACCTAGCAGTGGGGGAAATATTTGGACAGGTACTTTATGTCATCAAGTAGATACAGGAAATAATAACCAATACGCACAAGCCTGGTATTACGACGGACCAGCAGTTGATGGGCAAAGAGGTGATCCTGGAAGAGACGGGCAACAAGGATGGAGAACAACTTTACTTGCCCCGCCTAGTCAACCTAGAGAAACTAACAATGTAAATTATAAAGGTAATACACCTCAAATACCATTAAACGTTTGGTCTGCTTTAACAACCTTGTTTAGTAAAGGAGGGACCACATACGGAAGTAGCCCATTAAAATTAGGAGCTAATGATAATTCATCATCTGTATCTGGCACAGGTTCTGATCACCCTATATGGAACCCGGGTGTTAATGATGAAAAAGACGCTTTCACTATATCATCACAAAGCAACCAGGTAGCAAAAGGTAAGTTAGATCAACAGGGGTGTTCCTATAAATGGCCAAGCGGAACCGAAGAAGAGATTTTATATAACTACGATAATATAACTAGTTCCCCTATTACAGGAGGGACATCTAGAGAAGATTTTGAAAATCTTTTTGATATTAACAGAACGGTACCTAATGTGAATTATTTACACGTTCAACAACCTGGGTCAGATTTAGATATAACGTTTAGCTATGCAACCGAGCTAATTAATATAAATGAAGGCCCGGCTAAAGTACCACCCGGTGCGGCACAACCCGGGACCGATTTCCCTGGGAATGGTAATGGAAGAGATTATAAAGGTGCAAGAATAACTTTATGGACTAATGCTTATCAAGGACAATGAGTACACAATTTATATACATAACCGGATCTGATTTAAGTGCTAACAGAGTAGTATCTACTGCTGACGGGTATTCATTTGTGGATCCAATTTCTGGTTTTACCAATTTTTATTCTAACACTGCTGACGGTTATGATTATAATTATGGGTCAGGTGTCACACCTAGTCAATATTTAACTGGAAGTACTTTTAGTGATAATATATCAGCACCTTTAATTTATAAAAGAACAAACACTTTAACTTTTAGCGAAAAATATAGTCAGTATGATACATTTTGTTTCGTTTTATCAGGAATAGAAGACACCCTAAACAATATTATTAGAATTGATTGGAGGCCTTTATCAGGGGGTAATATAAGGTCGATACAATATGATATTGAAAGAGAATTTAACTCTGATTACGTTTACGAATTAGCTGCTGATAGGCCTATAGCAGGCAATCCTAAAAATATTTTAGATTATAAAGCAGATTATAACTTAGATTCTTTATCAGAAAGCTTAACTACCTTTACCCCTTCTTTTACAGCATTTAGACAAGACGGGTTAATTGATATTTTCGATTGTAATATTACAGTATGTAAAGATAGTTATTATAATGTTGCAAATGAAGTAAAACTTTTAGACTCTCAGGTTCTTCCTATCTCATCGCTAGACCCTCTACTCAAAGTAGAACTTGAGAGTCCTGATTATGTAAACAATCTTGTAATAAGAAGAGCTGTTACTCCTACCCCTACCGTAACTCGATCTAACACACCTATTAACCCGACAGTAACACCAACTCAAACCCCTACCCAAACACCTACAAGATCAAGAACCCCTACTCAAACAGTAACTCATTCTAATACATCAACACCCACACAAACACCCACACAAACTCAAACACAGACACCTACACCTACTCAGGGTGTTAGTCAAACTGCAACCGTTACTAATACACCTACAAGAACACAAACTAGATTCGTTAAATCTTACCCAACACCTACACCTACACATTCACCTACTGCTTTTTGTAATTCACAGGTTTGCACCATATCTTATACGGGTATAAACAATTCAGTATTACCAGATAGTGTAACATTCAATTTAGTATACGATCTTAACAACAACGGGGATAGTAAACAAATTTATAATAAAAAGGCATCCACTTTATTCGGAAGTAACACTATTACATTTAACATTCCTAGATCTTATGTAAGTAATTATCTTTCATGCAATGTTTCTTTTACCGGTGATGACCCTCAAATTCATATTGATACGATTACTATTACCGATACATGTAGCTCAGATGAAATAGATAAATCAAATACAAGAGATTCAAATGGCGATACATTTAATTTACCAGAACCAATTCCTTTACCTACACCCACACCTTGCGCATCACCTACTTACTTACCAGATATACCTGGAAAGAGAACAATAAAAGAAAATACCGATTATTATACTTTTGTGTTTTACCCAGGTGCAGAAAATTTAGATGGTGGAGAGATATCTACAGAAGGTAGTTGTTCAGGGGGTTTTGACATTCCTTGCGAAAGACAATTTGAAGTGATTTATAGTGTAACTAGTGATAATGGAAACGTTTTTGCCTCCGGAAATTATGACTTAACTTTAGTAGGGTGTAAGCCGGGATTAAGAGAAATGGGAGCTCCGCTTTTCATAAAAATACCTTACAATAACGAAATATCTGATTCATCTGGAAGATTTGCTGGTGATGAAGTTATTGGAGGTAATTACACTTTTACATATACTGTAAAATGGACAGCAATATCTAACGACCCATCCGCAACGGATGAATATGGAGATGCAACAGGGCCTTGTACTTTTGGAAACACAGAATATACTAACGACGTGATATTTGCTGGACCAAATCAAGATAGATTCAACTACACTGTAATTGATATCGATACTTGGAAAGATCAAGATAAAAACTTTACTTTAGTACTAAGCCAGTCCTAATGAAAAAAATAGACCCTAATAAGATAACTGAGGAAGAAAAAGCTGCGCAGATAGAAGCTATGTGGCAAAAACATGAAGACAATAAAAAATCAGATAGAGAATTCGAGGAAGAAATATATTCTGATTGGATTGATTCAGACCCAGAGGTTGTAGATTATCTGTGGCCAGATGATTGATTTAAAAGAGATTTAATATAAAATATTTCATATGAGAAAAATTTACTCTTTGGAACTTCTTAGAAAGCTACACTTATCTCGCTACATTTATTTCAATGAAGAACATCAAGAAGTATACGCGTGGTTCGGAGGCAACGAAATTAAAATATTTGATTTCATTGGTGAAGAAATAGGCCATGCTAATATTATTAAAAAGGATGGTACCGAATATACAGTCACTGATGTAATCATTGAAAGAGACGTACAGGTAAGTATAGACAATATTGTTAATTCTTGCTTCGAAGAAGTTAATGCGTAACGACGATATAGCTCAGGTAGTTCATGTAGTAAACGAACTAGAAGACATTGATGAAATTTCAAATATTATATCATTATTTTTATACAGCTCAAATATATTCCCAGGAAGCGAGCAATTTGATGATATTATGGATAATTTTAATGCATTAATTTGCGAAAATTTGAAAATGAAAACCGTCATGAAATTAAAAACACATTTAGATGAATATGATTAGATAGGAGATGAAAGAATTTAAATTAGAAACTCAAAAAGTAAGAAACATAATTGTTGAATGGGGTAAAGATAAAAATTTCGTTAGCGTTGTAGAGTGGGCTAACGGTGAAGGTATGGATGTAACTTTCGATTCTATTACTACATTTTCTTTAACTAAGTGCCAATTTTACGCTTTAACTCAAGCAGTAAGTCGTATAAACTTAGAAGATAGTTATGGATCATCAGAATAAAATTTATGATGTAAATGAATTAGT
>TARA_R100001163_G_scaffold40763_1_pt1 | contig 14252 bp, 27 predicted proteins | sample TARA_R100001163 | Tara Oceans TARA_R100001163 (sample SAMEA2621285) | marine metagenome | biome: marine biome (ENVO:00000447); feature: deep chlorophyll maximum layer (ENVO:xxxxxxxx); material: "saline water (ENVO:00002010), including plankton (ENVO:xxxxxxxx)" | depth 120 m
CCATTATAGGATTTAGTAACTGTTATTGAATCACCTTCATTGATCCTATCAAGATTTATGCTAGGTCTATTTGCCATTTTTACTCCTTAGTGTGTTATTATTTGATAAAAAATTCTAATCATCAGCACTATAACAACTGGTGCTAAAAACAATGGTAAAGCTTCATCAAGAAACTCTATGACTTTTTCTATAAAATTAATCATTGTATTATTTCCTTTATTATTTTACTTAGAATTGACATAAGCATCATCAAACCAAAAGCAACTATAATCCAGAGTAGGGATGCAACACTTAATATAAATAAGTTTGCAATCCACTCTGCTATATCCATTACAATCATTCTTCCTCCATTTTATTTTCTATTCTGTGCAACCTCCATAGAATACTTATGTTCAATGCCAACATCATCAGCATTGTAAACTCCCAATAAGGAAAATACTCTGTGCTAAATAATGCTTCCCAATAATATCTCATATTTTACTCCTTTAAAATAAAGTGTATTGATCTGGATTAATATCATCTTCAGTTGTTTTAAGCCTCCAAAGATGCTCTTTCTTACCATACAAACCTTCAACCTTTATGTTAGTCTTTATGATTTTATGGTCATCAGTAAGGTTTGTCATTGCCCTTCTAATTGATGTGATTGGACAGTTAAGATTTAATTTGTCAAGAACTTGAGATGGGCTTAATGGTTTGCCATAAGTACAAAAGTAAGAATATATAAGTTCTTCCTGACTTCTTGCCTTTCTATGACTTTCTTTTAACTCTTGACCTTTTTCAGATGTTGTGTTGTAATAACTCATTTCAAATTCTTAATGTCATTTGCTACTTGCTGAAACTCATCTGCAACTTTACTGTCTGGGTACATATTAGCATAATGTTCCAAAGCCTCTATTATATGCCCATATTCCCTTTTATTTACCCTTATTTGAACATCACCAGAAGGTTCAGGTTTTTGTGGAGGTGTAGTTGCGGAGTCTCCTGTAAACATGACATCCTGAACCTTCTTAGTGAATTTGGCATACTCTTCTACAGCTTGATTAATTCTCATGCACAATGCACCAAAGTGAATTAATTTTTTTGAATCTGAATCTAAATCTTCACCTTCAGTAATACTAAGCAATGACTGAAGAAAGTTATAAAGATTAAGGTAATTTTTTTCTAACTCTAAATATTGACCTTCACTATGCTTATTTAAAAATGGTACTGGCATTATCTACCTCCCCAACAATCTCTTAGACAGTAACTATCTGCTTCTTTCTTGTACTGTTTGCACTTTATACAATATGGTTCCATTATTTACTACCCCTTTCATTATATAATCTTCTAATAAGATTGGTTATGTTTCTTTCATTACCTCTAAAAAACTGTAATGCTTCAACTATTTTAGGCATCCTATGCTTTACATCTTTGAACTCTTTATCTATGTCATCTAGTAGTTCTTCCATAGAGTTGCCAACTGCACAAGTAAACCTCATTGCAACCTCACCTTCATACATTATTTCAGCATGATACATATAATTATGTGGTACTCTTTTCTCCATTACTTACCTCCTTTTACATCTTGGTCACCAACTTCTTCATAAATATCACATTCAGCATAGTCATCTATTTCATCATAACTAATATAAGTATGAACTAAATCAAGTAGTGTATTTGCAACTTTTTGCCCACAATCAGACCAAACATTTGTAGAACTAATACGTATGTACACATTAGCTTTATATCCCATTTCCCTCAGTTTGTTAGCTAGGAAGAAAGGAGGAACATCTGATTGGTTGTTTATTTGATAGACCTCACCCCATTTACTTTTGTTTTTCATTAAAAACTCCATATTGTTTATTTTATTCATAAACAAATATAATAATAATATTTAAAACATCCAAACACTTTAGAAAATTATTTATAGGGTTAGATAACTGTAATGGGGGAGAGGCAAGGGTGCTTTATATTATGAATAAGGACATAATGGAGTTAACGCCCTGTTCACCCTTGCCATCTAGGGTAGAAACTTAATTAAGATATTTGTTCAATTAAAGAAATACTTGCAGAAAATCTATTAAAAGATACTTCTGTGAACTGAATTGGTGATGCTAGTCTTACATAATGAAAAGCCCCTGTTGTTCCATCTTCACTGTATATAAACTTCTTATGATTTTGAACAGCAGATTCCATTGACTGTAAGCTATTTTTAAATGTTTCTGATATGTTTCCAAAGTTAAAAGTTATGTTTGTTTTTGGTTCATGTCTTTTTACTGCATATTCAATACCACCTATGCTAGTGTTCAATGTAGTTCCAAATGTTTCAACTTCAGATATTCCTACATCTGGATTCACTTCAAATTCAAGTTTAGCACCCACTATCATTTCAGTAAGGTTTGCAACATCTCCTGTTGGTGATAATATCCAATTCTCTGAAGATGCAGAACTAAATTCTGTGATATTCCAACCAGCAACAAAGTCAGTTGAAATGTTTGCAACAGAAGCATAAGTGTTTGTTGCCACTGCTCTATTAAAAGATATATTGTCTGTTTCAGCGGCACTAAAATATAAGGCAACAAAATCAAGTGCTGTTGATGAAAGAAAAGTAATTTTAAAAGCATCAGTATTTCCAAAGCCAGACACTGCTGAAGCAATAGATTGATCTACTAATCTTTCTTCATTTGTCATAGTATTAGCATCACTAAAATTACTACTGGATAATGTTCCATCATTTACTGTTGCTTCTAATAAACCAACTGAATCAAAATAAAAAGCTTTTGCCATAACTAAACCTCATTAACTGTGACTCCAAGAGAGCCTAATTTTCTATTTATATTTGTAACTATAAAATTTTTACCTGAAAAGGAACTAGCAAAAGCATTAGTACCTACATCACCAAAGGCAACAAAGTCTCCAATATCAATCTTGTAATAGGTTTGATTCACCACATTAAAAGTAATAATTAACTTTTGAGAAAATATATTATCAAAATAGGTGTAGTAATCATCATTGACATTACTAGAAGGTGTACTAGCTGGTGCAGATACAAGTGCATTTAATCTTACTGTTCTTTTCTTTTCATTTGTATCAACATTAAAAGCAGTGATATTAGATGAATTACTAGCTTCTACCTTGCTAACATAGCCCTTGCCATTAACAGGATGCTTTTCATATTCAATATCCATTGAGGTAACTACATCATCAAATGGTGTTAGTTGTATGTTTAAATCAGAAATATCATCTTTGGTTAATGTATGATCTGTTGAAATACTGTCTGGTATATAAACATAAGTGTAATCACCTTGTGCATTATATCTTCCAATGAACCCACCATTCTTTTGTAATTCTTCAAGGCAATTTGTTAATGGCTTTGGTTCTGTTATCCAGTATCTTACTAGCCAATCTTTTACAACAGAAATATTTGTTCCTGAATCCCAGTTGATTGGATCATAAGCAGAATCATAAGGAACACTGTTACCATCTTTAAAGTTTCCAAATCTTTGAAGTAAATCCCTATGGGCAAATACAATTTTAGTAATAAGAGCATCACCACCCCATGAACTAACATCTTTTAGCCCATTAGCACCACAATATAAGGTATCTATATCATCTATTATTTTATAGCTGTTTGATTTTTTATCTTGGTCTGAATAATCTAATTTTGATTTTACTTCAATCACTACATCAGCCAATCTTAAATATCCACCAAGTGTACCATCTAGTGAACCAGATTGTTGAACTGCTTTCATCTTTAATTTTATCTCTTCACCCCAACCATTACTACTAGAATTAAATTCACTATCACTGTCATTTTGATTAGTGAAGTATGCAAAGGATGATGTGGCTAATGTACCACCAGAAGTTTGATTGAAAGTTGTTGTGGGTATTTCATTGGTGATAGAATAATATCCAAGTATATCAGATGCACCAAAAGATTCATCAATAAGTTGTATTCTTATTTCACCAGTACCAGAAGATGATGATAATGAAACTGAACCAGCAAAAATCAAATGAATACTTATAGTATCTGCAACCCCTGTTAATTGTGGCATCTTAAATTTTATAGTGGCATTGTCATCTGCTGTAAAGTTTCCCTGTATTAAACACTGGGTATAAGATGAAGTATCTATATAGTCTGCATTAAAAGCATTGTCATTTTCAGCCCAAACAAAATTAGTTGATGAGCCAGAGTCTGTTCTTTCTAATGGCTTAACAAATTGACCTTTTAATAATGATTGATTATGTTTTACTGCATAACCACTTCCAAATACTTCATTATCAACATCAACAGATGACATGGTACTAGCATGGTTTGCTATTGGCAAAAAAGAATCAACTGACTTTTCATAATAGTGAGGGTAAGCATTTTGATTTATAGACCTCAAACCAGTAAGTGAAAAGATAGTATCACCCCTTCTTTGTTCTACAGGCATGGGATATAATGTTTTTCTCTTTCTAAACTCATCAATTCCAGCACTACTACCAAATGTAAGTGATACACTTTGAGAATTGCCTTGACTAGCATTAGCTGTATAATCACCATAAGCTATTGGAAAATAGTTGTTTTTGCTTGTTTTTACTTGTGGTACTTCAATGTTTTCAAATGGATCATGTGCAACTATGTCTAAGGTGATATTGTCTTGATTATGGCTAAAATTAACCAACCTACCAGAATATACTTGTAAGGCATTATGAAGGTATGGGTTGTCATTTAATTGTACAAAAACCTTACATATCCTATTAATATATTTCCTAGTGCCACCAAATATTTCTTCACTAAATGGTTTACCCTCATAAAGAAAGTTTGCTAATTGAATTGATATATTGCCTGTTTTACTTGTTGAGTTTTTAAGACTGATTGATTCTCTTATGCTAGGATTAGATAAAACTGCACCATGACTAAACCTATCATCTATTGTGGTATCTGTAAATGATACTGGTGTAAAACTGTTATTAAAAATTCTTTCTGTGGTTGATGATTGTGCTGGTGAGTTTTCAATACCATTCAATGACCTTTCAACTGTTAAAGTGTCTGATGATATGCTTGTGACTTTTATTAGTTCCCCTGTAGTAAATACTTGAGTACCAATGGTGTTCATTCTATAATAATTACCAGCAGTAAACAATGAACCATCATCTACATCTATTTCAGTTTCTGTTGTGTTTACATCTTCATCAAGCTGGTTAGATGTGCCAACCATGTCAAAAGAATCATCATATCCTAAACAAAATATCCAATTCTCATTAGTTGTTGATCTATTAAATCCATCTGGTAATGTTAAACTCAAGCAAACCTCACAGCCCTTTCAATCTCTGGAACTAAGGTGTCTCTTACAAATTCCCTTGTACCAAAAACATTGCCTTGAATATTAACTGTAACACCCATTCCCCTTACTAAGTTTTCTTGCTGTGCTTGATTTAAAATGACCTCACCGGGAGTAAGCATTGCTGGAACTGTATCCTGACTTCCATATCCCGGAACTATACCACCATCAGCAAATTTTAATTTACTAGCAGATGCTAAATTTCTTTCAAGAGCAGATGTTGCTAATGCCCCAGCCCCAGCGGCTATTGCAAGATTTACAGGGAATGGAAAACTTTTTAATATTGAACTCACTAAACCAGATATAGCCTCCATAAGTTCTGCCCTAACAACTGACCTCATTGCTTCTTCAGCACTTTGACCAGATATAATTGCACCTCTAATATCTTCTTGTATACCTCTTTTCTTTTGATTTTGTAGTTGTTGAAGCATCAATGAATGATCTGCATTTACCTTTTTAATAACAGCACCAGTATTTATTTCTGTATCAGCAGTTGCCTTTATTATTTGCAAATTTGCTTTTTTACTATCACCAAATTTTTCTTGAAATTCTAATTCTGCTTCATGTTGTAAAGCTAATTGACTGTTTTCAGCAATAAGATTTCCCAAAATTGTTTTTTCTGCTCTTAATAACTCAACTGTACTTTCTTTTCTTTGCCTTGCTCTTTCTAGTAAGTTTTGTACCTGTTCTGTATGCCTATTTTCAAAAATATTAGCAGATGTAAGTCCTTTAGTTCTTTCAGTTAATACTTCTATCATCTGATTATTTTCAGCTATTTTTTCAGAATATTTTGTTGTTTGCTCTTGGCTTCCTTTTGTAGATGATACAACCTTACCTAACATTTCAACAGCAGTTCTTATATGAGGTGTTAATTTCAAAAATGCTGGTATTAATATTTCACCAATATCTTCTGCTAAATCACCTATTTCATTTTTTAATTGTTCAACTGATCCAAAATAAGTATCTGTTTGCGCTAATGCTTGACCAGAAAACAGATTCCCTAAAACAGTAACAGCTTCACCAGCTTTCATTTCTTCAGCAGTTAAATCTCTTAATTGAGGCACTAATTCACCAAGTTCTCCTGAAAGACCTGAAAAAGTCTTTGCAGTATTTCTTACTGCTGATTCTAATGATATACCAGTGGCGGCTGAAAGATCAAGTGCAACGGGAATAATTGTTTTTATTTGATCTTCTGTGAATTTTAAAGATGCAAGAAAAGCCTGTTGTTCTATTATTGCTTCATCACCAGTTACACTAACTTTTTGAAGAGCAGATGCTTGTTCTAGTAATGCTTTAGATGTTCTTCCCAGTGCAGTTTGTAATGCTTTTTCAGCTTGTTCTTGCCTACCAGCGGCTTCAACAACTCCCCTCATGCCAGAAATCAAACCTTTAGCGGCAAAAAATGCTCCACTTACTTTGAGGGCTACACTTCCAAGCTTGTCTAATGCACCATCAACTCCTTTTACTTGCTTCTCAGCTTTCTTTGCACCTATGACACCTACTTTAATTAATAAATCTTTAACTGCCATTTTTACCTACTTCAAATTTTTTAATTTTTTCTACCTCATCATCTATTATGTTAAAACAGTCTAATGTCCAAGCATCAACAGAGTCTAAATTATTTGCTAGTGGTATATTAAACTTTTTAATTGAAAAGTAATCTGCAATCATTTGCCAACACCAATCTGATATAATAAAGGAAGGATTGCAAAAGAAAGGCATTTGAAAATATAAACTTTGCCCAATGTCATACCCTCTTTCAATAGATTCATTAATAACTCTTTGAATCTCATCTATTACATCTTCCTTTGTTTCATACTTAACCTTCTTCCTTAATACAGGCGACTGAGATTCATAAGGTAACTCTAATTGATTGTTTGATAATCCATAAGTAGAAAACCAAACTGCACACCTCAATCGCCAGTAAGGTTTCCCAAATCTAAACCCATATAAGAACTAATAATTGCCACTAAAACTTGATCTTCTTCAACAGCAGATAAACTTTTCAATGCTTTATCTGCATTTTTATCATCACCAAATGCAAGTAAAGTAAACTCATCACCTAAATCATGTAATTTATTTTGATCATTAGAAGAAAAAACTTCCTTAACTCTTTTATAGAACTTTCTTCTTTCTTTCCTTGTGATGTCTTTTACTTCAAACTCACCATACTTTGTATCAACAATCATAATTACCTCCCAATTAGATTACATTGCTGTTAATGCAGTATTCTCAAATGTTTGCAGTTTAAATGCTTCAGCACCAACATTTTGTACACACTCAAATTCTAGTGTATGAAACACACCATTCTCAGATAAGTCCTGACCGGGATCACCAGTGTATTGAATTTCTGCTGTTATTTCCATTTCACCTGAAGCATCTGGTTCACTATTACCACAAATCATATTTAATGAAAGTGTGTCACCATCTAAGAAATCTTGAATCACATTTGTTCCAGCACTATAATCATGGTTATCATCATATTTAATTGTAAGGCTTCCTGTAACAACATATTCTGGAAAAGCATATACTTCAGCATTTCCATTTGTATCATATCCAACCCTATTAACACCATTAGATATGTTGAAAGAAAATGCTTTCATAATAAATTCTTGATTAGCATTTGCCTCAGAATCAAGTGTAGTTGTCACAAAATCCATCACATTAAAATAAGTGGTCTGAGCATCTACCCAAGTACCATCAAAAGTCTGTTCTAATTTAGTTGCCCCTGTATTAGTCAAAACAGGATTACTAAATCCACTGAAGTAATTACCACTCATTGTTACCAAACCATTATTTGCACCTACATCACCAGCAATGGTTAAATCACTGACAATCACACCAGTAACTAAAATACCCTCACCAGCGGCTGGATAATAAGCTAAGTTCACACTATGAGGTATTGCATCACCTCCTATTGCCTCACCCATTGAAGCTGGATTGCTTGTTCCATCAATTTCCATTTCATGCAATATTGATCCACTTTGCCCATTTTCTTGACCAACTAACATAGCGTGTTGTACTAATGTTTTTGGTGTTGCTAACATATCAAAAGGCATGGTAATTGTACCACCTTTTAGATTAGTAACTGTATCAGCGGCATTTTTTACAAGCCCTCTTCCACTTAACAATCTTGATTCTCTGTTTATATTAAATGTTGGTTTTTGAACTTGTACTGCTGGTTGTGTAATAAAAGCAGTTCCATTATTGCCACCATCTGTGTCTAATCCTACTCCAAAAGCTGTCTCTGCCTTTAAGCCATATTTGACATTACTTATTGGAAGCACTCTTGTATCAGCCATTATTTAGCCTCCTTCTTTGATTTTCCTTTTACTTTCTCAACAACTCCCATATCAAGAAGTTCTTGAGATACTTCCTCAGTTGCCTCTATGACTTCACCAGACCTGAGTTTATCCAATGAACCTTTATCACAAAGTACCCCATTTGGGTTTACTCTGTGCAATTTTTCTAATTTGCCTTTTATTTTCATTATATTACCTCAATACTATTGCAATTAAAATTAGCCACACCTCTTAAAAGGGTGTCATCATCTTCATCCCTTATATATTCAATGCTTGTAATGTGTGCATCAAACCATACAGAACCATTATTATAAATTTTATTATTGAATATTAATTTTTTTAATCTCTCCATCACCAATGCAATTTGCCTCATATTAAGTTTGGTATATTGACCACCAATCTTTAGTTGATATGATATTTCAACATTGTATTCTCTTTGTTGACCAGTTGAAAGAAAAGTAACAAATTCATCTGATGTAGGAACAAGCAAGAATGATTGATTACCTCTATGCTCATCATAATGTATTGGTGTATCAAATTCACCATTAATGACTGTTGCCAAACTTTCCATAATGTTGTCATAAAATACATTTGTGAAATCTACTGGCATTAGTATCTACTGGTTCTAACTGTTTTGATTGCAGACAGCCTTTCATCAATCTCACCTGACACTTCAAGTTCCCATTCATCGCTTGTGGTATATAATCCGGGGCTGAATCTCACATACATATCATGACCAATCAACTGCCAATACCCATCAATGATTTCATCATTTGCCATTTGTTCTAGCTTTAATCCATTTTCATTGCCTATAAAAGTATTGAATTTCACACTTGTGTTAGCTGTTCCAGCAGTAAATGTTCCACCATTACTGATAATAATTTTAATAACATCCCACGGGTAAGATGACCTACCTCTTATATCTACAATGCCACCAGTGGTATTTGAATTGACTGAAACTGGTCTTAATATACCTCTGTATTTGTTTTCATCTTCATGCTGATATAATGTGATTTCACCTTTTCTAAGTCTGTCAAGAAATCCTGTCTCTTCATCATTCATTGCTTGTGATTTTATCTGGTCTGCTTTTTCAAAATCATGTGGTCTTACTAGGCTTTCTACTGCCATAATGGCTGTTGATCTCACAATAATCTCCGGGTAATCATTACCAACAGCATCCGCAGTGCCAACTCCCTTGTTAGGGTATATGGGAAAGGGGAGGTAACTTCTAACAAAGTCACTGGCACGCTTGACTGCCTCAGTCTTTAAATCACTCCAGTCTCTGGATGCCTCAAACACACTACTATTAAGTGTACTGATACTTGTGCCTTGAAAGTAATATTCAAGTAAATCTGTTGAAGCTGTATATCTATATTGGTCATCTGAACTTGGTTGGCTAGATGTTGCAGTTAATTCTTTACCATCCTTATAAACTTGACCACTGCAATCCCCTGTATTATATAAGTAATAAAGATGGGAAGTTCCTGAAGCCACCCAATTACTTGTTAAAACTTTTTTATGGTCAAATTCACCCAAATAAGGCTCAATAAATGTAAGGTCTGTTGTAGTATTACAGTAGCTTGGTTGATATGTACTCATGCCTGTGCCTCTGGTTTAAATGTTTCAAATCCAACAATCTCCAATTCTAGGCTTCTTATTCCTTCTATAATGTTTATTAGCATTTCTTTCTCATCAATACTTGTATTGTCTAAAATTATGTTTGATAAATCAATTTGCCTTGCTAGTTCTTTACACCTCATAATTACATCAAAAGCATTTATGTTTTCTTCTTTAGTCCTTATTTCTTTGATCTTTTCCATTTTAGGTACTCTGCACCCTCATAGGCATTAAATATGGTTGTAATAAGCCTATTATCATCATCCTCATATTGTGGATCAATAATTGTAACTGGTGCATTAAATATATTTTTATCATCTAATCCTAACTTATCAGCATAGCCATCTAAAATTTTAAAACTTGCAACTTGCAAGGCATGAGAAATTAACCCTGAAGCTGGATCTTTTAAAACTTGATACCCTGAGACATGGGTATGTCCACAAGTAAGAATGTGGTCTTTCCATCCCATTTGAGCGGCTTTGGCTACCCCATGTGCTGTATTCCACATTGAATTACCCTTGAAAGTATGTCTAGCATTAATTCTAATTTCTTTACCATTAGGAAATCTTAGATTCAACCTAGCACCCCATTTCTCATAAACACCCTTGTGATCCCTCATTATAAAATCTAAAGGATCACCATCACCTGACCAGACATCGTGGTTTCCAGCTATCAAATAAAGCCAATTAACACTATTCACAAAATGCTCTGTTAATCTCCATGATTCTTTTGCTGTTGTTGATTGTTGCCCATATAGAAAAGATAATCTACCAATCCAGTTGTTTTGTACATCTCCTAAATTCCCAGCAAACATTCCATCTGTTTTATTTATTAAATCACACAGCTTGTAAATGTCAGCAATATTTGTTCCATCATCATCAATGTGTGGATCACCAAAATGACAAATACCTATTGCCCCTTTGGTTTTTATATCCAGATTAATTAATTGCCTAGATTCTTTACCTTTTATTTTAACTGAGTATTTTCTTTTCCTATGTTCAATAAGTTCTTCAATAGGAATGTAGTCAGGATCAGTTATTTCTTTTACAAATTCAGCCTTTTCAAGTATGTTTGGATTGACAGTTCTTTTACCACAGGAATTACACATCCACTGTTGTCTTTTTGAATTTGCCCTGTATAGATAGCCAAATTTTCTAATGCTTCTACTGCCACAATATCTGCACCCTATAATATTACCATCAACATCTTGAACAATATCACTAGCCATATTTCATGATTATCTTTTTAAAATGTTCTTCAGTTCCAGAGCCAGATGAAGTGTTATAATACCTTTTCCAGTATTGAGATTGTTGATCAAGTGTTTTAGGCATAGGGTGAGGCACTCTCCAATAATGAAGCCTACAAGCAACAATTCCAGCAATCAGGTTGGTTGTAAGTATATCCCTCCACTTATCCTCATCAGGTGCAGTGAAAAAACTCCAATCAAGATAGCATATCTCAGCAATTTTTTTTAGAAGGTCTTTTCTATACTGCAAGTAATCATTGCACAAAGAAACCATTACCCACGGTTCACACTGCCAATGACCTCTGGCTATATTTGAACCACCTTTTTGCATGATGTACTTATATTTAGATTCAACTAAACCAGTTCTATAAACCAGCATTTGTGCATCATGACTAGCATACTTAGAACCCATCTTTTCAAGAGTGTCCTTTATGACTATTAGCATTTGCATTGAGTCAATCATTACTTACCTTTAAGAAGCTTTGACATAATACCAGCAACAATATCAGTTCCTTTATCTATAACATTTTCAAAGAACTCTTGTTCTTGGGCTTCATTCATTAATGGTAAATTCACTTTTTTATTTATTGCAGTTGCCCACTCTTCTTCAAACTCTTTTGATTGGATTCTATCAATAACCAAAGCTTCTATTCCTTTTTGAAGTTCTGGTATAGATGCTTCAACTTGCTTTGTTATTTCTCCTAATACTACTGATTTTATATTCATGGTTTTTCCTATTTTAGATTAGTGAATAAAAAAATTAATATAGCCATACCACCTAGAATGTAGTTTCTCCAGTTCTCAAGTGATCTGGTTCTTCCATTTGATATTTTAAGCTGTTCTTTTATATCTGGTAATTCTCTTTGCAAAATAGATTCTATCCTTGCCAATCTTTCCTTGACACTACTTCTATATTCATCAATGCTTTCATAATCCATTTTATTTTCTCCTAGTCTTACTAGGTGACCATTTAACCTTATTTGCCCACCATGCCGCTGAACTTTTACCCTTTGCAATGTTCTTTCTGTGACGAGCCTTAAATGCTCTTCTTTGTGCAACTGTTTGATTAGTGCTAACACCTTGCTGACCAAACCTAATTAACTTAGTTACAGTTCTACTACCTTGCTTGTATCTTGCAAGTACCACATGAGACTTTGTTTTATGTCTTGGTGTTCTTTTGGGTTTATTATATCCAGACAAACCAAACCTTTTTAATCTAGAATCTTTAGCCATCAATTTTTACTTGATCCATTTAATCTTCCAGACATATAACTTATCTTATCACTTAAATCATCAACTTCTTTCATTAATGATTCATGCCTTCTATCCATTTTATCATTTGAAGAAGTTTTAAATTGATTTATTGAATCAATAAGTTTGACAGATATGGAATAACATGAATTAATTTCTGTTTGCATTTTTGAAATATCTTGCTTGATAACATCTAAATCTTCAGATTGATCTTTTTGTGATACTACTAGGTTATTTAATAAATATAAAAATCCAAGAGTCATTATTCCCATAGCACCTAATTGACCATACAATTCTATCATTTGTGCTATATCCATCAATCACCCTTCCTTAATACTTTGTCTAATAAACTTTTATTCATCTCTGTTAGTCTTTGTTCTCTTTCTGCTTCTAATGGTTTCATTCTTTCATCAAGGCTTTCTTCAAATTCAATTAAAGCTTCTTTTATGTTTTCTATTTCTCTTGTGTTGTCATTAATGTTTGCATTGATTGTAAACCATGCCCCTGTAAGAGTAAACACCATAATAAATATTTGTACCATCCACTTAACTGATATGTGAATTTGTAGTTCATCATTCAATGTTTTAGTATTCAACTCTTACAACATCCTCATACTGGTTATGAATCCAGCACCAATTTTGAGTAGGATATAACCTATGATGATAATAATGCAATATTGAATCCTTGTCCATTATTTCTATAAAAACTGTATTTGTATCTGTTGGTGTTATTTCCCAACCTCCAACACTCCATCCTCCAGAACAATTAAGAGATGAAAGTGTAAACAACAGAAATATCATAACTTGTGCTAATTTCATAATCTACTTCATATTCTATATTCATAATACCATCCACCATGCTATCCCTGTTTCAACAACTATATCAGCCATTGTGTTATAAGCCCATCTTTCTTTGGTCACATAAGGCTTGTAATCCTCTATATACCACTCAAATACTTCCCAAGCTATACCTATTATCAGCACACCTAAAACACACCATAAATCAGACCATCCACACCACTGGAATATCTTGCAAAGAAATGCACCAGCGGCAATATGGTAAGAAGTCCATCCATCAAGTTGCCCTGTTCTTAGTTGCCATTGTACTAATTTATTTAATGGGCTTTTCATCTTTCAACTACCTTGTGATCTACTATTTTATGCTTAACAATATCAATGCGACCATGACCATCAGAGTCTTTTAAGTTTTCACACTCCTTCACATACGCTTCTTCAATGGTTTTAAATGAATCACTTTTTTTAATTATAGTGTCACCATTTCTAAGAAAGTAGTTTTTACTGCTTGGGTATGTTAATGTAATAAAACTTCCATCAGCCAACCGAAGTTTCTTTGTCATCCCTTTTTTATTATTAAAGTGGATTACTACATCATGGTCATAGGCACATCTAACAATCATTCTTCTTCTGCTGATCCTTTTGCAAGAGACTCTTCTAGTAATCTAATAAAAGCATCTTTATTAACTGCAAGTTGCTGTTGAATAAAGTTATTAGAATTTATCTTATCCTCTAT
>TARA_R100001163_G_scaffold3069_10_pt1 | contig 14232 bp, 8 predicted proteins | sample TARA_R100001163 | Tara Oceans TARA_R100001163 (sample SAMEA2621285) | marine metagenome | biome: marine biome (ENVO:00000447); feature: deep chlorophyll maximum layer (ENVO:xxxxxxxx); material: "saline water (ENVO:00002010), including plankton (ENVO:xxxxxxxx)" | depth 120 m
CTTTGATGATATGATTGCTGCTATGAACGGTAACTACGCTTCTGCAGCTGCTGCTTCTTATGGTCTTTTTGACAACGAAGCTGATATGGCATTAAACTTTGGATTTTCTGGTTTTAGAAGAGGTTCTTATGACTTCTACAAAACTGACTGGAAATATCTTAACGATGCTACAACTAGAGGATTAGACAAAGAAATTGATGGTGTACTTGTTCCTGCTGGAACTTCTACAGTATACGATCAAATGTTAGGTGCTAATATCAGACGTCCATTTTTACACGTAAGATATAGAGCTTCAGAAACAGAAGATAGAAGAATGAAATCTTGGATCACTGGTTCTGTTGGAGGTGCTTATACTTCTGATCTTGATGTAATGAGAGTTAATTTCTTATCTGAAAGATGTTTAGTAACTCAAGCTGCTAATAACTTCGTGTTATTCAAAGGAGCTTAATTAATTATTAACATTTTAAAATTTAGAAATTATGAGTTATATTTATGTAACAGTTGCTGGTTCTGGAACAGGATCAGAAAACACAACAAAACCAATTCCAACAAATGACATAGTGGCAGTTACAGGAGGATCTACTTCTACTGTAATTACTTATGCTATGAATGATGATAAGAATCAAATTATTACTTTGACTCATGCGGCTGTTGGAGCTGCGGTACCAACTTTCATTAAATTGGTAGTTGATGCTCTTAGAGATTCACAACAAAACCCAGGTAAACTTGTATCAATTGATACTTCTACTTACGCGGTTTCTGATTGTGTTCAATCTCACTAGTTAATTAAACTAATATAAGATCCCGCTTCGGCGGGGTCTTTTTTAAATTATTATATTATATTATATTATGGAAGAAGTAAAAGAAAAAAAGTCTACTAAAAAAGTAGACACTTGGGAGTATAAAGATAGAAACTATTATTTATTAGGTGCTAAAACTCCTTTAACATATACAATAATGTCTAAGCATTCAAGAAGATACCCTTGTGTTTGGTTTGATCCAGATAAAGGCTATGAAAGAGAACTTAGATATGCTACTAATCAAAAGTCTATTTTTGTAGATGAACAAAAAGGATCTGCTACTCTAGCACATATTGTTTTTGATACTGGACATTTACATGTTAAAAAAGAAAAAAGAAATTTACAAGAGTTTTTAGCAAAGCACCCGCACAATGGTGTGTTATTTGCTGAATTTGATTCTGTAGCTGAAGCTGAAGATCAATACGATATATTAGAAATGGAATTAGAAGCTATGAATGTAGCTACTCATATGGACATTGATCAATTAGAAGCTATACTTAGAGTTGAAGTAGGAACTAGTGTAAATCAATTATCTAGTAAAGAATTAAAAAGAGATGGATTATTATTTGCGAAAAAGAATCCTAAATTATTTTTAGATCTTGCGCAAGATGAAAATGTAGTTCTTAGAAACTTTGCTATAAGAGCTGTAGAAGCTAGAATTATTATATTAGCTAGTGATCAAAGAACATTTAAGTGGGCTAGTAACAATCGTAAATTAATGAATGTTCCATTTGACGAAAACCCATATTCAGCTATGGCTGCGTGGTTTAAAACAGATGAAGGTTTAGAAGTTTACAAATCAATAGAGAAAAAACTTAAATAACAAGTGACTATAAAATAGGGTGGTATTTCGCCACCCTTTTTTTTTAAAAATATTAAAATGGCAATAAACGTAAATACTGTATATACAACTGTTTTAAGTATACTAAATAAAGAACAAAGAGGATACTTAACTCCAGATGAGTTTAATAAAATTGGAACTCAAGTACAACTAGAGATTTTTGAAAAGTTTTTTGAAGATTATAATCAGTATATACGTATGCCAAAAACAGACGTAGAGTTTGCGTCGCGTATGGATCGTATAGAACAAGAGTTTCAAATATTTGAAAAAATATCAAACGGCACTTACAATTCAGAACAATATGCTGCTCCAACAGACCTACATAGATTTGGTTCTGCCTTTTGGACAGTTGGAACAACTCGTCCTGAAATTGGTGTTGTTAGTGAAAGAGATTATCAACAACAAATCTTATCTCCTATATTGCAACCAAGCAATGATTTTCCTATAGCTACATATAAAGATAATAAATTAAAAGTATACCCTTTTGCTAACACTCCGGTTAATAAAGATGTAGAGTTTAATTATATAAGAAAACCTGCTGATGTTCGTTGGGGATTTTCAGTTGGTTCAATAGGACAATACATTTATGATAGTACTACTTATGATAGTACAACTGGATCTTTAGTAGTTTTTGATAATAGTTTAACAAGTTCTATAACTACTAATACAGTAAATGGTATTGACGCGGTGTATACAGGTGCCACTTTTAATACAAATGCTATTACTACATCAGGTAGTGGTACAGGAGCACAATTAACAGTTACTGTTAATGGTAATACAGTTACCGCCGTAACAGTTACAGTAGCAGGATCAGGATATGCAGTGGGAGATACTATAACTATTTCAGATTCTGCTCCACCAAATGGCATAGGAGGTACTACGCCAGTAGTAATAACTCTAACAGCAGATGATTTATATTCTGGAAGTTCATATGGATCAACTAATTTTGAAATTAGCAGCATGCAACAAACAGAAGTTATATTAGAAATATTAAAATATGCAGGAATAGTTATTAGAGATCCACAGGTTATTCAAGCTGCACAACAAGAATTAATGCAAGAAGAAGCAAATCAAAAAAGATAAAACATGGCATTATTAACAGAAACTAACGAACAATATTATGCTGGTCAACAAGCTTATGTACATACTGCGGGAGCTGGTCTTGCGCAAACTCATGCTTGGAGTGCTGATACAGCTTTAGTAGACACTACCGCTAGCAGTTATGCTAATTACAAAGTATTAGTAAACAATGTTGTTCAAAGCGGTGGTGGAGCACCTGGTTATACGTTTGTTTCATCTACTCAAATAAAAATAGAAGGAACTATAATCGATGCTAATGGCAACACAGTAAATACTGCAAATGGTGACGTAGCTGTTATACAACTTGTAGAAAACGCTAAATGGGAAAACAATGGTAAATATGCTTATATAAAGTTAGTAGATGTAATAAATAATTTTATGGTAGCATATGTTGGTATGGACAAGTTAATACCAAGATGTAAAAGATCTGATATAGTATTTCATGCCAAGCGTGGTTTACAAGAATTTAGTTATGATACTTTAAAATCTATAAAATCACAAGAGCTTACAATTCCACCTAGTTTATCTGTAATAATACCACAAGACTATGTTAATTATGTTCAAATGTCTAGAATTGATGATTTAGGTGTTAAACATATTATATATCCAACTAGACTTACAAGTAATCCTTATAATGCCCCAGTGCAAGATGGTAAAGGAGTACCTACTCAGAATAGTTTAGGTGCTAATATTGAAGGATCTTCTCTTACTAACGCTAGATGGAAGGCTGCAAATGATAATGAAATAACAGGATATTTAGATTGGGAAATGTATAATGCTGGTGTTTATAACTGGTATTGGTATGATTTTAATTATGGTAGAAGATATGGACTAGATCCAGAAACTTCACAAGTAAATGGCTGGTTTACTATAAATGAAAGAGAAGGTAAATTTTCTTTTAGTAGTGACTTGCAAGGTGAGTTAATTATACTAGATTATATATCAGATGGACTATCGGTAGACAATGATATGAAGATACCTAAGATGGCCGAGGAAGCAATATATATGCACATCTTATACAATATACTTGCCGGAAGAGCTAATGTCCCAGAATACGTCGTAGCGCGTTATAAGAAAGAAAGAAGAGCTGCGCTTAGAAATGCTAAAATAAGATTATCAGATATTAAATTAGAAGAATTTACTCAAGTAATGAGAGGTAAATCTAAATGGATTAAACACTAATTATGCCAGAAATTAAAAATACATTTCTAGCATCTAAGATGAATAAAGACGTCGATGCTAGATTACTTCCAAATGGCGAATATAGAGATGCTTTAAATGTAGGTATAAATACTTCAGAAGGATCAGATATAGGAGCATTAGAAAATATTTTAGGAAATATTGAAGTTGCTGACTTTGGTTTAAGTACAACATGTAATTTAGAAGTTATTGGAAAATGTGTTGATGAGGTAAATGAAAGATTATTTGTATTTATAACAAATTGGGATGATGGCTCTGCTAGTAATTTAAACACGAGTCTTGGCGCGTTAGCCACATATGTTAAATGTTACATATGTATGTATGATGCTAGAAACCAAACAGAGGCTATATTAGTTCAAGGTACTTTTTTGAATTTTTCAAAAACAAATATTATAACTGGTGTTAATGTATTAGAAAATTATTTATTTTGGACAGATAATAGAAATCAACCTAGAAAAATAAATATTGATTCAGCACTATCTAATTCTAGTTTTTATACTCGTGAAGAACAAATATCAGTGGCAAAACCAGCTCCTTATAAAGCTATAGAATTGTACAAAACATTTGGTGGAACTCCTGCTGATAGTGGTGTTTCTACGATGTTAGACGTTACAAGTGAATATTTACCAGACGGACAAACTAATAACCCTTATTATGATGCTACTTGGGGAGGTGATGGTGAATATTTAAAAGATAAATTTGTAAGATTTTCATATAGATATAAATTTGTAGATGGTGAATATTCTTTAATAGCACCTTTTACTCAAATTGCTTTTATACCTGAACAAGATGGTTATTTTATTGAAAGAGGGACAATACCAGCTGTAGCTAGCTCTATAGCAATAAATGATGATGATAAAACATATGTTGGTACTGATGTAGATTTTATGGTTAATAAAGTAAATAGAATTTTATTACAAATACCTGTACCACAAAGATTAGATGGAGTAGGTTTATGGAGTAGCGCTTTTACTGATTTACATATATCTGAAATAGATATATTATATAAAGAATCTAACGAAACAAATATAAAAGTTGTAGAAACAATTAAAAGATCTACTTTTGAAACGGTTACTAGTGGATCACTAGAATATATTTATAATTCTACTAAACCACATAAAACTTTACCAAGTTCAGAAATAATAAGAGTATCAGATATTGTACCAATTAAAGCTGTAGCACAAACAGTAAGTGGAAATAGAATTATTTATGGAAATTATATTAATAGACATGCTTCACCTGCTGATTTAAATTATTACGTAAGTACTGGTGTAAAAGGAGATACTGATATAGACAATGTTGATAGAATAGAATATCCAAATCATAATCTTAAACAAAATAGAAGTTATCAAGTTGGAATAGTTTTACAAGATTATTTTGGTAGACAATCAAATGTAATATTGTCGTCTCAAGATAATAACACTAATAATGCTAGTACTATTTATCATCCATATAGACTTTCAGGGACTACACCTGCTTTATTTTCTGCTACAGACACTTGGCCAGGTGATAATTTAGTTGTTAACTTTGCCAGTGCTATACCTGATCAAGATCCAGGAAATATAGGATATCCAGGCTTGTATAGTACAACTAATCCATTAGGATGGTATACATATAGAGTAGTTGTAAAACAAAAAGAACAAGAGTATTATAATGTATATTTTCCAGGAATATTAAACGGTTATACTAATCCAGATTCTAACGCAAGTGTTAGTGATCCAACGGTTCATTTTGTATTACATGGAGATAACATAGATAAAGTGCCTAGAGATTTAACAGAATTAGGTCCTGATCAAAAAATATTTAGGTCTAGTAGAAAAGATGTTAGTCAATTACCTACATCATCGTTAGCTGATAAACAATGGAGCACTTCACAACCTAGAACTGATGAAGAAATATCAAGTTATTATGAGCAACAAAATGCTTTATTTAGAGATTCTATTTCTACAGTTCCTGAAAATAGTAGTTTAGAAGTGTTTGCTAGAGTTGTAAACGAATCATCAACAACAAACCAACAATATTATTTTGCTAATAATATAGTTAAACCAGATGAGGTTACTACTATAGGTACTTTAAATGATTTAAGTCTACAAAATGCTGCTAACCCAGATACTAGTTATTATAACGCTGATCAAAATCCTTTAGCTGCACAAACTACTGTACAAGATATAACTATAGGTACTAATGCAGGTACTGAAACTATGGCTCCAATGTTAGCTGTATACGAAACAGCTCCTGTAAAATCTAAATTAGAATTATTTTGGGAAACTACGACTAATGGCGATGTTAGTACATTAAATGGTTTAATTACTTCTTCAGACACAGAGTCAGTAGTAAAATTTGAAGATACTATATATGCAGGTGGTGGAGATCAACCTGGGCCAGTATCTATTCTGTATGAAAATATAGCTATTGGTGCTGACGCTACACAAGTATTTAAAGCTGTTAATTCTACGGGCGCTACTAGAACTACATCTACAGGTACATTAGTAAGTGTGATAAATGGATTAGGTGCAGATGTAACTAGTGATTATTCTTTAACTAGCTTAGGAGCTGGAACATATAAATTAGTAACTGCAGCAAAAGTAGTTTCATCTTTAAACTACGCGCAAACTGCAAGATATAATACTGGTTTAGAATTTCAATTAACAGTTACGATAAGAATGGTTAGTAGTAGTGCTGCTTCAGCAATAACTACTAATAATTCTTTTAATATTAATATTTTAAATGTAGCACCTCAATATGTAGCACCTGCTTCGGCCGCTGTAGAAAGTATAGCTACTACGCCTACCGCTACCACAAGTTTATATACTATAATAGCTACCAATGGAAGTATTAATGAAAACAGATGGGGTGAAGATATAGAATTTGAAATAACATCTCAAACTATTAGTGGTGGTGCTGCTGTAAACTTTTTCTTCCTAAATAATCAAATTATTGATTCATCTAATAGAGCTACTATTAAACTATATCACAATGGTGCTGATAATACAACAGCTGTTCCTACAGGTGTATATGATATTGTCGTTAAGTTTAGAGATAGACCAGTTGGTCCTATTGATTTTACAAAAACACTTAACTTCCAAGTAACTGTTTCTTAAGTAATAAATTAAATAAATAAGTAATTATAAATTATGGCTTACGCGTTACCAGTAAAATACTATAATTCTTTCTTATTAAAGAAAGCTTCAAGTGATTTAACTTCTCCATATTCTGCTCCTTTTAACTGGCCAGGTCTTCCTTGGAATCCTGCAGTTAGTGCTTATGATGGTACAGCTTTAAGTCCAGTGTATCCAACTTTTCCTTTTGGATCTGGTGTTACTTATGGAACTGGAAATCAATGGTATTTAGAAGAAGCTAGAATAAAAGGCGGATTTAACAATACTAGTGTTGATTTCGGTGTTAGAGCTTATGCTGTAGAAGAAACAAACCGTCAACCAAACAACCAAAGCTCTTTGATTTATTCTGGCATTTTAAACAACGCCACAGGTTTTAACGCTACTAATGTATTTTCTATAGGTGAAAATATAACTAAAGGATTTAATCCAGCTGATGGATCTATACAAAAATTACATGCTATGGATACTAATGTTGTAGTATTTCAAGAAAGCAAAGTAAATAAAATACTTATAAATAAAAATACCGTTTACTCAGGTGATCAAGGTGCTCAAGAAACAGCATTAATAAGGGTTTTTGGACAAATATATCCCTATGTTGGTGCTTATGGTATTAGTAAAAATCCTGAATCATTTGCTATATTTGGTAATAGAAAATATTTTGCAGATCAAAATCAAGGTTTAGTTTTAAGATTATCTAATGATGGTTTTACACCTATATCATCATATGGTATGAGAGATTACTTTAGAGATACTCTAGCTACTGTTTCTACTAATTATAGACCAGTTATAGTTGAGCAAAGTTTGAGTTTAATAGTAGATGGTGATGGCAACATTACTACTCCTACAGTTGCTGGAGATGTTTCATGTAATTTTCCATTAGGTTCTACTATTCTTCTTAATGGTATACCTGTAGAAGACACTAAAAACGGAGGTAATGTATATTTAAACGCTATAACTTATTCTGCTCCAAATACATTGTTTGGCTTTAGCGAAGATAATGCACAATTTTGGACACCTGCACCACCGTTAAATGCTACAACAGTAGTTACTTTAGGTTTTGAAACTAGAGAAATAGGTAGAATATTTGGTGCTTGGGATATACATGATAATAGTTATGCAATATCTATACAGTCAAATAATGGTACAACTAATTATGCTACATTAACATATAGTGAATCAAGTAGAGGTTGGGTGAGTAGACATAGTTATAAGCCTCAGTTTATGGATAGCATGCGTGATAAATTTTACTCTACTAATCAAGGTTCTATATGGCAACATTATGATAACGTTACTGTTAACAACAGAACTAATTATTATGGAGTAAGATATGATGCTAGTATAGAATTTGTTTTAAATCAAAACCCATCTTTAACTAAAAACTTTTTAACATTAGGTTATGAAGGTAGTAATGGGTGGCAAGCTGACTTTTTTAAATCTGACTTTGAAGGATTTGATTATGAATATTATACTACACCTGTTGGAGGTTACATACAAAATCAAGATACGACAGCATTAATTTTAAGTAATCTTAAAGGAAGATATGAAATTAATACACCTGCTAATACAGGTACAAGTGCTGTTACACCACCTTTTGCATATGCTGGTTTTGCTAGAAAAGAAAATAGGTATGTAGCTAATCTTATTAATAATAGCACCGCTAGAGAAGGCGAAGTAATTTTTGGATCATCTATGTCAGGAATTAAAGGTTATTACTCTACAGTGCAATTATCTACTGATGATACAACAGAACCTGGTGGTGAAAAAGAATTATTCTTAGTATCATCTACTTTTTCAGTATCATCTTATTAACAATTAAAAATTAAAAATTATGCCTATACCTTTTGTACTTATGGCAGCACCTTTTGTGGCTGGTGCTATTCAAAGTGTTGTTGCTAATAGAAAAGCAAATAAAATGGAAGGAGACGTTCAAGCTGCTCAAGGAAGAGTAAACGAACTTCTTGAACAAAGACCCGACGTTATAGATAAATCTGAAGATATTAGAGATTTAAAATCTATGGTGTCTAATCCATATGCTAATCTTGGGATTGCTACTCAAGCAGCGGAAATGCAAGCTGAACAAACAGACCAAGCTTTAGCTAATACTTTAGATACAATGATGGCAACAGGAACAGGTGCTGGTGGTGCTACTGCTTTAGCACAAGCTGCAGCTCAATCTAAAAGAGGTATATCAGCTAGTATAGAGTCTCAAGAAGCTCAAAACAATAAAATGAGAGCTCAAGGACAACAACAAATGCAACAACAATTAATTGGTATAGAACAAGCTGCTATAAGTGAAGAAATAGCTGCTTTTGGTAGACAAGACGCAAGAGATCAAGCTGCTATAGATAGAGCTTTTGGTGAGTCAGATTTTTTACGATCAAGACAAATGCAATTACAAGATGCCGGAGATGCAGCGATGATGGCGGGTATAACAGGATCAATAAATGTAGCTAGTCAATTAGCAGGAGATGGTGGTTTTGGAAAAAATACTTAAAAATATACACAATGAGTCAAAGACAAGTAAATTTAAAAGGTGGTAGTCAACTTGCTCAAACAGTAGCGGCTTCTGTTTCTAGCATGTCTAATCAGTTAGTTAAAACTGCTGCTAATATGCAAGTTGAAAATAGAAGGCAAAGTGAAAAAGCTATTTTAGAAGGCAATAAAACCACTGAAGAGTTTGTAAGAGCATATAGTGCTCAAACCAAGTCTACTAACGAGGAACTGCAGACAGGTATGAATACCTATATAAGAAGCCAAGCTAAACTTATTGGCGATGCAAAAGCAAAAGCTGAAAGCCCAAGAGCTACAACAGAAGATAGACAAGAGTATTTAAGAATAATGCAACAAAGCCAAAATAATTTAGACGCTATAGCTAAATGGAGTGTAAATACTGAATCTAATAAAAACTCTTATGCTTTACATCAACAATCTGTAGAAACTGGAAGTTCTTTAAATAGGTTAGAAAGAGGCGCTTTAAATAATAAAGATTTAATTGCTTTTGAAAATGCATTATTAAGCGAAACTACAGAGAATGTAAGTATTAGTCAAGGAGAAAATGGAGGAACAGTAATATCAATTACTTCTAATGGACAAACTTATACTAGAAATATTACTGATGACGTAAGAGCGTTTTCTCAAACTGGAGAAACAATGAAAGGATCAGCGATAAGTGAAGATGAGTTATTAACAGGTAAAGCTGGTAATGCATGGTTAGCAGAAGCAAGTAGATGGCAGGATTTAAAGTCTAAAAGAGTTGCTGAAAAAAGATTAGATGAAGCTGTATCTGATAGCGAGAAAACTACTAGAACAGGTGAAGAAACAATTGATGTTATTACAGGTAGACAAACGCTTAAAGCAGTTGATGTAGAAAAAAAAATAATTGAAGATCATAATGATTTTTTAGAGTCAAAAATAAAAATTAATTTTTCAAAAAACTGGGATCAATTATGTTATTTAGGTGATGAATATGTACCTAAAGGTACGTTAAGAGACTTGTCTTGGGGAACTTTAAATAATCCTGACTGGGAAAGTGGTGTTGCTAATTTAAGAGCTCAAGTAGGAGATGACGCTTTAGCTAAACTAGATCCAACAGGAGGAGAGTTTGATGAAAACGATTATTTAAATTTACAAAAGCAACAAAGAACTTTAGCAAAAAATGCTATGGCTAAATTTATAGCTGGAGGATTACAGCAACAAGATGCTGTTGTTGCAGAAGATATAACTAGAACACCTATACTAGATAAAGAATAAAATAGATGGAAGATATTGAACAATTATATATCACACTTAGAAATTCTAATTTAACTAATAAATCTTTTAAAGAGTTTGTTCAGTTATATGAAGATGATGATTATAAGTCAAGAGTTCACGATGCTGTTGTAGATAAAGGTTTATATAGTGGTGACTTTAATAAGTTTACATCAGATTATGCGATGCCTGTAGCTCCTACAGTTCCAAGTATTACGTCTGTAACTGACGAAATTTTAAAAATAGGATCTGATGTTTTTGATAAACTAAGTGTTAAATTAAATACACCTATTGATGATATCGGAAAATCAGAATATCAATTTAATCAAGAAATAAAAGATATTGACGAAGACGTATTAAATAAAATTAATACACAACTTAATAAAATAAAAGAACAGTCTTTAAAGCAAAGAGCATCATTAGGAGAAACTAGACCTTTAAATGCAACTAATTTAGTAGATTTTATACAAGCAAATCCAGAGCAAGGTATAACAGAAGAAGTATTAAAAAAATATAAAACAGCACTAAGTAAAAAAGAAGAAGTTAAAATAAATGATACTTTTACTAAAGAAAATTTTCCACAGAAAACAATAGAAGACTCACCTTATCTAACACTAACTTGGGATAATTATTATTCTCAAAAATATGCAGGAAAAGCTAATCCAAAAATAAATGGTATAGGAATACATGATCACATGTTTGCTGCAGGTTACGAAGATAATTTTAAATTATTTCGTGAATATGGTATTTTAGATCCAGGTGAAGAATTTTCTAGAGCAGTACAATACTTAACAGAAGCATATCCTGATTATTCTTTTAAAGTTGAAAAAACACAAGGTACAACTATGCCTTATGCTACTTCTTCTCAAAAAGATACTCATAAAATTATAATGACGGCGCCTAATGGCAATTCTACTGTATTAGACGAGACTACACAAAAATCGAGAAATATAGATGAAACTGTTTTAAAAACAAATCTTGTAGACTTTGTTGATAAAAATGGAATAAATATAGATGCGTACAAAAGTTTATACTATAAGCAAGACGAGAAATTTAAAGAATTAGATGAAATAACTGCTTTAAAATATAATCAAATAACAAAATTAAAAGACTTAGAAAGTGAATTACGAACAGATGCTACAACATTTGATATAAAGCAAGAAGTTGACATATCAAGAATGGCTACAGCTGGCGAATATGACATGGATGTTAAGTATGAAGATGTTCAACCATATAAAGAAGAGCTAGAGCAAGCTAAACAAATATTACTAAAGCAACAGAAAATAGACAAAGAGCTTTATCCAGACAATCCTTTTATTGACGGACCTATATCTGCAGAAGATATTCAAGATAAAGCAATAGAAATTATAATTAATAATAAAAAAGCTGAATATAAAAGAGACAATTTAACTAATTATTTAGAAGCTAATGAAGATGAAAAACAAGCTGCTTATAGATACTATGCTAATGCTAAAAGTGATAGAAAAAACACATCAGCTATTGCTGCTCAATTAGAATTTGAAAATGTAGTTTCAAAATCTGATAGCATAAAAAATGACGTTGACTTCATGAACTCTGTTTTAGCAGGTGAAAAAAATATTGATCCAAATAAAGCTACAGGAAATGCTTATACTATAAATAATAATTTAGTTGATGAAACAACTTATAATTTATTTTTAAACAAAGCTAAAGTAGTTGAAAATTATAAATTAGAATATGACGCTGCTTATGAACAAACAGTAAAAACCACAGATGCTTTAGAAGATTTAAATCTTCAATTAAATTTATTAGGCAGAGATTATGATACGTTAGCTAAATTTGGTAATAATATTAAATTAGGTTTTGCTAGTATTGCAGCTGGTCTTGCTTATAGTGTAGGTAAAGTAACTCAAGGCGCTACATGGTTAGTTAACGAAGATGCAGCTGGAGATATAGGTGATTTTCTTGGTGATCAAGCAATGGAATTTGAAGATTGGAAACAAAGCAGTAGAGATGAGTATGCTTTAGATGTAAGTTTTGATAATGCTTTTAACGACATTAACTCTTTTGGTAGGTTTGTTTCTCAAGAAGTGTCAACTCAAATACCTATATTAACAACTATTATTGCTACAGGTGGTACAGCTTCACCATTTGTTATTGGTGGATATACTTTTGGTGAAAAGTATATGAGCATGGATGCTGAAGATTATAGAACTGGAAATTTTAGAAGTGAATCAGAAAAATTCTTAACATCGCTAGGTTATGGAGCTTCTGAAGCTATATTTGGTACATTACCTACTTCTAGAATATTAGGTAGAGGTCAAGCATATATAAGACAAGCTGGTAAAAAATCTTTATTAGATTATAGAAACGCTATAAAATTAGGCTGGAAAAAACAATTACCTAGAGTTTTAGTATATGAACCATTGCTAGAAGGTGGTAGTGAAGGTTTAACTCAAATGACTCAAAACCTTATTGATGGTAGACCAATAATGGAAAATGTAGATCATGCTTTTTTCTCAGGTGGTATGATGGGCGTCGGTATGTCTACAGCTCCTGTTATTACAGGTATGGCTATGAGTAATTTTCAATCACCTGCTTTATATACTGAGTATATGGATAAGCAGAAACAAATTGGTTATTTAAATGAGTTTTTAAATCAAGGATTAGATGCATCTACTGTAAAAAACATTGAAAAACAAAAAGCAAAATTACAAGCAGAATCAGATGCTAACTTAAGAGATATAGAAAATCTAACTATAAACGATTTAAGTAAAAATAGTTTTAATAAATTTAATGAAGCTACAGTTAAACAAGAAGAGTTAAGAACTGAAGCTAAAGATATACTAGAATCTAATGACTTTGATGGAAACACTGAGTTGAGAGACGCATTACTTACTGATCTTAGTAAAGAATTTGACATATTACAATACAAAAGAGATTTATTTAGAAATCACAAAAGTTTTGGCAACGCGTTTGCTTTAATGGAAAACGGTACAGAGGCAGAACAAGTGAGATACCAAGAACTAAAAACTCAAGCTGAAGAAAATATAAGATCAAAGAAAGATAAATCACCTGATTATATACCGGACAATGCTGAGGTAATGAATGAGGCTTATGATTTGTTTGTTCAAGATAATATAGAATCTAGAATTAATAGTGCTAAAAAAAGTAATGGAGTTAGTTTTGAAGTAGCTAGAACTAATCAAGATGCAAAAGATGTTGTTAATAATTCTGAAAGTTTAAATGATAAACAAAAACAAGAGATTATAGAAAAAATTGAAGCTGGTACATTAAATGGTGTTGATGATATAGATGGTAAATCTTATGTGTTCATGGAGAATGCTATAAGTAATGAGCGTACTTCTACTATAATACATGAACCAGGACATCAAGTTTTTAAAAAAATATTAGGAGAAGGTCAAGCTGATTTTAAACCAATGGTGGATCAAATATCTGCATGGTT
>TARA_R100001163_G_C5068402_1_pt1 | contig 14107 bp, 13 predicted proteins | sample TARA_R100001163 | Tara Oceans TARA_R100001163 (sample SAMEA2621285) | marine metagenome | biome: marine biome (ENVO:00000447); feature: deep chlorophyll maximum layer (ENVO:xxxxxxxx); material: "saline water (ENVO:00002010), including plankton (ENVO:xxxxxxxx)" | depth 120 m
CCTCCACTTCTAAGAATATTATTTGGCTCAAGATTAATAATAGCACTACCAGGTTGTACCAACGTCTGTACTCCACCAGCACTCCAAATTCTTATAGTATCTTTATTTCCAATTGTAGTACTGGTACTAGCCGGACCTACTGCACTATTAGCTCCCTCTATCGTCAGCTCAATATCTGCATCACTTCCTTCTCTACCTTGAAAACCTTGAGCTCCCGATGTACCCTGAGCTCCCTGTGTTCCAGGAGGTCCATCTCTACCCGAACAACCTTGAGCACCAAATCCTGGAGGACCAACTTGACCCGGTGGACCTGCTACTCCCGGAGGACCTGCCGCTCCCGGTGCACCTACTCCAGGAGCTCCAATAGGTCCAACTGGTCCAATTGGACCATGTGCTCCTGGCGGACCTGCTGGACCTCCGACACCAGGTTGACCATCACGACCCTGTTCACCCTGTGGACCTTGAGTACCTCTAGTTCCGGGTGGTCCGGGATCACCTGTAATACCTGTACAACAATCACAATCTATCACATTCACTGACATATTTAATTATTTTAAATGCAATGATATATAATATAAAAACAGAAAAACATATACCCCAATTCCTAATTACATAAAATTATTTGATTTACCTAATTTATATATTTACTATAAAATATAAAGCTATTCATGAATGTCATTTACACCACATCATGAAATAGTTAACTTACCTATCTCCCCAAAATTACTTAAAATACAATCTAATCCCATTAAAGTACCCAACAGTAAATTCGAAATATACCCAATAAGCTATAAATCACGCAATAGACCCCTCTTAATACAAACACCTCGTCTATATCTACCATTCGGACTTTCTAACGTATCTCTTCTAACCCAAGCTTTAGATGAAGCAAATAATACAGATAATAATGACCAAAACAATAATAGCTATAAAAATAATAGCAATAACAATAATAGCAATAACAATAATAGCAATAACAATCAGCATAGTAATTTTAAAAATAGAAAAACAAGTAAATCAAGATCTAATCAAGCCCGATACTTCTTGCATCTATCGTTGGACGAACCTGAATCTAAGTCAGTAAAAACATTTATTGAAACTATGTCTAGCATTGATAATCATTTACATAAGGAATGGGGAAACTATAATTTCTCTGAATCTATAAAAATTCCAACAGATAGATTCTATCCCCCATTTATAAAAGCTAAAATCCCATCTAACAACAATAAATACAACAAAATGAACTATCAAGTTTTCGACCTTTTTAATTCTCCCCGGCCAATAGATTATATTGCTCCTGGTTCATGGGCAACTAGCATTCTTTACCTTAAACATCTATGGGTTAATGGAGCTACATGTCAAGTAGGACTTACCTGGTATGTACTTCAATCCAAAGTTAAAACACCTATACCTGAACTACCTAGTAAATGTATTATTGATGATCCTTGGGATGATGAAACAATATGTGCTATATGTCATAAGAAAGTAATAAAAGAATCTGTCATAAAAGGTGTAGATGATGATAAAAATTCTAATTCTGATAAACAATCTAAAAAAGAATTGCCACCACTTCCACAAGAGTACGAGAAGTATACCCGAATGATAAAATTAGGTATTCCAATGCTAGCTATTATACAACGATGTCAGTTGGACGGCCTTGACCCAGAAGTATTAAGAAATCGCCATAAGTCAAAAATCTCAAATGAAGAAGCCAATCTACCTACAACTAGTGTAATAGCAGCAAGATTACCACCTCCGCCACCAATGCCATCTACTAATCTAAACAAAAAGAAAAACACGGGGTTAGGAAATACACCAAGAATAGCATGGAGTGCAGAAGATCTAAAGGCCGGTAAATCAAATCTAGGAAAGAATGAGATAAAGGTCAGACATGTTATGACCTTAAATTTAAAGAAACGTGATCCAAGAGTTCCCAGTTTAAGTATGATATTATCGAAAAAGAATGGATTACGAAGTACACCTAAGCCTAAAGATTTTATGAGTGATGTTAAATAAATTATAAATTCAATGTAAAAATAAAAATTGAATTTATAATAAACTTAAAATGGGTAGCGATTTCAAAACTTGTTATTCACATTCACATGAATATCCCGATCCAATAAATTCTCAATATATTGGTCCAAAAAAGATGAATAAACCAAAAATAAAACAAAATGAAAAAAATACAGATAAGAATGAAAATGAAAAAAAAATATCAAATGAAAATAAAAATAAAAATGAAAATATACGAGATATACTACTTGATAATGAATCTAAACAAGAACAAGCTTATAATATTTATTTATTTAATTTGTTAAATAAGGATTCTATAATTAATTGGATAAAAAATAATAGTAAAAAAGGATGTAATTATTATTACAAAACTCTTCCTAACTATTTAAAGTATCCCAATAAGAAATGGTATAATCCATTTTCTAAATATTTTTATACAGACCTAGACATATGGAAAAATAAATATATCAAAATAAATTTTAAAGAAAAATTTTGTAAAAAATATGGTTTCGAATTAAATGATTTAAAAATATATATAAAATTCGATAATGTACACAATGTTAAATATTTATATTTTGAATGGAAATTTCCAATAAAACAAAACCATTTACAAGAAAAAATAAATAACAAAGATATGCAAGTTCCTATAGAATATCTTTAATTTAATTAAAACTAAATAACTTACATAGCTATATTACAAGTTATTGAAAGTGAACGATATAGTTTATAAAATTATAAAGCAAATTCTGCAATGACCGGAAGATGGTCTGATGCAGGAAATGCAACATACGGAACATTAATATCAATCTTCACGCTTCCATCAACTAAAACGTGATCGTATGGAGCAAAATGTGATTTAGTTTTTCTATCGGTGCAACATGTTTTGATATTTGTATTACCAACTGTAAAACTACGGCCATATGTCTTAATTTTCTTTGGAAAATTGGTATTAAAGTCAGCTGCTATTATCACTCGATATTCGGGGTATTTACTTAAATATAAAAGATCCAATACTTTGATAAGCTTTAATTGCGAACCGTGAGGAAAATGCCAAGTAACAAAAATAATTTGCTCTTTATCAAAGAAATTAATTATAAAAGGTCTGCCGTTATGATTTACCTTCTTTAAAAACTTAATTCTCAATTTCTTATCTTTATTTTTATTTTTCATAGTTTTTTTATATTCGGCATATTTTTTAACTAGATCTCCAGAATCTCCTACAATTCTTTTTTCTGAATTTTCTTTGAATTTTTTATTCCAAAAACTAGCTATTTCTGATTTGCCACGTTTATAGTGTGTCATGTTCATATCATCTAATTGTTTGCTTTTCTTATTAAGTTCGACTTTATTAACATATTCTTGCAAACCAATAAAGTCGAATGGACCATTATCATCTATTACAGAAAGTACATTTCTTTGACAAACCTTAGCTTCGGCAGTACTAGGACATAGACCCCATTCGGATTTATCTCCTGTCATTGATTCCCAAGAAATGTTATATGTCAATACTTTAATTTTCTGTTTATTATCTTTTTTATTATCTTTTTTATTATCTTTTTTATTATCTTTTTTATTATCTTGTTTTCCGCCGGATTGGATGTAAATAATTTCGGTTTCAATATCAAAGTTCATAAATTAATAATAATATCGAGTATATTATTATTAAATTTTAATAAAAACATAGATCTTTTAAATTTAATTGTTTTCTCATATCTTTAGCATATTTGCCGTGGAATATAATTATGTATCTTTCATTATAATAAACTTGACTTTTGAAATTCCATTTTTTCTTTATGGCCAATTTTACTTTATAGTCTTTGGATAATAATTTAATTACATTGTCTACAGTTTTATGTTCAAAATCTTCTACATAAACGGTAGCTATATCAAACCATTTCTTTTTTTGTGAATATGCTGTATTGGTATCAGGTGGCTTTATTTTCTTAAGTTTACGTGAGAATTTATGTTCATGTTTAAGTAATGTTATACGTGATTTAATAAGATTTACTAGTAAATCTTCATCATCCAATTTATTATTCATTATATTGGTATATATAATGAATAATCACAATGATTAATTCAAAAAATACGATTATCTTTAATTTTTATTTTATTTTCCAAAGTTTATTAAATTTTATTTTTCTTATATTTTATTTTCCAAAGTTTATTAAATTTTATTTTTCTTATATATTTTGTTTTATTTTCCAAGGTTTATTAAATTTTATTTTTCTTATATATTTTATTTTCTTATATATTTTGTTTATCCTTTTTTCTATTTTTTTTCTTTTTAATTTTTGTTTTTTTAGATTTATTTTTTTTATCAATATTTGAAAAGTTTAGTTTTTTTAATTTATCGCTTAAATGTTGTTCAGATGATAATTCTTTATTTTTTTGACTACCATAAACTACAAAATCTTTATTATTTACATAATTTTGATCATACTTCATTCTAGCCTTTTCGTATTTACTTATTCTATCCAGATTACTAATAAGTTTATTTTTTCTATTTTGCTCTTCATTATTATTATTTTTTATTTTTGTTATTTCATCCATTAAAACTTGATTATTATCATAGTCTTTTTCTTCTAATTTATCGAATGCGTCTCGAAATTCATTTACAAGCAAGGTATCTTCTTTATCATTATCTTTTCTTTGGATAAATTTTTTAATTTCGACTTCTAAAATTTTAATGTCGCACGGTTTTGTTAAATATAAAGATGCCCCACCTTGACGAGCCTGTTTAATTGTTGTAGGATTAGCATCAGCGCTGTAAACCATTACTGGAATACTAGATGACTCTGGATTGCTTTTAAGGTTATATAAAACTTCAATACCATTTATATCTGGTAATCCCATGTCTAAAATAATTAATTTCGGCTTTAGTGATTTGGCAATATCAATTCCTCTCCTTCCCTGACTTGTAACAACAATATTGTATCCCAATCTTCTTCTAACAATGTTTTCCATTAATTTGAAGTTTGATACATTATCTTCTATATACAAAATTAAATTATCTGCTTCAATAGTACTATCGTCGCCAACAAACGTATCTCCAATAGCCAAAAATTCACTTAATACATCAATTTCCTTTGATGTGTCACTAAGAGGGCATGTTACTGATACAGTTGTGCCTACACCTTTTGTACTTACTATATCAAATTTGCAATCCATTTGATTTATTAAACCAATAGATAAAGCTAAACCTAATCCACTGCCTTCAATCGGACTATCTTCCATTCCGCATCTATTAAAAGGTAACCCTACATTTTTAATTTTATCTGAATCAATGCCGCTTCCAGTATCAATGAACTTAATAACTAATTTTTTATTTTCTTTATCAACCTCATATTTTATATCAATATTACCATCTTTTTTATTATATTTAATAGCATTCGAGATAATATTAGTTATAACTTGGTTCAATCTATGACTATCAGCTTTTACATAATATCCATTTTTATTGATATCCAACTTGCATGTTAGATTTTTTTTCTCCATTTCTGGATGTAGCATGTGAACAACATCTTTAATTAAAGCTGATATGTAAACATCTTCAATTGATAATTGAATTTTTCCAGATCCTATTTTACTTAAATCAAGTACCTCATCGACAAGTTTAAGAAGATGTTCACTAGACTTAACAATGGTTTTTATCCAATCAACATCAATCTTATCACCACTGTTAGATGAATATTCAATCAATTGAGAAAATCCATAAATTGAGTTTAGTGGAGTGCGTAATTCATGACTAATTCTTGACATATAAATATCTTTTTCTTGCAATGCTTTTTCTAATGATTTTTTAGCAGTCTTCAGTTTATTTTCTAATGTTTTGCTTGGAGTTATATTTTTCCCAAGAAAATAAGCACCAATGGGGGAATCTTTTTCTGTACTATAAATAGGTCCATATGTGCAATCATAATACAAAGTACTAGTAGGTGTTGTAAAAGTATGCATAATTTTTATAGTTTTAGCATTTTTTTTTAAACATTTTTTAATTAAATCTCCAATTATCGCTAGATTATCATTTTGACTGTAATTATCTAGATTATCAATATCTAATTCTTGGCCATTTAATATTAAACTTAATTCTTTTGTAAATAAATCTGAGCTTACAATTCTTTTTGAATTTGAGTCAAATATTGCTGAAAGTTCTTTAGAATTCCTTACCATAAAACCACTCATCTCGTCAATACTTCCACGATTCTCTATTAAATATAAACGCTCATCTTGTAAGATTTCATCCATTATTCTTTTGGATTTGGAAATTATCGATATAAGTCCAAGTAAACTTGAAATACTAGCAACTATTTTAGGACAAAAGCCATCTTGATACTCGGTGTTTGCCAGACAAAGTAATCCAAAATAAACTTGCTCAGATTTTTTTCTAAAATATAAAGGAATATACATCAAATTATTAAATATAATACCAGGACATTGATGATCTTCTAAGTATTTTGGGTCATTGCAAATTAAAATTTTTTTTGAATCATAACTTTGAAAATGTAACATTTTTATTTTCATAGGAAAATAAGCACCTATTACACCTTTTGAAACATTATTCAAGATATTAGATTTTTTACCACAATTTTCGTTAAATTCTAAAGCTGATACTTGTAAGCCCATTAATTTTTCTTCGTTATCTAAAACTGCAACTGAAATATAACCAGCTTGAGATTTAGTTACATCTAAAATATTACTTAATATAGTTGAATGCTTATTTGTTAATTTTAACTCTTGATCATTCGTTAAATATGAAATCAAATTTGGTAATAATTCTTTTATCTTGCATTCTATATCTGAATCCGTAATATTTGGATCGTATATTTCACATTTAGAAGTATCACCCTTGGGTAAATGAATAACATTCTTGTTAATCAAATATCCATAGTTTTGATTCATATTGAATATATATTATGCCAATATATATAGAAAATATAATGAGTATTTAATTAGATTGATTTCTTATAACAATCATGATATAATTATAAAACTGATTATTGATCCTAGCATAGTACCAAAACTAAATATAACAGGTAACAAAAAAGTGGATGCATGAATAGGTGCTAACCATTGGATGCTTGGTTTATTATTACCATGTTTTATTTCACGAATAATCCAACAAATAACTATAATTACTGGAACAATAAAACCTCCAATCATTCCACCTACAAATATATGTAACCATTTATCTTGACGAACATAAATCATACATAAAGTATTTGCCAAAAATCCTAACATCCAAACACATCCACAATATATAGCAAAATTACTACAAAAATGTTCTGCAAATTTTTCACCACATGTATCATCGTAATTATAAATATTTCTATTTAGAATTAAACCTCTCTCTAATAACGGCTGATTTTCATAATTTAAATTCTTTAATTTTTTATTCCCATTTTCATTCCCATTTTCATTCCCATTTTTATTTCCATTATTAACATTATTAACATTATTTTCATTATTTACATTAATATTTTCAAACTCATTATCATCAATCATTTATATAACAAAGAATAAAATCAAAGAAATTTATTTTATTAATTTTATTTTATTTTTATTTTTATTAATTTTATTTTTATTAATTTTATTTTTATTAGAAATCAATTTTAAATGTGTAGTCATTCCACCAAGATTCCACAGTATCTTTTCCGAATATCTGGATAAGTTTTCTAATCCAAATTTGAAGTAACTTATTTTGCACATCACATAATTTTTGACTACCATCGTAAGGAACTAATCTTACATGTAAAACATATCTAAACAATCGCTTTGAGATACTAAAAAATTCGCCTTCAAGTATAGTTAATATTTCTTTAATTTTTTCAATTTTAATGTCATGAATATTATCTTGCAAATCCTTTACTTCATTTATTAGATGTTTGATTGAAACAGTTTCTGGATATGTACTATCAACATCCTGATCTAATATTTTACTGTACAAGAATGTAACATCACTTAAAATCTTATAAATTCTTGCTTTAACCAAATACAATTGCATAAAATCATTATTATTTTCAATGAGAGAATTAGTTGTATTTGTATCTTTTTCCGCTTTATTTGAAACCAATAAATGTTGCGCATGTGCTTTTTCTTGAGTCTTAGCCTCATCATTTTGATTGTGATTTTGCCAATAGTCAATCAATTTCGGTAGAAAATTTGCTATAACATCACCGGGAGTTGCATTATTATTCATTTCTTTAATGGTTTCTTTAGAAATGTTGATAAGACCTTCTTTAATTTCAGGGTCTACTTCTTCCAACTCTACTGGTTCAATAAAATCAATTTGACTTTGATCTACAAATTTCTTAAATACTTTAGAAAAATTCTTTATAACTTCTGGATGATTTATTTTAGGTAACTTACAAGTTCTACAAGCAATTTCTTTTTCATTATACACCATAATTGTCAGTATATCAGAATCCATAATTCGAAAACCAATAGAAAACATATTATTTTCTATATATTTCATCTTATAAACAGTTTGAAAAAATAACAATTGATTATTACAATCATATGATATCATAAGATTGTAATAATCAATTGTTTCGCCATTTTGATCGAAAACACATGTGCATACTTTTAATTTGTTTCCATCTTTAAAGAAAATTAGTTCACAATCAACTAAATGCTTTAAAAGTTTGGTAATATTAATAAATTTTCTTATAGAAGTCCCTTTATCAATTTGCACATCAATTTGCACAATAACATCACCAAATTTATTTTCTTGTTTTTCTTTAGACTCACTTTCTTGTTTTTCTTTAGACTCACCTTCTTTTTCAGAAGTATCTTTTTTGATCCATATTGCTTTTTCACTGTTTTTGTCATATTTAACCTCCCATATATTTCCTTTAAAGTCATATGCAGTAAGACCATGATGTTCCTCCCCCAAGTTTTCTTCTTTAAGAAGTCCATTAACATTATCATACATAAATGAATTTGTAGTCATTGATGGAAAAGCACAAAATGATTTTTTATCATCCTCAACTTTTTCAAATTCTTTTTCAACTTCATCAATTTCTTGAGAATCCTTATCCTTCTCATTCTCATTCTCTTTCTCATTCTCATTCTCATTCTCATTCTCTTTCTCATTCTCATTCTCATTCTCATTCTCATTCTCTGCATCATTATTCTCAACATTTAGTTGATCCTTGGTCTTTTCTATCTTTTGTCGTTGAAGAGATGGGTTACCAAGTTCGAAATTTACAAAACTGTGATGATCAAGAACTTTATAAAAGAGACTATGAAAATCACTTATAGGTATTTCAACCTCCTGTTTTGTTCCTAAATCAAAATCAAACTCATAAACAAAAGCTTCTTTTTTAATGATTTTAAAAAGAGAATTTGTATCATACAAAATATTGAAAAAAGGCGTTAAATTTTGTTTAAAATTCACAATAATTAAATATTTATCTATTTTTGTAAAATAACAATTAACACCTTTATGAACTGGTGACTTTAATGATTTCTCAAATAAATCTTTTAAATGTACAGCTTTTACATTTGATTTTACAATAACATCTCCGGATTTATAATCAACAGTTACCGGACTGTTCATGTCGATTTTTTTTTTGTTTGAATAAATATTAAATATATTTAATCAAAATTTTTATATAAAATCAACAAAGTTTTAAAATCACCTTTTGCTAAGAAATCTATTATGTACAAACTGCAAGATGATTAATTAAGTTGTGTAATTGAGTTTCAGTATAGCATTCTTGAATAGTATAAGTGTCCTTTGCTAATACTCTTAAGAAGATATTTTTACCATTAAAATTGGGAGTTGTTATGAGTACTTTGGTTAATATATCAAGCAAATCAGATATATCATATCCGCTTTCCATGAGTTGTTTTACCTTAATATGGGCTCTTTGGCCATCACCATTTCTACAAGCTTTTAAAATTTCTTTAATAGTTTCGATTTCTGGGATTCCAAGTATTTCATAATATTTGGCAGAATTTACCTTTCCTGTATCGGGATCAGATTCGCATTTTCCAAGCATTTGAAGTAAATTTACGGCCACTCTAATGTCTCCATCAGAGTTTAAATATAATAATTCCTTTAATTCTGAGGTTACATTAATATTTTCTGCCTTACTAATCTCATCAACTATCTCTCCAATTTCGACATTCTGGAGCCTATTCAATTTAAGGATTGTGCAGCGGCTTTGGAGTGCTAAAATTATTTGGCCGTAATCTTCCGTCACAAAAATAAATCTTACTTTATGGGCATTCAATTCCATTATCCTGCGAAGGGCCATCTGGGCTTCATTTGACATCTGATGAAATTCATATATTATTACTATCTTAAGAATGCCTTTCGGTAGACTTGTAGCACGTTTCATAAAGTCAGTTATGTTTGCACAATTAAAGTTTTTTTGCTTATTCTTGACAGATTGCTTTTCTGATACAACATCCTTTCCTCTAGATAAACTACCATAAATCTCTAAAACCCCCTTATTGATCCAATTACTTTTAGATCCAGCACCAATAGATTCCATATATTCTGTCACTAAAAGTTTTGTCAGAAGCGATTTTCCTGTTCCGTGAGGACCGGTTATGATAAGATTAGGAATATTACCACATTCAATGTAACTACTCAGGGTTTGTACTACACCTGTATTTCCTTTAAAATCTAGCAATTGTTTAGGGGCGTGTTTTACTATGTAAAGTTCTTCCGAATGGTCTCGAACTGGTTTATTTCTTAGAAACATAACAAAATAATCTATTTATAAGATGTAATTTAATTTTATGAAAAAATAATAATTATTAATGAATAAATACTAATATGAAATATTAATCAATAAATTTTTGATTGGACGCAATAATAAACTAAAATGAATGATGTTGAATATCCTGATCTTATTAAGAAAAAAGTAGGATATTACTGGGAGAAAAAATATTTTAGAAAATTTGTAATTTTAGAAACAATTGATTATTTGGAAAAATTTGGCTTCACCCGCAAAAAAATAATGGAAATTGAAATTCAGCATAGAAATGACTTAATTCTTAAATTTGCAATGGCAACCTATGGTAAATTAATAAATAATAAAATATTACCCCCTTATTTTATTGGTAAGAATCCTTTTATAAAATGGATTGATCAAATGATATCAGGTAATAGTAAATTACAACACAAAGATTTAAAAAGTATTTCAACTTACTATAAATGGTATGATTTGTCTCCAAAACGTAATTATAATCAAACTTGTCCAGACATGACTTATATTTTTAATCTTTACAGTTAAGATTAATTAATTTAATCATCAAAAAGATGATGATTAAAATAGGATATCAATGCGTTCAAGTATTTCTTTGATATTTCCTATAATGGAATCAATATCATCTTCAACGCTAACTTTATAGATTGGAATTTGACAATTATTTGTATCAAAAATCCATTCATATTGGTAATGTAATTTTTTGAATTCTTCTTCACTATAAACATATTGATTTTCAGGATCTGTTTTAGCTTCTTCCAGCATTCTGCGATAACAATTTTCAAAACTACCAAAAAAGTATATCATAACTTGTGGAACTTTGTAAGTGGACCTGTAAATCCTATCGAAAATTGAATATTCTTCCTCATTTATCCAACCACAGTGTTTCAAATAATCAATGTAAACATTTCTTAAACTATAACTACTGTCGGTCATAATCTGATCGTTTGGATTAAAAACATTTCCACTTAATTTTACCACTAATGCCTCCCCTGCGGGATTGGCTGGTAAAGCTGGACTACTACAACTCGGAATGGCAGATGTGTGACCCCCCATTGGACCTGTATTACTAATTATTAAATCTGTTTCACTATTGATACTATCCGTTAAAAGGATACCACTGCTACTAGACCTTAATGAGTTTTCTGTATTTAGCTGACTATTTTGAACAGTGTTTTCGTTAGTTCTTTCTACAATACTCATTAATCTATTGAGTTCGTAAAGAAATGCATTTTCTTTAGGATTTTTAAGAAATTTATGATGAAGAGCACGATCTTTATCGTTCATTCTTAGAATATTTAAATTTAATTTAGTGCCTAGATGATTATAGATTTCATTTTTTCTACAACCGGGCAACCCTTCAAAACTTATTATCATATCTAATATACAATTGCCTTTTTATTTGGGCTTTCTTAATAATTTAAATCAATTTTCTTTTATGTTTAACTGATCCGATTTATGTACATTGAATGAAGATTCAGCTTTCTGAAACGCCGCTCCACCCGGAGCAAAATATATCATTTGTCGTAACTGTTCTAATTCAGATGGCATGGCTTCAAATCTTTCCTGACGTTCAAATATCAAATTTTTAATCCTTTCATATTCTTTTTTCATTTCCTTCTCATTATTAAAAGTTACTAAAGTACTATATGAGTTTTCAGATTCAGATTCATTAAAAATAATACTGTAATCATATTTTTTACTTATATGTGCATATGTCACTCTCTGTGATATGTTACTAATTCCATCTAAGTTTATCAATCTGTCCTGAATCTCGATCCAAAACATTTTTCTATTTTTAAATGAAGAATAGAAAAATCAATAAATATAGATTAAGTGAATATAGATAAAATAATATAAATTAACAAAAAGCAAACCAAAACGTAGAGTATTCATTAGGTTTAAACCAATTATCATTTTGAGGCTCTATAAGCCATAATTCACCTTCAGGATCTACATACATATTAACAGCATGAGGTCTTGATTCATTAGGTTCATCATCTGTTCTAATATCACCCCAAACGATACCGAATGTGGAGCCTCTGTTGACTTTAGAATTCCAATGCCATTTCTTTTCGTTACCCATAGTAACTACAGCAAAGTCATCACAGTCAAAGTTTTCAGGTTTATACTGGAGAGCATTTGTCACATCATCATGTAAAAATTTCTTTAGATCTGCGTGACTATATGCTGAATATTTAGAATCAGCATTTTTAACTTTACTTCCACTAAGGTTAAGTTTTTCCTTAATAATGTCTCTTAATTCATTAGAGCTATAATCTTTTACAGCACTTGGAAAATTATTAATTTCATTATCATCTATGTAATTACTTTGATTATCTTTCTGATCATCATTATTTCCGTTTCTAAATTTAACGCACTTCGCACCCATTATAATATTTTTCAATATATTATTGATACAAAAAACTGCTCCAGCTCCGGAGCAACTTTTAATGTATGTATGGGGATACCATATGATATTCTTGACTATCATGTTAAATTTATATAAAATTAAATAATTATATGAAAGTATATAGTTATGAGGATTAATCCATATGTAAATACGAGATTTTATTATTTAGAGCATAGGCATCTTTGTGAAGGATTGTTTAGAATGATAAATAAAAAAGAATTAGATTTGACTTATATATTAATTATGTTTATGAAAGAAACTTGGTGTCATCCATATCATCCAGAAAATCATAATATTTTAGTTGAAGATCCTAAATTTAATAATGAAGTTAATGAAAAAAACAAAATTAAAATTAGTTATGATTCAGTATGGAGAGATATGAAGTTAAAGTATCAGTTATTAGATTCTGTAGATATGATATTTAGAAATTTACATAAGATGTCAGATTATTTAAAGATATTTTTTGAAACATATAACTTATCTTTAAATGTAGATAAGATCTTAAAAGAAGAATATAATGTAGAGTTAAGAAGTATTGTGGCCTTTGAATTTATGAAAATATTACATGAACATAAAGAAATGATAAAAGAATCAAAATTTAAAGAAGAAAAAAGTGAGCTGAATGATATTGATGATAAATATTTAAATCAAGTAACCAAATTTTTAAATAATATAAAACATCAATCACCTAAGAAAAAGTTAAACATTAAAAAAAGACTTACTAAAAAAGAAGAAATCGATCAAGAGGTCATAGAAGAAGCCAAACAAGAAATAAAACAAGAAATAAAACAAGAAATAAAACAAGAAATAAAACAAGAAACTAAAGCAGAAATTAAATCAGAAATAAAAGAAGATACAAAAAAACAAAAAAAGATAAAAATAAATAAAAATAAAAAATAAAGTATCCACTAGTATTAAAAATGCAAGTTATAGACAAAAAGCATCAAAACTTGCTCAT
>TARA_R100001163_G_C5068400_1_pt1 | contig 14069 bp, 2 predicted proteins | sample TARA_R100001163 | Tara Oceans TARA_R100001163 (sample SAMEA2621285) | marine metagenome | biome: marine biome (ENVO:00000447); feature: deep chlorophyll maximum layer (ENVO:xxxxxxxx); material: "saline water (ENVO:00002010), including plankton (ENVO:xxxxxxxx)" | depth 120 m
GATAACAGAATGTTTGGCATGAAGGATGGAAAGACTTTTGAGTTAGGTATAGGTAATCAACTTAATGGTGTAAATATGGAGGCATCTCTTGTTGGTGTTTCTAATCAAGATGTCTCATCTGATAAAGAATTTATAAGAATAAGAGTTAACTCAAATGTTAAGCCAGAGAAGATTTACTTTTATGATTCTTATGATAATTATGTAGCTGGAACTCATTCTTCGGTTGTAGATGCTGTAGCAACTCCACTTAGGTTAAAAGATTACCATGGGTTTGAGTGTTATATACCTAGAAAATTGTTATCTCCACATGTAAGACAGCAAGGAAGAACCTTAATATTTAAAATAACAAATAGTTCTGATGAGGATTTCTTAATTAATTCAACGTCAGTACAATATAAAACATTAAAATAATTCGTAAATTTGAAAAAACATAAGTTATGGAATTGAAAGCAATCTTAGGGATGTTAGGTAAATCTAACCCAGCAACAGCAGGTATGAGTATGGCTTTAGGAGCTGGTCAAATGATAGCAGGCTCTATTAATAGAAAAAAAGCAGATTCATTGTTACCTCCTGCTGAAGATCCTATGGAACGTCAAATGCTTAACACTTTAAGAAGAAGACGTAGAGCATTAGAAACAGGCACAGCTAATTTAGCACAGACAAACGCTGCTAGACAAATGTCTAAACAAGCGATGAGTTCTGCTTTTAAAGCTGGAGGTCCTGTTAATCAAAGTTTTTACAGTAATTTACAAAGTCAAACTTTAGGGAATATAGCAGCTCAATCAGCACAGCAATATTCTCAGGCTTTAGGTATGGAACAATCTCAGTCTAAATTAATGGCTGATAGAAGATCTGATTTATCTTTACTTAGAAGTGCTAGAAAATCTGCTCAAGCAGAAAGACAGATGCAAACAGGTCAACAAAATATTGGAGCAGGTCTTGGTAATCTATTTGGTAGTTTAGATCCGTCTAAAATATCTTAAAGTTATAATTATTAAAGTATTAGAAAATATCGTATAATGGCTAAACAAAGAAGAAAAAAAAAGAAAAAAGGCATAGGAGCTTATCATACTGATAGAGGTCCACAAAACACTAAAACCGATGCATTTGCTTATCAGGATAATCCTGCTTATGAAGATTTAACTGAAATACAGAAAGAAAATTTAGATAGCAAATCAGGTGGAGATCTTGTTGCTGATTATACAGGTACAGCTAATCCGACTAAAAGACAGGAAAGAATTGCTTACAAGCAAATGAAGAATGATGGCTTTACAGCTAAAAGCGTTAAAAGAATTAAGAATGCTCGTAAAAAATATGATAAAAATGTAAAAAAAGATGGATTTTTTAAGGCTACAGCAGATGTTTTGAGAGCTGGTAAAGATGCTGAAGATCAGAGAAACGAGAATATAGATGAAAACATAAATAAAAAAAGCTTTAGAAGAAAAAGTCAAAGGAATGAAAAAAAATTAGGCAAGCTATCTGAAAAACAAGAAAAACTAAGGAGAAGAGATATAGGAATTGTTGAACCTTTGGAGGCTCGAAAAAGTTATCAAAGAAAACAAGCAAGAAAAATAAATAAAGCTAAAAAGTCCAAGGATCCTTTAGATAATCCAGCTCAAAGATTTCTTTCAAACACAATAGATCAAGTTCTAGCAAGTAATACAGGATCATCAAGCATGAATGAAAGTCCTGGGGGTGAGGTTAATAGCCCTGTTCCTCTTCCTTCTGATGAAAAATTATTAAAAAAACAAGAGTCTGAAAAAGTTATTAACTCAGTAATCGACAAGCTTATCAATGATGATGAATTTAAAAAACTACCTGTTGAAGATCAGAAAAAAATTATTGATGGAAACATAAATTCATTTAATAATATTTCTAAGAATATTTCTGATATGTTGAACCCTGGTGTTAATGATAAGTATAAGTTTTTATACAATGATCCTTATAACATTAAAACTGCTACGACTGCTGATCTTTCAGTCGATGGAGAATCTCAGGGAAGTACGTCTACACCAGCTCCAGTAACTGGATCGGCAATGGCTGGCGTAATGAATAAACAAGATGATAAGGTTAAAAAACCTACTTTAACTACAGAATCAAATTTAAAAGAAATAGAGAGAAATTTAGCATCTAGTAGTGGTGCTGCTGCTGAAAAATTAGGTTTAAGAGATTATTATCCTGAAGCAGGCAGAAGTATTGCTGTTGGAACTTTTACTGGAAGTAGAATAGGTTCTCAAACTATATATTCAGGTGCAGGTATGCTTGCTCCTTTAGGTATGTTAGATGCTAGAAAAGCAGCAATGCAAAAAGCAGCTCAAGCTAAGATAACAGCTCTAAATGGCATTAAAGATAGCCTTGGAGAAGCTTCTTATCAGTTTGACCAATCCTTTCAAGAGAAAGGAATTAATATGATAAATAGCTATATTCAAAAGCATGGTTCAAATCCTTCTGCAATTTTGTCTGATATTAATTTTAGAAAAGATATTAAAAAATACAATTCTTTTGCTAAATCTTCTAAAGAAATAACAGAGCTAGTAAAAGAGGCTCAACTAAAGTCAGTCCCTAATGACAAAGGAGAAGTTGCAGCTCATTATACTCCAGGTCAATTAAAAGAAATGAATGATTTTCTTAATGGAGCTAAAGATCCTGATTACATGAATGATGTTATTTCAGGAAAAATAAACATAGGTCAAATACGTGAAAGTATTGATGGTAAAGTTCAATTATCAAAATTGGTTGATGCAAAATTTAAAGACTTAACTAACTCTAAATTAGAAAGAGAAAGACCTTACAATTTTGAATTTAAAAGAGGTATTACTGAGGAGGAATTTAATGAAGCTAAAGGTATTCTACAAGAAATTAAAACAGGAAAAAGAGAAACTTCAAATATATATAGAAGTGGAGTAATGAAGTATTTTGACTGGGCTAGTAAAGATAATGTAACAACAATGATTACTAAACTTGCTAAAGATAATAATGTCAATTTAAATGATAAGTATGGTAAGGACTATGTAGATGAAACTATAGATTATCTTATGGCACAAATGCCTAGTACTTCTTTTGTCCAGAATTTTGAAAAAATAGGAAACCTTAATTATGCTCAGTATCAAGCTTATGCTAATAAAAAATTAGAAGATCAAAAATTTCAAAATAAGAAAAACTTATCATTAACTGATTATTCTAATTATAATCTTGCTGAAAATTATTCTAAGAAAGGAACAGGAACTTATCATGATGTTATTGCTGGAAGTGAAAAAGAAGATAACATTGATAAAAGTACAGTTTTTTGTTATGGGTACATTAACAATGATCAAAGCACGTTAAGGAAATTTAGCTTACAAGAATTAACAAATGCAAGGTCTAAAAATGGTGAAAAAATAGATTTTTTTCAAGCTGAAAATCACTCTTCAATTGAAGGTCAAACTGGAGATTATTTAGTCACTCAATATGTTGATTATAGTGATGGAAATCCTTTTAAGGGAGAAGGTGTAGCACCTGATGCTTCTTTTAAAAGAAATGTTTTAAATACAACGGTTTCTGATAACAATGTTGATCAAAATTTTACTGGAAATGTTATTACTTATCAGCTTAATGACTTGGGCGAGTATGATGCAGTTGAATCTCCTCTTATTTTTACAGATACAAAATCTAAAGTTATAGATAACGGAATGGTAAATAGAGGTGGAGTTCAAAACGTTAGTAATAGAGAAAAAGGAACTTATAGATCTGACAATACAATTAGAAGGGAAATTCGTTAAAAAATAAATAATATATTTATATTTGTATTAAATAAGGAAATATGGCTGAAGATTTAAGCAAAACTCAAACAGGAGGAGAAGGGAAAACCGAACAAACAGTTCAGCCAGAAACACCTAATAATCAACAGTTAAAGGTTGATAATGCACCCCTTCCAAGCTCAAAACCTGTAGATATTTCTTCTGATTTACCAACAGAACCTGTGAAAGTTGAGGGACTTGATTCTGGTACTGATAATCCAAAAGATGATTTATTAAAAAGAGAAGGAGAGACTCAAGTAGAAGGTCTAGAAGAAACTCCTGTTGATGAAGCTCTAACTAGTTTTCCAAAAGATAATATGGTTTTAACAAGACCATATCCTGAATTTAAAGATGAGTATGAAGATTCAGATTTAGTTAAAAAAATAAAATCAGATGTAAATCTTGAATTAGAAGGAGATGTAGATTCTGATGTTGGAGTTATAGATTTTAATCCAGAAATTAAAAATGATCCTTTAAAAACAATAGAACTTAATGATTTAGAATTTAATAATGATTTAGACAATACTGTTAATTCTGTAGAAAATCCACAAATAAAAACAGATAAAGGACCTAATTTAAACTTAAATACAGAAGAGATAAATACTGACTCCAATATTCCTCCTCCTAAAAGAGATGGGTTTTACGATAATGAAAATGGAACTGTTTCTACCCATAAAATGAGAGCTGAACAGCTTGAAGATAAATCTTGGGTTGCTTTTCCTAGTTTATTTCAAAATGAAGACGGCTCTTGGGTAGATATGTCTAAAGAGGCTGAAGTTAACTGGATTAATACTTATAAGGAAGCTGAAAAAAGAGGTGAGGTTATTTTATTTGGTAATGACAAGCAGAAAGCTCTTGATTACGGAGAGGGTAGCTGGAAGTCTGATGATTATTATGAATCTCAAGTTTCGAGAGAAAAAACCAAAAACTTAAATACACTAAAGATTAGTGATGAAACTGATACTTTCTTTAATCAAGAACTTAAAAGACAGCAAGCAGAAGATAAACAGAAAGAGTTTTTACAGACATCGTCTCTTATAGAGGGTGATATAAAAAAAAGCAAAAAAGCTAAATCAACAACCCCCTTATCATCTAAGGAGGCTTTAACTAGTTCAAAAATTTTTACTAATGGTTTCTCAAATGAAATGGATCCATTTTTTTATGTTCCTGAAGATCAAAGACTTAATCTTCATGAAAAGTCAGGTCTTTTTAAAAAGAAATTATTTATAAATCCTTTATCTACTCAGGGTAATAATCAAAACCTAAGAATTATAGGTAATGGAGATATAAAAAGAGGAAAAACTTTGATGAGAGCTTTTAAGGAGTTTTATATTACTGATAAAGAATTAGAGAGATATAAAAAAAACTTTCCTGGTTCTAATGACAGAAATTATATTAATTCAAAGTATATGGATCTGATTGTAGATCTAGATATTACTGAACAAGAATTTTCTCAATTTAAATCATTGATACAAGGGGCTACAAAATGGAAGACTGATAATGTTGATGGTGTTAAAAAGAAGGTTAAGTTACCTTCTGGAAGCCTTTATAATTTTACATTTAAACCATCAAATTCTAGTAGAGAGTTTTCTATAAATATAGATGATTTTAAAGAATCTGAAATTCAAGATTTTGAAGATGTTGGTATAACTAACACTTTTGAAAATTCATGGAAATCTCTAAATGTTAGTAATAAGCAGTTGAATTACATTGCTTCTTATTACAAGAAAAATAATAAAAACTTTAGTAAAGGTGTTTTTAGAGAACAACAAAAGTTAGCTAGAGAATTAGATGAAAACGGAGTTCCTTTTTACAATGAGACTGGGGATATTTGGAATCATGGTCTTAATGGAGATGGTTCTAGTAAAGCTTATAAAGATGCTTTAAAAAGATATAGAGACTTTAAAATAAAACAAAGAGCTGATTTTTATGGAAATCCTGGTGATGGTAAAGGTAGGAAGTTAAATAAAAAAGAAAAAGAGCTTTTATTTTCAGATAAACTTCCTAAAGATTTTAAGTGGGATCAGGCAAGTTCTGTTAGTGATGTTAGAGAGATGGCTATAAGATCTGGAGTTAAGGATAATAAAATGGAAATGAAAGAGGTTAATAAAAGGGCATCTGATCTTTTTCTTACTAATGGTAGATTAGCTAGTTCTGAAGAAATAGAATCCAGACTTCCTAAATTATTTCCAGGATTCACAATATCAAGTTCAAGTAATCGTTTTTTTTCAAGATCGGCTTCGGATGTAACATTAGTATCTCCGACAGGTCGTACTTATTCTTTTGAAAATCTTGATAAAAATTTAAATGGAAATGTACAAGAATTTTTATTTCAAAATCAAAATAGTCATCTAGATAATATAGAAGATGAGTGGCTTCATAGATTTGATAGAAACTCTTGGAATATAAGAAACGGATCAAAATCTCAAAGTGAGTCTTATACAATTAGTCTAAATTACAAAAGACAAGCTCAGTCAAGATCAGGAAGAGGATATATAGGTACTAAAGCAGATAAATTTATTAAAACTGATAAACCTCAAGAATATATTATTGATAAAGAAGGTAGAAATGCAGATTTAATAAACTACGCACTAGAGCAGGATCTTAAAGAATATGAAGGGTTTTCAAAGAAATTTGATGGTTATAGATCTGAATGGGATGAGTTATCTAAGAATCCAACAGAAAGACTTGAAAAGGCTAAGAAAGCATATGAAAAAAATGCTGATAGGTTTAAATATAAAAAGAGTCAGATTCTTGAAGATAATAAAGGTAATCCAGATAGAGCTAATATGCTTATCGGTCAATTAAATTCTTCATTTATTAAAAGTAAAAATGATTATGTTAATGCAGCTAATTCATATAATAAACTTTTAGAAGATAATAAAGATTTATTAGGTAATTTAAAGAAAACAGGAGAATGGCTTGATGCTAATGGTACTGTGTTAAGAAAGAATATGCTTTTGTTTGAAAAAACAATAGCTCTTAATGAAAGTGTATCAAAAAACACAGCTACTAGTAATCCTTTTGTTGCTACTGCTAGTGGAATTGTGAGTGGGTTTACTAAAGTTTACTCAGGAATAATGGCTTTTGGAACTGATGTTGTTATAGAGGGGGTTAAACTTTTCGGAGGAGTTTCTCAAAAAGAAGCTGGTGATTATTTAAAATCTTATCTTGCTGTTACTGATCAAGGACCTGGTGCTAGTGCTGCTGACTTTTTAGGTTTTGATTATACAAATCCTGAGTCTGTTCAACAGCAGGTATTAGATTTACACGAAACTTTTACTGACTACTTAGATATAACAATTACACCTCAAGGTCTTTCTGATATGAGTGATTATATGCAAGCCATATATGCTGTTTCTGAAAGTGTTGGAGCTATGTTTTTCCCTATGCCTATAAAAGGTGGTGTAGGAAAACTATTTAAAAACTCTAAAGGAGTTAAAATGGTTAAAATTGGAGAAAAAGTAGTACCGTTTAAGTCTCTTAAATTTGGTCAGAGAGCAGCTATAAATGCTAAATCTAGACTTCATTTAAATGCTAACATGACATCAATGATGTACTCTAATTATAGAAGAGAGCTAGAGAGTACAGATGAGTTACAAAATGTTTCTAATTTTCAAAAAAATATATTTGCTGTTCCTACAGCCTTATTTGTTGGTGCTTTAGAAAACTTAGGTATGAAGTCCATGAATTTAGCAAGTGGTGTAGGTAATAAAATGATGAATAGGGTTTTTAATAATGTTTTAAAAAAGAACCCTAAAACTTCAAAACAATTTTATGGATTAATTCAAAGTGAGTCTGAAGCTTTATTAGCCAATGGTCTTTTTAAGATTTCTGGAGGTATGCTTACAGAGGGTATTACTGAGGCAGGTCAGGTTCTTCCTGAAGTAGGCATGAGAGAAGTATTTAATGCTATGACAGGATCAGATTTGTTGTCTAACCCTGAAACTATGGAGGAGTTGGCAGGTATGATGGGCGAAAACTTTAAGTTAGGTGCTTATGGTGCTAGTGCTATGACTTCTGTCTCTGGTGGTGTCGGATTTATGCTTGAGCAAATGAGAGGTAATAAAGCCGATAAATATGTTTTTTCTAATGAAAATTATCAAGTATTAAAAGAAACTTTAGATAAGAATGAGGGAAAGAAATTAAAAGAATATTATGTAGAGGCTTATAGAAGTGGTGATATGAGCAGAGATGATGCTAGAGGTCACATTGAAGCTGTCAATAAAATAATAACTATAGAGAAGCAAATCAATGAGTTAGTTCCTGATATTAAAGGATCTGAAAGAAAAAAACTTGTGGATTTGTTTGTCGAAAAGACAAGATTACAAGCAACATCTGAGCAAGTAGAAGATAAGAGTTTATTGAATAAACTGATAGGTGACATTCAAAATGAAATAGTTAGCACAGTAGATAATTTTAATAAAAAAGAAAAAGCTCCAGTTACTGAAACTGTTGAAGCTGATCAAGATACAAAAGCAGAAGAAGGCGATAAAGATGTTACAGTAGAGAAAGAAGGTCCTAAAACAAAAAAACAAAAAGTATTTTCTGAAGTATTAGGCAGAGAAGTTGAGAGAGAGGTTCCTGTAGAGACTGCTGCTCCTGAAGTCAAAACTGAAGAAGAAACAACAGAAAGTCTTAATGTTTCAACAAAGATTAATCAAGAAAAATCAGATCGACTAGGTGGTGAAGCTAGAGATATAATTGTTGACGGTAAAGTTGTTGGAACTGTTATGGGTAATGAAAATGCTTCAGGTGATTTTGAAGTTCAAGATGTTGATGTTGACGAATCTCTTCAAGGTCAAGGTATTGGTACTCAGGTATATGAGCAATTAAATAAAGAAAAGAAAGGTCAGAAAGTCGTTTCTAGTGGTGCTTTTGTTGAGAATGAAGCAGGTGTAAAGCCTGGAGAAAAACTATGGAATAAGCTAGTTAAAGAAAGAAAAGCTATAAAAAATGAAAAAGGTGGTTTTGAGATGGTTGAAACACCTGTAGAAACTAAAGAAGAGACTGTTGTTCCTGAAGCTACAAAAGAGGTAGTTGAAGACCTTAAAGTTACTCCAGATGAAGAAGCTAGTGGTGTAATTCAAAAAGTGAAAGGTGAACAAAATGAAACCCTTAATACTGAAGTAGAGGTTTCAGAAAAAGACACTAAAGATGGAAAACAAGTAACTAAGAATTATAAAAACTATAAAACCGAAGATGGATCTAAAACTGAAGTTGGTAAAGGTTACTATGAGACTACTTTAGGTGAGATTAGAGATAAGCTTGGAGATAGTGATAAAGAATTCTTTGAAGATGATAATGATAGTACACCTGTTAGAGTTTCTAGCGAAACTCAAGTTGAGGGTGGAGATGTAACAAGTAATATATCTTATAAAACTGGTACAAGTCGTTATGCTGATTTTACTGGTAGATCTGTTAAATCAAGTGAATCTTTAGTTGTAGCTCCAACTGTTACTGAAACTAAAGCAGATACTAAGCAAGAGGATAGACCATTAAAGAAAACCATTAAGGATAAAGTTGATCAAATAGCAAATCCTAAAGATGGTGCAGGATTCGCTAATCCATGGTTTAATTCATCTATAATAGATAGAGCTGAAATAAAAAATGATGCTGATCTTAAAGAATATTATATTCAAAGTTTAGAAAGTGGTGATCCTAGTTATCTTGATGAAGGAAGTAAAGACTTTTATGAAGGGGAATTTAAAAGACTAGGAATAAATCCTGATAAAGTAAATGTCACTAAGAATCCTAGTGAAAATGTTAAGTTTTTACAAGAGCAGTTTGAAAAAAGAAAACAGGATGCGAAATTAAAAGAAGGCCAAAAACAGCAAGAAAAGGTAGTCTCAAAAGATATAGCAAAAGTTAAAAAAGCTGAATTAGATCAAAAAGTAAATACTGAAATAGATAAGACTGTTAATCTAAAATCTATAAAAGATAAGAAAGGTAAACAATTGACTTCTGCTTTAGATACAAGAATAAGAAAATTAAAAGCACAGAAAGTAAAAGCTAAAACAAAAGCTAAAAAACAAGATATTGATGCTAAAATAAAAGCTGCTCAAGCTATCAAAAGAAGTCCTTCTAAATTTGTAGGTAAAACCAAACCTGTTAAAACTAAAGCAGTAAAAACAGAACCTAAAACTAAAACACCTGTTAAAAAAGATATATCAAAAGGTGAGTTAACTATTGAAGGTGTTGGTAATAAAGGTTTTGAAACATTTGTAGGTAAATCATATGAGAAGAGAAGAGGACCTAAAGATAGTCCTTTAGGAGATACCAGAAAAGTAAAAAGAGGTTTTGAATTGTATGAAACCATAACTGATGGCAAAAAAGTATTTACATTACAACAATATACTCCTGATAGACTTGGCAGGTCTGGACATTACAATATTTCATTAGCTTTTCCTGCTGATTCTGATATTACTATTGGAGATGTTTCTGGTGAATTACTAGGTATAAACCGTGATATAAAAAATTCTGTAAAAACTAATGAAAAGAATCCAAATTTGCTTTCGCTTTTAGGTGGTACAAAACGCCGTTTAGAGGCAATAGTGGAAAAACGTAAACAATCTAAATTAGACAATAATGAGTCTTTAATGTTTAGTGCTAAGGTTAAAAAACAAGTAGATGAGTCTATTGATGAAGGTGTTGATAATGAGACAATTAAGGAGGAAATTATTAAAGAGATAGATGAAAACAATGACTTACCTAGACAGTTTGATGTAGGTCGAAACATCTCTACTAAGAATAAAATTAATGTTAAAAAGCATTCTAATAGAAGAAACCCTGATGGTTCAAAATCTTTAGTTGGTAAAGTAAATACGATTACTAATGAAGATTTAAAGAAGTTTGAAGGACTTCCTATGGTATTTAATATATCTGATCAATTAAGAACTGGAGCTGTTAAAAGTTTTACAGGCAAAATTATAGATAGGTTATTTGGTGGTTTATTCTTTTCACATACTAAAGGACACAGAAATGCAGCTTGGGCTAGTATAGATTATGTAACAGCACAAAGAAAGATAAAGTCTGCTAAAGAGTTATATATTAGAAATAAAGAAATCTTTGATAAAGCATGGGCTGATGGTATTCTTCCTGATGGACATATACCTATGCCTATTGTAAAAATGGGTGATAGTTCAATAAGGTCTAATGAAGCTGTTTTTAGAGTTGGGTTGGAAAATTTAAACGTATTGCCTTTAAGCACTAAGATTGGTGCTACTGAAGTTCTTAGGAAAGATTTAGTTGATATTATTGAAAAAAGAAAAGATCAAATTAAAAATCCTGAAAAAACTTTGGGTAAAAAATGGGCTGAAAAAAGTGCAGACAAGAAAAAAGATTATATAAAATTAAAACAAAAAGATATATCATATGCAGAAGCTATTATCAATGAGATAGATAATGGTGATCATAAAGGCGATATTGTTAAGGTTACAGAAAACATAGTTAATAATCCTAAGATGTCTTTAAAGGTTAGAAATATGTTAGAGAATAGACTTTTTTACGGAGAACCTGATACAAGCATGGGGCCTCCAGGATCTATTGTGGGTAAGTTTATTGAGAAATCATCTCCAACTGTTAATGTTAACGGAAAACAAGTTTCATCTAGATCTTTAATGCATAGAAGTCAGATTGTGCGTACAATTGAAGAGCCTGCTTTAGCTGATATACCTCCTGGTCATATTATAGCTATGTCATCTATAGATATTAAAACTGAAAATCAACAAGGTAAAACTACAGATCCTACAGTTAGAGAAGGTGGTGTTATAGAAACTAATCACCCTAATTATTCTGCTGGTATTAAAGGTAAGTTTTTAGGGGTTCTTGAGAATCCTATACATGTAAAAGATGCTTTTTCAGAAGTTTATGGTAGTGTTGTAGAACAAATAATAAGAGTAGATGAAAAATCTACAGGTTTTGAAAGTGTTAGTGAAGCTGAAAGACTAGGGGTTCCTGTAGCTATGGGGTTATCTAATAACAACTTATATGGAGCTGTACTTTCATTGAAAAGAAATCAGTTGGATGAATTAAATTCATTTTTAAGACAAGCTTTCCCTAATGTGTTTTTCTTTAATAATCAAACAGCTTGGGATGCTGTTAAAAAGAAAGAAGGTTTTATTCAAAAAACAGATTCTGGAAACAATGTGATATACGGAGTTTTTTCTGGTAAAGATGGTGCTGTATATTTAAATCCTGATGAAGCAACTTTTGGAACAGCTATACATGAGGCTGGTCACGTTTGGTCATCTTTTTGTAAAAAGAATAATCCCAATTTATGGGATAAAGGTGTTGAGCTTGCTAAAAAAACAAATCTATATAAAGATATAGAAAAACAAAACCCAGACCTTAATACTGAACAAATTGCCGAAGAGGTTTTAGCAGAAATGATAGAATCTAAAGGTGAAAAAATTGTAGAAAATTCTTTAAATAAACAAGCTAAAAACTGGCTTTTAGATCTATGGAGATTTGTTAAAAGTAAGTTTAAATCTTTAATGAATGTTACTGAAGATTCAGAAATACAAAACATTACTATAGGTCAATTTACTGATGGTATGCTTGCCGATATAATGGCAGGTACACCTATGCCTATTACAGGGAAAAAAGGAACTGTTTTATTTGAAAACAAAGAAATTACAGCTAAACTTAAGGAAGCTGAATTAATGTTTAGTGCTAAGAAAAATGACAGAATACCAACCAACTTATACAATAAATTATTTAAAAGCGAAAAGCCTGCTATAACTTTGACTGATAGAAATGGAGATACTGTAAAGAAAATAGTCGAAGAAAGAAAAGTATATGATTCAAAATTCGGAGAGCAGTTGACTGTTAAATTTAAGAATGATCCTAAGAAATACTTTTACAGTAAAGAAAGAGGAGAATTTATGAGTCCAGGAGCTGCTACTTCAATATTCAAAATAAGCGAGAAGGACTCTAAAAGTCAAGGTAAAAGGTTAGATCCTACTAAGCAAACAAAAAAACCTGTTGATACTAAAAGAAAAAAGAAAAAAACTGAGCCTGTAAAAACAGAAAAGAAAGTTAGTAAGCCAAAAGAAAAGATAACTGATAAAAATGTTAATGAAAAACTTCAAAACATTGTAAACAAGTCTAATCAAATTGAAAAGATGAATCAAGAAGAGATTCAAGATTACAAAGACGAACTTGTTTCTTTTATTAACTATGCTTTTAAAGGTTTAAAATCTGATCCAAAAGAAAGAGCTGCACTACTTAATAAAGTTGCTAGAGTTAGAACTCAAAAACAATTGAACTTTCATGTAGCGATGGTTAAGAGAAGAGCTGCAACAAGATTAAAAACAGAAATAAAAAACTCTTTTACAAAAAAGAATTTATTTACAAAAGTAAGAGGTAGCAAAAACTTTAGAGGTAAAGCTACTATTACAGCTATAAAAGAATTAAGATCCTTAAATTTAGATGGTTTAGCTCAAATGAGTTTTGAAGAAACTTTAGCCTTGAAAACTCAAATAGACAATATTATACAAGGTGGTAAAGCTGATTTAAAGCTTCTTACTGAAATTGAAAGACGAGCATCAAGAAGAGATAAAGGAGTTGTAAATAAAGCTATAAGAAAAGATGTTTATGCTAAATATGATAAAATAGAAGACATTGTTAATTTCCTTGAAAACAATCCTAAATCTTATGTTATTTTAGATGGTGAGTTAATGCGTATGAGCAGATTTAACAATTGGCTAGAAGCTAATGGAGAAAGAGCTTCTGAATGGGAAACAATATTTAAAGAAAGATCTCCTGTTTTAGCTTATCAACAAGATAGAACTGTAGATGTAAAAGAAGCAGAAAAACAAGGTGTTAAAAGAAATTTATTTAAATCTTTTAAACAAGGATTAAGTTATGTACTTACTTATTCTACTGCTGATATAGAGATGACTAATAAAAAAATAATTAATGCTACAAATGATAAAGCTCTTAAAGCGTTTTTAGATGATAAAATAATGCACGATGTAAAATATGGTGAATTAAATAAGTTAGAAGGAGCTTCTGCAAGAATAAAAAGTTTACAATCTAAACAAATGGAAGCTTTAGGATTTGATAATAAAAATCAGCTACAATCATTTTTAAATGATATTGTTTCTAGAAAAGTTGATGTTGATTTGTTTAATGAAAAAAAATCTGTAATTCAAAAAAGTCTTACACTTACATCTGGGCATGCACTAAACAATTACTTAATGCTTCAAAATTCAGAGGGTAATATTAAGGATCAACTTGAAAATCAAGGAATCAATACTAAGGCTTTAACTGAATATATTGAAGGGGATT
>TARA_R100001163_G_scaffold13531_2_pt1 | contig 13971 bp, 5 predicted proteins | sample TARA_R100001163 | Tara Oceans TARA_R100001163 (sample SAMEA2621285) | marine metagenome | biome: marine biome (ENVO:00000447); feature: deep chlorophyll maximum layer (ENVO:xxxxxxxx); material: "saline water (ENVO:00002010), including plankton (ENVO:xxxxxxxx)" | depth 120 m
GAACTTTCTGAACTTCAAGAAGATGTTTCAATTATTGACGAAACTGTCAGAGCTGATTTGGAGAGACAAGAACAAGAACATTTAAGAATTTTAAACTCTGCAAAAAGACTTCAGGAAGACGCTATCGAAGCTATTGGGTTGTTTGGATATACGTTTCAAGGTTTCACTGATCTAGGATCCGCTATTTTAGATTTCTTCAATATTGAAACCCTTATAAACCCACTGGCGAATGTGTATACTTATGGGTCTCAAGAAGGACTTAACGGCGCCACACTTTCGATTGCAATCGCAAGGGACATTACAAACCTTGAAAAAATAATTCAAGCTTACGATGATACAATTGCGTATTTCCCTCTATACAGTCCTTTGTTGGACGAACTCCCACCAGGAACAATTCCAGGAACCCTTCCCCCTGAAATAGCTATCGCATATACTGTGGGTTACGGAGCAGGTCCTAACCCGCCTGATGATTCATTAGTAGGTGCTCAGTTGCTGTTTGATGCTGGGGCTGGGGGTGCTGATTTGGCACTTATTGGTGTTCCAGAATTACAGGTAGACTCTGTCATTTATTTTGGGTTTGACGACGAAGCGAGCTCTGACGACTTTATTGACGGCCTTGCTGGAGATACGGATGAACAAACCACAATAGAAATCCCTGCGCTTTACAATCTTGTAGCGAACAATTTTTTGCCTTCAATTGACGGGTTCCTTAACAGCTTTGTTCTTGACACTGTAAGTATTGTAACGTCTCAACAGTCTGGTCTTGAAGACTTCAAAAACAACCTCCTGGATCAAATTGTGGCCCTATCAAAGGGCATAATGAACACAAGTGTACCTGATATTGAACATCCAGCCCTTGAAGAAATTGAAACATTCAACCCCAATTCGATTGAAAGCTCTAGTACTGTAGACTTTACCAACATAAGATCTTCCGCTGTTGCGGATGGGGTTCTACTGGGCAACGCTATTTTTTCTGCAGCAAAAGAGTCTTACAATTTGGCCAAAGAAATCCAGGATCTTCACAATGAGCCAGGAGGAATGCAGCTGGTTGAGGACTTGCTCAAGGAGCAAAGCTTCACCCAATTTGGTGTTGAAACCCTCATCGAGAAAGGCATACTTAATTCAGCTATTAAGCCAGCCGTTGATAGACTTCAAGCCTTCCCTGAGTTTGTTGAGCAGCAGGTTGCGGTAAGAAACGCCCTGGCGTATTATTTAACTAGCATTACATCATCTCTTCAGGGCGTGTCTGACGGTCAAATGCTCTCTGTTTTTATTGATGCTGGTGTAAGCCCTGAGCTTGCTCAAGTTCTTGCTTCAAATTATGGGGCCTCACCATCCGCAGCTTACGAGGCCCTAAGGCAGCAGCTTGACTCCAACAACGATCAGCAAATATCAATTGATGAGGTCCTTTTAAATGGAGAGCTTTTGGCGATCGAACAAGGTTTTGCGCAGTTGTTTAACACCTACCTTGGCGGCGAATCAGACGACTCTGGTCCTGGTGCCTGGAGCGCTCTTTCTGGCATTTTTGAAAAACTTATTGATGATGTTTTGGATCTTTCTTCAGCAATGGGCCTGGAGAATCAGACATCAGTTGATGTAGATCAAGGTTTTGACCTTGAGGGAATTGGCCTTCTTGATACAATCAGGACTGCTATGACAGCGCCTCAGTGGGCAGAGGGCAATGTAAGTTATATCGAATCAATTGCAGACACTGTTTCTCGAAGAATTAGTGACGGAACAGATTCAAACAGGGGTGATTTGATTGGAATATTCACCCAACTTAAAGAGAAGTTTGAGTCTATGTCCTTCATTCTCAATGCAGGTGGATACAACTCATCGTATTCTATCAACAGCCCCAATCTTGTTGATGATTTAAGAAACTCCATTTATACAAACACTTGGAACGATGTGGCTCAGGCAACAGCTTCAGACTTGGAAGAAGCGATCCAGTTGCTTCAAGATTTTCAAAATCTTTTTGCCGCAGATCGAAGTGCATCCGTAAACCTTAATTTAAGCATTAAGGAAAACGGTTCAGAGGCTACTATTGGCCCCCCATCTAATATCCCTGAGTCGTTTACCGCCTATGGCCTGAATACCGTTAGGCCAAAGAACATCCTTTCAGGACAAAGCATAGAAGTAAACCCAACAGACCAAACTCAATTTACCGTAAGTGGTCCTACGATAATTCAGAGTGGATTTTATGGGTTGTCTACTGTTTTGTCAAGGGTTAACGAAAGCATTAAGCAACTTACTGCAAATCCTGAACTCCTGGGTCCGTTTATTAGAAGCCTAAATGGATCCCCATTGCAATACATTTTTGCAAGCTACCCTGCCCCTCACCAAAACCTAAGGGCTATTATGCCAGGAGACGTAAACAACGATCTGGTTAGTTCTTACCAGATAGGAACTTACTCTGGCGAAGAGGTTTCATCTATTGTTAGAAATGTCATTAATCCAAACTCATCTCAGTACTATAACCCAGGGTTTGCAGAGTTTGTACGGTCAAATATTCTTGCTCCTCAAGACCAGATCTCTCAGTCTCAGACATCCGCAGCATTTGGCGACTTGGATGGAGATGGATTTGTTAGTAGTACAGACCTACTGGCGTTTCTTCCAAACTATGGCGCGAATGTGCCAGAAGATCTTGCATTTGTTCTTGACGACAACGCCACAGTCGCTCTTCAAAGATTGAACACAACACTTGTTGCTCCTTCTGGAGTGGGTAATCCTTACCTCCTGGACGTTGATGATGCGCCACCACCTGATTTTATCTGATCATGCCAACAATAGGATTTAGTAATAAGACAAACACCTGGAACTCCAGGTACAGTTACGCTGCTTCAAATTTCAGCTCTGTAAACGGGAAGTTTTTCTCTTCTCCCAGCTCTCCTTCTCTTAATGCTCAGTTTATCAGTCCAATATGGGAGCATAACACGGGTGATTCGTATAATAGTTTTTATACATCAGTAGTGCCTAGCTCCATGACTGTAACCTTTAACAAGGACTCGTCTACGAACAAGATATTTAAAAGCTTTTCTGTTGAGGGCACAAAAAACCTTGTCAATTCGTTTAGCATCTTTAAGACAAACAACCACATTGACAGCACCGTAGACACTCAGGTTTCGATATCCTTAATTAAAAACGTCAACGGCGTCATGTATGGGGGGATTGGAAGAGATCGAGACTTGGTTTTTGGAAAGAACCTCATGGTTCTTGGCGCAATAATACAAGGTCACGATACGGGCGCGGCTGTAAAGTTCATACCTTCAAACAATTACGGGGCTCACCCTTCGTTCTATCAAGTCACACTAGACCCCAGCGCTGGAATTACTCCTTCTGTTTTTCACAACCAGCAGTTTCCAATGAAAATAGGATTTTTAACAGCTAATCCTTTTGGAGCTCAATATCGTTTTGATTCTCAAGTACTGTTTAATGCGATTGATCTAGAAGGGAAATCGTATGCTGACATTAGTGCAAGCTCACATGCGGTGAACAGGAGCTTAGGGCCTGAGGCCTGGAGCGTAGAGTACGATGCAATAGATCCCCTAAGATCTACTTTCAATTTTGTTTCTCCTGATGCATCCCTTGCTTCTGCGATAAATACGCAGGCTGATATTATAGCAACCTCAGACATTCCTCAGTCACTTTATCTCGTAGGCCTGGCTCATGAGTCTTTTGTAGGGGATGATGTAAGGGGGACATTTGCTGAGTGCAAAATCACAGTGCCGTTAACTGCGGGCTATTTTGAGCTTAACGCCATGAACTTTGAGTATGAGCCTGTAAAGCTGTCTCACGATAAATAACAAATGACTAAATTTGTAGCTATGACGCTTGATATATACGATTTTTTACAACTCTTTTTCTGCGGACTTGAAGACGTCACCACATTTGGCGCAGGGGGGTTGGCTGCGGCTTCAATCGCGGCACAGGCCTTGACCAATCTTCTTGGCACTAGGGGTAGGAAAAAAGAAGCGAAGAGAATGATGCGTCAAGGCGAAAAGCAATTTGACGAATACACTCAAAAGCTTCTCGATCTTGGGGCCAAAGAACAAAAAGTAGATCAGGGCGTTTACGATCTTGAAAACACCATCAGAGGAATTAACGAAGCGGCACGAGACCGTGCAGAAGACCAAGCCAACAGGGTCGAAGCGTCTCTTGTTCGCGCTGCAGGAGCCAACCCAAGGTCTGCAGCCAATGTCAGTGAGCTGCTCACCAACCTTGGCAGAGGGACAGATGCCGCCATCCAAGATACCTATCAAGGCGACATCGCAGCTCAAGCAAACACCTTGGCTCAAGAGCAAGCTGTTGATCAAGACAACTTTAGCAGGTTGTTTGACATGGAGAAGTTTATTTACGGTACGGGGATGGAAAGAGCCGCTGCTTCAGCAGAGGCAGGTAGACAACAACTTGCTGATGTCCAAGCTGTTCGCCAAAGCACTATCCCAGATGCCTTGCTTTCTACATCTAAACTTGCAGAAGCATTCCCTGATGGTCTTGGTATTGGAGATTTTCTTGAGGACCTATTTAACAAAGAGACGGGAGGTGTTGTAAAAGCTAAGGCAGGCGCTGCCTTTGTAACCCCAGGCGAGTTTAGCCACGAGACCAACCCTCAGAACGTCAGGGCAGAAGAAGGGAAGATGATCTTTGAAAATAAGCGGGGCGAAGATATTGCTGAGGTTACGGGCCAAGAAATTGTTGTCAAAGACAAGGGGAAGGAAGAGGGTGTTGTAGTTATTGATCCCAACACTGCGGTATCTATGGAGGAGCTCGTTGAGAGGGGCGACAAAGAAGGCCTCTTTGAGTTCTTCAAGAACTTCTTTATGAAGAAGAAAGAAGAACAAGAACAGCACGAGGCCATGAAGGCAGAAATGGAACAGCAAAATGGCTAAGTTCCTGTACACCACACCAACCACTGGTCAGGACGGATCTTTTGCAGACATCAACGAGTCCCTTGACGCCAGAACCAACAGGCTTCAAAGGGCGCTAGAAAGAGATGCGGCTATAAAAGCCAATCAGCAGCGAACAAATGCCTCGCTGCTTTCCAATGCACAAAAACAGGCTGCCGCAGCTCTCAAAAGAACAGACGGTTATGACTCCGCCAAGCTTCTTCCTGAGGTTAGGCCTTTGTTTGCTGAATATGTGAGGCAGCAGAAAGAAAGTGTAAACTATTTCATGTCAGGGGACCTTGCTGCTCAAGAGCAAGTAATCAACAACATTGAAGACTTTTTTGTCACCTACTCTCGTCACACGCAGGACCCTACGGTCCAAGAGACAAGGGCAGAGATGAGGGAGTTGGCTACTAGCCCTGAAAAGAGGGAAGACCACGCCGCAGCCATTTCTCCTATTTATCAGTTGAATTTGGATTTGGATGATTTTATACAAGCAGAGTCTCGTCACCTGACTGGCTTCTATCAGCCAGGCTCTTTGCGACTAGGAGAAAATGGTGTTGTATATGGTGTGTCCATAAGTGAAAATGAGCAAGGCGAAATGCCCATCACACAAATGGGTGCGTGGAAAGCTCAAGACGGCACCTATAACACCTCCCCTTACCTTGGCACCAAGGCAACCAAAACCTCTCTGGAAATTGCCACTTCTTGGGTCAGAGAAAACGCCATGGTGAATGGTGTGCACGATATGAACAAGGCGAGAGAGTATGCTGCAAACCTCATCAAGCTTAACCCTTCAGAACTAGGGCTGCAGACAAGAATGACGCTCGTCGCGGAAAAGTTTGGGCCAGACATGTTGGACAACAAGGATCTGCTCACAGAGTATTTGGCCAACGAGAGAGACACAGAAGGCAACTTTGTTGGTCTAACATCCAGGAGCTATCAACAAGCGATTTTTGAAGAAGAATCAAAGATGATTGAATTTCTGGCTCAGAAGTCATTTAAGCCTGAGGAAGAGGATGAGGATGAGCAGGGTAACGCCATCGACCCAGAAGAGCAGGCAAGGATCCTTGACGGAGTTTTTGACTCTACACCAGCGTCGTTTAAGATGGTCTCAGGAGACAGCGAGGTAATGTATGGTGCAACAGAGGCATTGAGAAGACAGGGTGCGACTCCGTTTGGAGAGCATTACACTCTCAACCGCTTGGGCACAGGAAGGATTCCAATAACAGTTGAGAACCCAGCATATAAGCCCACCTTAAACGCCGCTGGCGAACCCGTTTACCCAGACGTTCCAGCTACGGTTGAGATTACTCCATCTCAAATTGTTGTTGTGCCATCCTCTGATGGACAGTATGCTGTAATTATTGATAAGATCAGCGTGGATGGTACGCCATTTACTCAGCTTGTTTTAGACAGCGAACAAGATCAGGACATCTTGAAGAGCTTGGACTTCGCCATCAAAGAAAACTACGAGTATTTGCTTGATCTAAACCAACTTGTTGAGCACGCTCAAGGGAAGTTTGACAGATACAAAGAGGCAGAACAAGCAGGCAACGCAGGCCAGGGAGCTCCTCCCGCTCAAACAGGCAGGCCAGATACATCAAGATACTAATACCTTAGCAGAATGAATGAAGAGGCACTACAAGACGCCTATACTCTGTTTCAGCAGGGTGGATATACAAAGTCTTTTGATGAGTTTGTAACTCTTATAAACACAAATGACGAGGCCCTCCAGGATGCCTACACTTTGTTTACTGAAACAGGGTACAGCAAAGGGTTTGAGGACTTCAGCACCCTGATGGGTGTAAAAAAAAAAGACGCAGCTTCGCAGCAGGACTCAGTTTTGGGGATGGATTCTACGGTGCCTACCTCAGGTACAGTTCCGCAGGATCAACCACAGAGTGGAGATGCGGTTTCTACAGAGAGTCCAGTAGCAGGGTTTGAGACTAAGATTACCCCTGGCCCTATGGGGTTGCCTCTTCCAGAGGTAGTACAAACTCCAGAAGAACCCAACTTTTTGACAGGTCCCTTTGGAGACTTGGTCAACGGCATTCCTATTATTGGAGACTTGATTGACGACTCCTTTAGATCCGTGTCTAAGGGCAACAAAAGAAAGGAGTCTATTGCAGAGACTCACAATATTATTACAAAGAATGGGAACTTCAACATGGATGACATTACATCCTACGTTGAGTCTGTTCAGAAGTATCAGGACCAGGTTGCTGAGATAGGCAAGAGCAAAGAGATGCAGGAGTTTGAGGCTATCTATGCAGAAGACCCCAATGCATGGGGGTTTATTCAGGGCATTGCAGCAAACCCAAGTCTTATCCCAGAGGTCTTTCTTGAAAGCGGATCAGCTATGCTCAACCAACAATCTGGTGAGGCCTTTCTTGCCACGCTAGTTGGAGGAACGGCTGGTGGGGCGGCGGCTGCAGGACCAGCAGGTGCGCCAGTGGGTGCTGTTGCTTCTCTCCCTTTTGCTTTTGCTGCCGCAGGATCACAGCTTGAGATTGCCGCTGCTTTTACAGAGCTTGTTCAAGAGGGGCTTGGTGAGAATGAGTTCAACGCGGAGAACGTATACAGCCTGCTTAACAACGAGGAGAAGTACGGTGAGATTGTGCGTAAGGCAAAGACAAAGGGTTACACAATTGGTGCCATTGACGCCTTCACAGCCAAGGTTGGCATTGGCGCGTTCGCCCGTTTGCAAAAGCAAGGGAGGAGGGTTGCCGCTCCGCTTGTTGCTGCTACAACAGAGAGTGTAGGTGGAGGCGCTGGAGAGGTCGCTGGTTCTGAGCTTGCGGACATGGAGTATACTGCTGCAGACGTAGGCTTTGAGGCAGTTGCTGGCCAGGCTGGCACCCCTGTTACCATCGCCTCTGCGAGGATGGACCAGATGCGACAGAGAAATATGGATAGGCCAGCCGTTGTGCTCCCTAAAAACCCTGTTGGTCTTGACACCCCTGTCTACTCCATAGATGGGGAACAGATGAACAAGGAGATGTTTGTGGATATGGTCCAGAAACTGAGCCCAGATGAACTTCAGAATCTTTCTCTTTCTGTTGCCAATGACAACGAGACATCAAACCTTGTAGACGAGATTGTTAGAAGCAGTGAGATTGAAAGAGGCCTGGACCCAGAGATCCAAGGTGAGGACAGAGCAAAGCTCGTGGCTCTTGAGAAGGAGAGGTCCAAGTATGAAGGCTCTCCTTTGCGTAGTGCTAGGCGTAAGCTAGGGCAGATTGACGCCAAGATTGAGGCGATTCAAAACAAGTACGACGCTGACCCAGAGATCGCACCAGCGGATCAGGTTGTCCCCACGTTTGGTGATGCCCTTGATTCTCAGGCAACTATGCAGGATGGTACTAAGGGTATCATCAGAAGAGACAAGGAGTACGGAGACAGGATAGTCTTTGAAACAGAGAATCAAATCATGGATCTGGGTAATGCTCAGGACCTGATGGACAAGCCTGTATCTGATCTGAATATTACAGCAATCAAATCAGAGGTGACTGTCACTCCTGACGGCGAGTTCGTTGTGCAGGGCGATGTGTTTAGCTCTCAGTCAGAGCTGCCAACACTTGGCATAGAGTACGACGCCAGCGGCAACGTGAAAAACGTCAGCGTAAAGCGAGCCAACGGCCAGCCCAAGATGTTTGAGGGGGATGTTGCTGAAGACCTTGCCTATCAGATCCTGTTGCAGCAAGCACAGAATGAATCACAGGTTGAAAGAGTAAACCAAGAGTTAGATCAAGACGAAGAATTTCAAAGAGACCATGACCAATATGTCAACCGCAAACAAAAAGAGCTCGATGGAGAAACTCCTGGAGCTGCCGCGCCCACTGCAGATGAAGTATCTGAAGAAGCATCTGTTGAACCAGAGCCAACCCCAGAGCCAGAACCAGCCCCAGAGCCCCTCGAACCCAGGCCAATAACTCGTGGGGAGCTGGCCAAGCGTCAAAAAGAAGACGACGTATTCCTGCCTAAGGAAGGAGGGACAACTGTGTTTGGAGTTCCAGTAAGCAGCTTCAGAGACTTTGGCAACTTCATTAGAAGAAAAGGATTTAGCAGCAGGTCTTTCCGCACCAGGTCCTTCAGGGATTTGATGGAGAAGCAAGAGGGGCAAATGTCCTTCTACAACAATCTGGTTGACAGAACTGTACGCAAAGTCAATAAAGAATTTAAAAAGGCCAGTAAGGGGCTAACCAAAGAACAAAAAGGTCAGCTGAATCAGGCCTTTGATGCTGCCGTTAGAGGCGATAGATCTCAACCATTACCCGCTGAGCTTCAGGCTCTTGCGGTAGAGATGAGAGCTCAAATAGACGGGCTTTCTCGTCAGTTGCTTAACATGGGTGGCCTTCCTAAAGAGCTTGCAGAAAAGATTGAGGGCAACATTGGAGAGTATATGCGTGTGTCTTACCGCATGTTTGATGACCCAAACTATAAGCCAAACGATTTCATCAAGGAAAGAGCCAGGCTTGTTATGAGGGGGCAAGTAGAGGAAGCAGCTCAGAACCTATCTCAAAGAACTGGTGAGGACGTAGAAACAATCATTGATCGCATGATTGACACAAGGCTCAACGATATCATTGCGACAGAGCAGCAATCATCCACAGGGGGAGGATCTAAGTTTGGAAGCAAAGACATTGGCAGCCTTCAAAGGAAGAAGAATATAGACCCAGATATTCAGGCGTTTATGGGACTATACACAGACCCTACTTTGAACTATGCTAGAACAATTCAAACTCTCAGCAACGTTGTGACCAACACAAGGTTTTTGAACGACATGTATGAGGCTGGCACAAAGAACGGATGGATGTTTGAGGCGAACGATCCTAACAGGTCTCAGCAGTTTTCTTACAAGATGGCTGGCGATGCTACTAAAACACTTGATCCGCTGGGGGGTATGTACACTACCCCAGAGATTGGTGCTGCCTTAGAAAAAGCGCAACAACAATATGGGCTTTTAAATAAAACGTACAGAACAATGGTGGCCTCAGCCAAGTGGATGAAAACCATTGCATCTCCTGTTACTCACAGTGTCAACTTATTTGGAAACATAGCTTTTGCATGGTCTAACGGACACTTTGACAACTCTGGTCCCAACCCATTTAAAGTTCTTGGCGCTGACATTGGGGTTGTAGAAGACTCTAAGCTGACAAACTACTTTGACCAGTTGATTAAAAGAGGTTTGATCGCACAGTCGCCTGCGTTAAACGAGGTAAAGGCCCTGTTTAAAGATGGAAATGTTCAAGCACTTCTTGAAAGCAGAGCTTCACAGTCCAATATAACTGCCAGACAAAAGGTGGCTAACTCCATTGCCAAGGGTAAAGCAAAACCAGAGGCGGCTTACCAAATGGAAGATGATGTCTGGAAGATCTTTGGTGCCAACAACGAGATTAACAGGTACGCTGACGTCTATTATGGTAAAACACCAGATCAACTTACAGAAGCAGAGCTTGACAGGGTGATGGACGTAGCGGTGGAGAACGTAAAAAACACCTACGCAAACTACGGAAGAGCTCCTGAATTGATTAAGTCTCTTAGGTTTGCTCCTCTTGGAAACTTTGTAACGTTTCAGGCAGAAGCGTACAGAACGCAGTACAACATCTTTGCCCTTGCAACTGCAGAGATAGCAGAGGGAAAGAGAACGAACAATCCACGCATGGTAAAGGCAGGCACGCAAAGAGCTGCTGGAGCTATGAGCTACAACCTGTTTCGTCGTGGACTAATAGAGGGTACCGCTCTGCAGGTGGGCTTGGGTATGGCAGGGTTTGGGGATGAAGAAAAGTCAAGGGAAATAGATCAAAAAGAAGCGGACCTTCAGAGGTTCTTTCCCTTCTGGTCTAAAAATTCAGACGTGTACTACACCAACATAGAGCCAGGCTCATTCACATACATTGATGCCAATGCTGCAGATCCATTTGGCAATCTTAGCAGGATGAGAAACGCCTTTCTTAATGGGGAGAACCTACAAGAAGGCCTTATTAACTCTCTGATGCAAGGTGTCGCACCGTTTTCTGATCCAGAGATGGTTGCTCAAACAGGCAACAACCTACTCAATGGCACTAAATCAAATGGTGCTCCGCTGTACACTGAAGGCATGACTGATTATCAAAAAGGAGAGGCTATAATTAAAGAGGTGTACGATCTCTTTAAGCCTGGTGGCATCACTTCCGTTGAAACTTTGATGAAGGCAGACAACAAGGTAAAGACGGGCATACTTATGGCGATTGGTCAGAGGCCTTATCAGGTGAAGATTGATCAGCAGTTTAAGTTCAAGGCATACGATGCTGGTAAAATAATTAGTGACTCTAAACGCCTTGGATTTGACAAAGAAACTGGGACTTGGACCAATGAAAACAACAGGCAGGTTTACGACGAAACACTCAAAAAGTTGTCAGATGATTACATGGCAGCGGTGCGGCTAGGTGTTTCTTCAGACACCCTCATAGAAGCAATGCAGAAAGCTAGAATCAACAACGACGATAGATATATTATTAGAACATTGAACTAATCATGGAACAGAACAAAAAAATTAAAGACACGGGCCTTGGAAAGTGGCTCAAGTCAAAGGCACCCAATGTGCTTAGCGTAGTGGGCGACCTTCTTCCAGACCAAGGTGGGTTGGGTATTGTCAAGAATCTAATTGATAAAGACCCAGACGTGAGCACAGACGAAGGCATGGCCGCTGTGGACGCAGAGATCCAGTTTCAAAACAACGTGACTGAGCGATGGAAGGCAGACATGGGCAGCGATGTGAAGCTTGCAAAGCTCATTAGACCAGTCACTTTGATCGCCTTGATGAGCATGTTCATGATCACTATGTTTATAGACAGCATGGACAACGTGGCCTTTAATGTAAAGGATTCATACGTAGATTTGTTGCAAATATTAATGCTAACAGCATTTGGTGCATACTTCGCTGGAAGAACCATTGAGAAAGCTAAGAAATGAGATTTTTGTTGCTGATGTTTTTGCCCCTGTTTGCTACTGCTCAGACAGGCTGGGTCTCTATCTCCATACAGGGTGATGCATACGGCAGCGAAACCACATGGCTACTTCGTGATTCTAGCGATGCAATTGTCGCAGGTTCTGCGCCCCTCCAGGGTGAGTACCCCTATATTGAAGCCTTTCTTCCTTTGCCCGTGGGTGATTACACCTTTACCATCTACGACTCTTTTGGTGATGGCATTTGCTGTGGCTTTGGTGAAGGGTGGTTCTCGATAAACACCTGCGTCTTGGACACGACAGTGTACGATTTCAGTGAATCAGAAATGTCTGTACCCTTCGAGGTCCTTGCGTGCCCACCCCCAATCTTTGGGTGTATGCAGCAGGGTGCATTGAACTACCACCCCTGGGCCAACGCTCCTGACCCGTGTGTATTCCCTCCTGAACCGTGTACCGCAGGCAACAACAACATACTGATCACAGTAACGCCTGACACTTACGCCTCTGAGATTAGTTGGGAGCTTATGACGTTGCCAGACAGTACGATTGCTGCTTCCAGAGATGACTACTCAATTACAGGTGTGGCAGAGATGGATGCTATATGCTTGCCTGTAAACTCTGACTTTGTAATCAACGTGTATGACAGCTTTGGGGATGGCATGTGCGGTAGCTGCTATGGTGGAGTCGATGGCAACCTGTCAGTCACTACTCTTTGCGGAGACACCCTGTATTACGTTGGTGATACCCTGCAGTACGAAGTAGTATCAAGTGATATTATCGCAATCAACCCATGCTTACCTCCTGTTCCACAGGGTTGCACGGATTCATGGTTTACAGAGTATGACCCTGGTGCTGTGATCGACGACGGCAGCTGTCAGACAGAAGTAATCTTGGGGTGCACTGATCCTGATGCAATCAACTTCAATGAGTATGCCAACACCTTGGAGACAGAGAACAACTGTGACTTTACTCTGACACTTACGGACGGTGCAGGTGACGGATGGTTTGGGAGCTGGATTGGAGTGCAGCAGGGCGACGAAATCTTTGGTCCATTCTCTATGCACCCCAATGATGGGTTTGAGAAGGAGCTTCAGATTCCTTTGTACTCTTCAGAAGAAGTCAGGGTCATGTTCTTCACGCAGGGTAACGCTGAGACAACGGCCTCGCAGTGTGGATTCTACTTCGATGGGCCCAACGGTGTGTTCATGGAGGGCGGAACTAACCCGTGGTCTGACGCGATCAAGAAATTCCCATTCAAGTACAAGGGTATTCCTGTGTGTGCAGATTTCTGTGAGGCGGCTATTGTTGGATGCACTATAGGTTTTGCCTGCAACTACGACTCTTTGGCCAACGTGCCTGGTAGCTGCACCTTTCCCATCGAATACTACGGTTGCAACAACGAGTGCGTCAACGATGCTGACAATGACGGAGTGTGTGATGAGCTTGAGATCGTAGGGTGCCAAGACTCAGAGGCATACAACTACAACGCTGCGGCCACTGATCCAGATGATTGTGAAGACGTTGTGTTTGGATGCACTGACCCAACCATGTTCAACTACAATGAAGAGGCGAACACTGAGAACAACAGCTGCGTCCCGTTCATCTACGGATGCACGATCCCTGAAGCCCTGAACTACGATCCCACAGCCAACACCAACAATGGAAGCTGCGAGCTACCAATGCATGGATGCATGGACCCTGATGCTGCCAACTACAATGTCTACGCCAACGTGCCCGCCAACGAGGAGTGCCTGTACGATGCAGGATGCATCACTGGTCCTGGAGAACCATACTGGGCAAACGACTACTGCTACTCCTGGGCGATAGAAGTTGATCCCTACTGCTGTGAGGTGGGATGGGATGCGGTATGCATTGAGATGTACGACTACTGCAGCCAAGGTGTAACCAATGTCGAGGCCCTGGGCTATAACTCAATTCAGATATGGCCCAACCCAACATCTGGTATGCTCAACTTTCAGGCACCCCCTGAAGCATTTGCAGACGTTTACAGCCACTCTGGACAACTTGTGATGTCATGGCAGGGTAGCAGAGAGATGGACCTTACATCGCTCCCTAATGGCCTGTATGAGATTGTCATCAACTACAAGGGTAGGGTTAGAGTAGAAAGAATAGT
>TARA_R100001163_G_scaffold7224_2_pt1 | contig 13806 bp, 28 predicted proteins | sample TARA_R100001163 | Tara Oceans TARA_R100001163 (sample SAMEA2621285) | marine metagenome | biome: marine biome (ENVO:00000447); feature: deep chlorophyll maximum layer (ENVO:xxxxxxxx); material: "saline water (ENVO:00002010), including plankton (ENVO:xxxxxxxx)" | depth 120 m
CTTCTAATCCTTTACACACCTTAGCGTAATATCCTACACTATTTAGATATTCTATCCACTCTTTCTGTTCTTTGGTTGCGTATGATTTTTTATCTTTCTTGATTTCTAAAAAAAGACCATAATATTTAGATGTAGGATAACAGACCTGTAAATCTGGAAATCCTTTCATATAACCACTAGCCTTTGCTTTAACAGCTTGTGTGTAACTTGTTCTTATACCTCCTAAACTCGCGCAGTATCTAACTTTTGGATATTTTAGTTTTAGATACATCACTACCTTTTTTTGTAGCTCGTACTCGCTTTGCTTTTTTGACAACCCGCTTTGTGCTGCTTCGTTTAGGTTTTTCTTCTTTCTTTTCATCTTTTTTCATCATACAAGTTTGCACAAGTTCTAACAAATTCTTGTCTGTATCGTGCATTATCTGTATCTTTTTGTTTATCTGGTAGTATCTTATATCAGCGCCTATTTGCCATAATACAATGATTACTAATAAAATGTAAATGTAAGTCATATCTATTTATTTATTTTTTCTAATTCAAACTCTAAATGTGCTATTGCTTTCTTTATACAATCAATAGGTGTTTCGTGTTTACGATACGCTCTTAATATGTATGTTGTTGCTGTACCCAAATGATAACTTAAATCAAAGTTGTCACAAACTTTTCTAGCCTCATATCCTTCCTTTCCTTTATAATATTCTGGTACTCTATTATCTTTTTTTGTTGGATATGATGACGACATATTTCTATCAAACTCGTAATAATATTTATTGTGTTTTTCTTTCATTCAATTTATCAATATTTTTAATTATTTTTTTTTGCTTAGTTTTATTATTTGATTCAACAATAGAATCATATACTCCTATTATTAAAATAATAAATATAATAGACGCTAACAATATCTCCATAATGCAAATATATAAAATATTTTGTTATACTTAGTAATTCATAATTAAAAGTTCTGTACCCTTATTTTGTTTTTTACCTTTCTGAGCTCCAGCAGCTTTACTAAACTCTTTCATCTGCCAGTTGTATTTGTCTTTTGGTAACCATTCTGATAGTTGTTCAAAGTCATAGTAAGATAAGGCAAACTGACCCTTAATTGTTTTTAGTTGAGAACATAATCTGTTGTGGTCATAGCTATCAAAGTCGTGATTAGAATAGTAATTTTCTGTTTTCCAATATGGTGGGTCTACATAAAAGAATGTTTTGGGACTATCGTATTTGTTTATTAAGTCAGTATAATCTAAGTTTTCTACATCAGTTATGTTTTTTAACTTTTCTATAACACTTGGTTTTTGTAGTCTATTACACATAGCGTCATACTTACTACTATAATTACCTTTTAAATCTATAAACTTTGATTCCATAATCTTACTACCACTAAAAACTTGTGTTGCACAATAAGCGTATTTAGCAGCTGTAGTATAGGTTCCTAACGGAAAATGTACTTCTTCTGTTACCATTTGTTTTAATCTTTTTTGAAACCTCCCAAAAAGATAAGGGTCTTGTGACTTGTACTGTTTTAGATATGGCATAAACTCATCTGGGTTTGTAAAGCATTTAAATAGATTTGCCATAAACTTGTTTTTGTCGTTGTAAACAACTTTACTTAAGTTTGGTCTAGTATGTATATCTCCTTTGACATATACCCAGAAAGCTCCTCCAAATACTTCTACATAAGTTTCTATGTCTTGTGGTATGTATTCACATATCCATTTTGCCATTCGGCTTTTACCTCCAATGTAACTAATCATTTTTTTTAATGTTTTGGTTAATACTATTTTCTAACTGTGTGCAAACATACATGCCTGACACAAATCCTAATACAAATGTTACTATTGATATCATATTATTTATTATTTAGTTTATTATATTCGTTAATCGCTTCTTGTAGCTCTAATCCCTCATAAATTCTACTCACTCTTATGTAAAATATCTTAAGATACCTTTTGTATATAGCTAAGTTTTTTCCATCACTTAGTATGTTATATCTGTCATTAGGTATGTTTATTATACTCCCCCTTAAAAAGTCATAATTATATTTAATGTCAATTAATCTCATTTTATTTGTTTTGTATTTATTATATGTTTATTTTTATCTATAGTTGAAAGAACAAGCCTTGTATTTAACGATTCCAAATGTTTCTGTCGTGCAGCTGAGTTATGAAAAAAATGCTCTTGATGTATCAATCCTAGTAAAGTATCAATTTGTTTTTCCGTAAGTGTTATTTTGTATCTTTTCATTTTATTTGTTTTATATTAGTAATTGATTTCAAACCCGTTCCTTTGCGGCTTCTATATTTTAATCTTTTATCTTGTCGTTCAGGTTCTTTACTAGCTTCATTCCAAATTAGTTGTCTGTGTGATTTTATCCATTTGTAATATGTCTGTACATTCAATACAAAGACCTCTGTTGTCCTAACTCCTTGTCTAAAGGCTTGTTGTACATCTTCAAAGTATAACCTACTAAAATCCTCTTTTAAATCATAAGCTAGACTTTTAGCTAATACAACTATATGTTTCTCATCTTTTACCTGTCCTAACTCCACAAGTGTTTTACTTACTAAGTCTACACAATGTAGTTCTAAATCTTTTATGTCTATATCTTTTATCATCTTATTTGGTCTTTTCTAATTACAATTTTGTTTTTTATCTTTTTATTATAATCTTCTAATACTAACATATTTTTTTCTCCAACACTTATTTTTATGTCATCACCAACTATCAAGCTCAGTTCACTTTTTTTAAAGTGTCTATTGTTTTGTGGTCTAACATAATAACGAGAGCCATCTTCATATATAACATAAGCGTTTAAACTTTTATCAGTAAGTTGATTAAGTTCTCTTTGTGTCATCTTACTTCTGTGTTTCATTAACTGTTTTTTAATATTTCTCTAGCTTTTTTCCAAGAATCTATTTGTGTGTCTACTTTACTATTTGTTTTAGTTTTGATTGTATTCTTTTCCCAAGTTCTTACACAGGCCTTCCAATCTTTCATTGAGTTCTTACCCACCTTCCAACCATTACTTTCATAGAAATCAATAAATGATTCTGGATTTACACTATTGTTTCTCTCTACACAATACTCATTAACCTCTTGTATTGTAGGTTTCTTAAACCTTTTAAACTTCACGGGTTTACTTATCTCTCCCTCAAAACCAGCTACATCAACAGGACTTATTCCTTCTATATTGTAAACATCATATTTGTCTAATAACTTAATTACTGATTTGTGAGCGTTTACATTTTCATTAAGTTGTCCATATTGAAAATCTATAAACTTAGGAATAAACCATTTATTACCACCATCAAATATTTTTATCTGTTCCGATAATACTTTTGACGCTTCTTTTTCGCTTATCTTACTTCCTATTCTTATAGAAGCTACTTCAAAGTCAGTGTCCCATATTCCAGCGTGGTTACAATCATCTAATATATACAACCATAATAATTTATATTTTGCTGGTAATCTTTTTATAAAACCTTTTTTCCATTTATCTGTATCTGTAAATCTCTTTGCCATAATTATTTATTTTTTAATAGTGAGTGTCAATAACATTATTTACCTTGTCTAAGGTTGGACTTTCATCAACATCATATATTGATTCGTCATAATAAACCTCAGCCCTGCATCCCTTACAGTATCTATAGTTGTCTACTTTTGAAATAGACTCTACTACCTTATCTCCACAATAATAACACAACTCCTCTCCATCTTCATATACCACCTCATTACCATACTCATCTTCCCAAGATTCTTTCCAATCATCTTTAACATTCCATTCACTAGGCCAAGGACTGAAACCTCTTCTCCAATAATTTTTATCAGTCTTACCAAATTCTGTATTGGTATATCTTTCACATCCTAAATGTTGTATAAGATTGTATATTAAATCAAGACAATTTTGAGCGTCATAATAGTCTACAGTTTCACTGTCAGTATGGGGATTGTAGTACCCACTACTCATATTAGCTACACAAACATCTAAACCATTATCAACCAACTGCTCTACATCTGTCATAGCTCCAATTGTTTCTTTGTATTCGTGGTGCTTTAATACAGGAGCAATCTTATCTGAAAAATCTTTACCAAACAAATCTTTACCCCCTATACTGTTTACAAAATCATTATTACCTCTTCTGTCTGATTGAAATACATAACCTACATCTTTGAACCAAGACATATCTGCTTGACTACTACCTACACACCCTATTTCTTCTGAGTGAAAGAATGCGCACTTTACTATGTCTAGTTCTAGCAACATTTGTAAACATATCCAGACTCCTACCTTGTCATCACCACCTACACCTACTTGTTTCATCTTATCGTTACTGAACGCAAAAAGTATGTCGTCATTGTTGAATACTTGAAAATCTTTGTGTATGTCATGTACTGTATCTGTGTGTGACACGATACAAGGATAGTTTTCTGCAACACCTTTGGTTACATATATATTATTGTCTTTGATTGACAAGGTAGCTTGTGGTACATTAGTTTTTACAAATTCTTGAATATAATTAATCATCATTGTTTCTTGTCCTGATGATGTTTGTACTGATAATACATCAATAAGTAATTGTTTTTCTGTCATATAATAATTTTTTAAGGGTTAGTAAAGGGTTAAGGAACTGTTGATTTGTTATACAAAGATACGAAAAATATTTGTATCTGCCAAATTATTTAACATATAATTTATATATCTATTACAAGTTGTAGTAAAGGTAGTAATATTCCTTTTGATGTGTTCTTATCACCCCCTACTGTGTCTAAATTTGTTTTAATAAACTTTCTACATTTTTCTTTTAACTTGTCTGTTTTGATTAGTATAAAAGAATCTTTAGAAACTACGAAACAGTAATAGTCTGATTGTGTTTTAGATAAACCACTTGGTTTACCTCTACTTTCGTATTCCACAAACACACTACCTGTTTCTGCAGCTTTTAAATCTGTTTTAACCTCTATAGTTTTATTGTTTAAAATTTTGCCAAGTTCTTTTTCTTTGACTTGTCCCAACTTTAAATCATATCTAAAATCACTAGAGTATTTCATTTTTAAAACGGTACATCCCCATCGTCAGAAGTAATAAAACGATTTTCATTATTATTGTTTACTTTTGGTTTTGCTTCATACTTGTTTTCAAAAGCATAATGTGTAGCTCCTTTTTCTGAAGGAGTTTTTCTTTCAGCTATTGTTATTTGTACCCAACCATTCTTTTCAATCTTTGTCAAATCTTCTAATTTAAGATTTGCGTTGATTAATACTCCATACTGTGTTGTGTGTGCTTTAATACTACTAGCAATGTAATTTTTCTCGCTCATTTTCTAATTGTTTTATTGTTAATATTCTATCTAATTCTTGGTTAATTACAACCATTTTTTGTTTTAATTCTAATACCTGTTCTTCCAAAGAATCCTTTACCAAATCTAATTGAAAACATATGTCTTTGTATGGTATGGTAGTAATTTTTGGATATACTTCTGAATATATATCAAACTTTTTACAAGAGGCAATTATTGTTGAGTGATTATGTAAAGTAATATTTCCTATCTTTTGAAAACTATACTCAAAATAATTTCTCATAACATACCAAAATAATCTCCTTGCGTCGTTTATATCTCTTGTTCTTACCTTACTATGAATTTGATTTTTATTTATTTTAAACTCTCTTTGTATATATTCATATACTAATTCTATTTTCTTTTTATCTTTTTCCATATTATCTATTTTGTGATGGTAAAACTTGTATCATATCGTAATCCTCTTCTCCCTTAACATATATGTTGTGTCTGTCTGGTATGTCTACCTCAATAACATCTACTATGTCTTTTACTTCTAAGTTAAGGAATGTTGCTAGTCTAGCCATATGATAATATTTTAAATGAAACGGATTGTATAAATATTTATCTATTGTAGTTCCCTTAACATTTATTATTCTACCAAACCTTCTTTTAGATATACCTCTAATACGAAGAATAGCCTCTAACTCATTCTTGGCTTTTCTTATGTTGTCATAGTTGTTTTTCATAATTATAGTTTATTTTCATTAAACATTTGTTCCCATTGTTTTCTAACATCAGTTTCTATACAGTCTTTTCTTAGTTCAATTATCAGTTCTTCTGCTTCTAATTCTGACATATTCATGTTTTCTAAATCTCTGTATATCAACCCTTTTTGTGTTTCTGTTATAGGACTTATTCTTAGTAAGCTCTCTATCATGTTCGCTTGCATATTTGTACATAATAGAGGCTTACCATTGGTTAGTTCATCAAACCAATCTTCATTCATTAGTCTACAATCTCGTCTTGTCCAAACACTCCTTGCTCATAGAATCCTGCAATCTTTAGAACAACTCTTGACATAGCTCTTTTCTCCGCCATAGCTACAGGAAACTTTTTACCACCACCCATAAGGTTATTATCAGCAGCTTCTCCAAAAGACATCATATTTCTAATTGTACCATCTTTAGCTTTGATTGTTGCTACAGCCTTTAGAACTACATATCCTTTTTCTATATCCATAGTTACAACTTCATAAGCTACAGTTATGTTTTGTTTAGACACAATCTTGTCTATACCTGTTCTAGTGATAATAACAAATCCTCTCTTGTCTTTGTATATATCTTCTTCTGTTAGAGCATTGTCTGTGTAAAGCCTTCTAAGAGCTTCTTTTCTGGTTTCTACTTTGTAAGCTTCTCCATTTAATTTTTGTGTCATAGTTTTTTTTGTCATGTTATTATTATTAATTTGGTTAGTATTCTCTTTTGGTTCGTAATTGTTGTATTCGTATTCCATTAAATCCCAATCTATATCCATCATCTCCGCTTCCATTTCACTTCCATAGGCGTCATACGATTCTTCTAATAGTCTTTTTTCAATTCTACTCATAATTAATATATTTGATTTAATACCGCTTCATAAACAAAGTCAGGGTTTATATGTTCTAATTCTATATCTGTCATATCTCTTGCAAATTCTTTTGGTGTGTGTGGATTATGATATGTAGCTTCTGTAATGTAACTATCACACCAATCATTTACATCTCCAACTACTTCACAATTTACATCTGATATATAATTATGATTTATGTTAATATGAAAAAATGTTTTGTCAATATACTTTATTGTTTGTGTATATACTTCGTAGTCCTCTTCATCCCAATCTTCTAAGTCTACTACAAGTTTGATATAATCAACATCTATACCAAACTCTATCTCTATACCATCTCCAAATATATCATCTCCTCCATCGCAGAAATACTTATATATAAATGCGCATTTGTCGTCGCTGAGATGACACTCAAACTCATTAGTGTCTATGATATAATTAATAACATCTTTGTAATTTGTGCAATTAGTTGCGTGATTTGTTGTGTCCATAATGTTTAGTTTTTTAAGGTTAATACTATTTATTGTTTGAAATCTTATACAAAGATACGAAGAATTTTTTAAACTGCCAAATTATTTTATATATAATTTAGTATTTATCCTTATATTTATCTTTATCTTTATATATATAAGAGTACTATAAACTCTTAATTAAGGGTTGTTTAAGTGTTAAAAATAATGTGTTATTCTTGCTACTTGACCATTTTCTTTCTCGTGTAAAAAACCTTCTACAGCTTTTGGAACTCCTGTATATCCTTTTCTACTATGCCAACTATCAGTACCACTAGGGCTCCTTAAATACTCTACAGTACAACCTATATAATCTTTAGCGTCTAACCACTTGTGTTTTACTTTGTGATGTAGATGATGTAAATACCAATATCTAAATTTAGTTTCTGCCCATAGTTCTGGTTGTTCTTGAGCCATAAGTAATGGTAATTTATCCATTTTAGCTCCATCTCCATGTTCTAAACCAATTAAACTATTACCATAATTATAATACTTTCTACTTGAAACAGAAGCGTCTACAGTAACATCTTTACAGTTTCTAAACCAACTTTTTAAAGAGTTTGCTAAATGAAAACCACTTTGATAATCGTGATTAGACATAGAGTGCACACAATCAACAGAAGCTACTTCTTTTAAAATCTCTACACACTTTACATACAAAGCTAAAGCAATTTCATAATGTTCCCACCATTTACCATCTACATCTTGACTTGTACCCTTTGTTGTAGTGTTATATACATTGTCTATATGTAATATATCATTACCTAAACAGAATAAAATCTTATCTATATTGAATGATTTTGTTTTCCATAATATACCATTTATACCTTCTATAACCCTTTCTACAGCCGTATCTATATCATAACCATCTCCTGTTTCGTTATCGTTAGAGTATTTACCTATATGTATATCAGCTGGGTTTATAACTAACAAATGACTGTTGATATCTTTTTTAACTTTTTTTCTTTTTGGGTAATATGGAGCGTGTTCTGCTATAAAATTGTTGATTTGTTTTAAAACATTTTGTTTGTCAAAATCATCTTCTTTTGTTACGATACTAAACCTAAGTTCTCCACTTGATGATTGCCAATGTTTTACACTTACAACATCTTCTTTTTTTATACCCCTTTCTTCTAGGTGAATATCTAAAGCTGTGTTTCCGTTTACATTAGTTATAGTTCCTGACCTACTTTCGTAAATCATCTCTTCTTCTTCTGGTGTTAATCTAAGTCTTTTTCCGTATTTTTTCATAGTTTTTTTATAAATATAGTAAAAAAAATAAAAGGGAGCCGAACACTGACCCCCTTTTACACCTTAAAAAACTACTAATCAACCTTAGAAAGCCCCCTTTAGAGCCAGTGTAGTTACCGCAAAGATAACTATTTTTTACTACAATCCTTCATACATACAGGATTTTTTTCAAATGTTGAAAATATAAGTGGTAATACACCTATTCCTGCAAGTATTAGGTTTTCTGTAGTTATACCATTTGCTGTAATATCAGCTGAAGCAGCTAATACAATAACTCCTGATACCGTTCTTTTACTAGACCATTTACCTTTATTGTCTTTAAACAGTTCTAAAACCGCTTTTACAAGTTCAGTAATTGGTTTAACTGCGTTGTTTGCTATAGCAGAACCAACCCAGCTTTTTATAGGATTCTTAAACTTCATATTACTTCTTGCTTATATCAGCAATACCCTGACCTAAAATTAAAGTAAGTATAGCGTAATACACTTTTTCAACCTCAGCCTCACTTAAACCTAATTTAGTTGCGATAAATGGTACAAATATTGCTCCAACTGTGTACCAAAACTTTTTTGAGTTAAAAACCTTTTTTAAAATTTCCATTTTTTATTTATTTAAGTTAATATATTCTATTGTTACTTCCTTCCCATCCTCTAAAGCTTTCGCTATAGGAGGATATATTCTTTTGTAGGCTTGAGTTGATTTTCCTATGTAACCATCTTTTTCAATTTGATTATTAACTTGAGTATCTCCCACAAGCAAACAACCAGCAGTGTGCTCGTCAGTATTACCACAATGTATAAGTATATACTCAAAGTTCGGAACATCTCTTACCCACAAAGTTCCCTTATGTATATCTGAGAACCTTTCTTTATATTTATTATGTACTCCACCAACTGTTCTTAATGTTAATCTGTATGTTCCTTCTAATATTCTAGTTTCTGTTACAACCTTTTCTTCCATAGGTCTATACTCATCTTCTAAAGTATAACATAGAAACTTTACCCCATCTGTTACATCAAACAAAAGACCACTCGTAGAATCTTCTTGACTACTAAATCGTATAACTCTTAATTTCATACTATCTACCCTGTCCTCTGTATTTTTTCTTATAACCTTTTTGACCCACAGAAGCATTCTTAGAATGAACTCCCTTACGCTTCTTTCTATTTTTGGTTCTGTGTACAAAAGATATTCTTCCCTTAGCCATTATGCTGTAACCGCTATATATTCAATATCTACTGCAGCGGTGTCAGCAGTACATTTTACAGATGTTAAATCTGCAAAAGCCCCAAATGTACTAGAACTTGCTATAGCGTCCATTTCATTATCCATAAGTAAAAAACTCTCACCAGCTTTTACCTTTGTAAAAAAAGTATCTGCTCCATTATTCACCTCAACTCTAATAAAATTAGTATCATCTAAGTTAGTAATTCTAAAATATGCGTAATCATCTTTTACACCTGTTCCACCAGCGTCAGCTGTGTCATAAGAAAAAATTACAGTTCCTGATGTAGCTACATTCATAATTCTTTGGTCTACCTCACCTTGTGTCGTGTAACTTTTAGTTATACTGTTTCCATAAGTCTGACTATTTAAAACTATATTTTCTGTAATTGTTACTGTAAGTGTTGCTGCTGTTACTGTTGATGCCATTTTATTGTTTTTTTAATTTTATAAATTTATATATTGTAAACGCAATTGCAAGTAACAAAGAAATCATAGTCAAAATTTCATTACAATCTGTTATTGCTAATGATGTCGCTCCCCCATTTGCTAGTATTACTTGTGCGCTATCTTTCATTTCCTCTTTCATTTTAATTTGTATAGTTAAACTCTAATGTTATATTAAAGTATATATTACTTGAACCACCAGCGGATTTAAGAAAAGGCATAATTATATCTCCCTTAGCTACATCAGCAACAGCAAAAGTTGTTTCATCTATAGAACCAAGCTTATTATTGCTACCATATGTAGAAACACTAATCTCATCTAAAACAGTCATAACATTAACAGAAGCTCCTACCTCAAAAGAAGAAGAATTATTAGCTGTTGGTGTAAACTTAACTAAAGCTAATGTTACTGTTTCTGTTTGACTACCAGCCATCCAACCCGTAACCTGAGTTAAGGTACAAGCTTTTGGAGCCGTATAGGAAGCTCCTCTAATAACTTTAACTACTGTTATTGTGTTAGATGATGATATTGTTGCGCTGCCATAATCTTCGTCAAATTCAAAAGGTGATTTTGTATCTGCCATATCAGCAGGGAAAAAGTAATTTGTGTTTAATGTACCTGATTCACCAAATCCTCTAATATTTAATACTGTAGTTTTTATGTTAGATTTTGCACTCCACTCTAAACTACCACTACTATTTTTAGTTAATATAGTGTCGTTAGAAGCCGTACTAAAATCTAAAGGCGAGTGTAAATTAGCATTACTTAAATTCTTATGTTCGTTAGATGCCATACTTGTTTTTATATTTATTATTTATATCTTTTAACTCTTGAGCTAAATCCATAATATTATTGTGTTCTTCTTCTGATTTATATGTAAACTTAATAACCATTTTCTTTTCTCCCTCCTCTACTTCTACAATCAACTCACCATCATTATGTAGTTTACTCATCATTTCTTCTGTAAAGTTAAAATGATAATCGTGTTGTTCATCATTATAAAACTTTTCTTCTTTTTTATTCTGTTCTTTCTTAGTGTTTCTCATAGGATGTTTTTCTGGTAATAAATCTGTATCGTGTTTACCACTTCTGTATTTACCATTTCTTAAAGCAAAAAGGAAGCTGTTACAACGAGCCAAAGCCCACTGGTCAGGACTTTTTACATTCTCTCTAACACTATCTGGATTTGTGTAGTAAGCTCCAACACCTCTAACAAAACACTTTCTTAGTTTTGCCATTGTAACTTTTGGATTCCATTTTACATCTAAATCTTTTACATCTTCATTATGCTCTTTCATTTTCTTTTCAAGAGCTTTTTCCATTCTTTCAGAAATCTCTATTTTTTTCTTTTTCTCTTCTTGATTCTTAGGAGATTTTTTGTCTATTCTTTCTAACTTCTTTATAGCCCACTCTATCATACTTGTTCCTCCCCAAGCGTCCCACATTATTCCTCCACAACCCTCATCATAAGGAACATCTTTGTGTTGTTGATGTCTTTTGAATGATGCAACGCGCGCTATCGTTCTTCTCGTTAGTTTTTCTCTGTTTGCGATTTGACGGGCTCTTGTCCACCCCACCTGAGTTCCACAAGAACTACCATTTTCTTCTTTATACTTTATAGCTCTCTTAGCGTTATTAGAAGCGGATTGTGGGTAATCATTATAAGTTTCTTCATTGTAGTAACCCTCATTAGCTTCGTTACACTCTTGTAAAGAATTGTACTGACATCTACCAGTTTCTCCAAATTTATATTTTCCGTTTTCACACTTTATACAAGGCATAATTTAAATTTTAGCAATCATCACAAGGACAAAAGTTTTTCCAACTATCATAACTCCTATAAACTCTAGGATTTTCATATATACTATCATACATAATTATACCATGATTTTTCCAAGTATTACCTGTACAAGGTTTGTTAGATTCGTAAGTTGAGTATTTACCATTTTGGTCGTCATCATTTAAAAAATCTACAGCGTCCCTTAGAAATATCTCAGCTTTTCTGTATGTATCTTGTTTGTATGCGTTTAGTTCGTTAGGTGTAACGACATTGCTAAACTCATCTATATTAGTAACTACACCAGCGCTTGTACTATTCATTTGTATTTCATTGATTACCTCAAATCTTACAAACCAAGCTAAAGCGTCTAGTAAGTAGTTATTAAAAAATGTGGCATTATCTGTTGAAAGAGTACCATCATTATGTTGTTGTTTTAACTCTCCATAAAACTCTTTACCTAAAATATGTTTTATATGAGCTAACTCAGTTATAACTCTTATGTTTTCACTTATCAAATAAGGGTCTGTATTAGCATTTGTAAAAGACCTGCTAATTACCTCTTCGGCTGTTATTAGTGTATTATATTGTCTTAAATCTGCCATCTTATCTTTGTTCTACCGTTGTTTCTGTTACATCACCATCTCTCTCTGTTACAATTATCTCTCTATCTGCAACAAACATATCTCCATCTTCCAACATAGGGAAATCTTCATCTAACAACGCTCTTTGTTCGTTAATAGTCAATACTTGTTTTATATCAACATCATTTGCGTATGATACAGGCGGTTCATAATGTATCTTTAAATCTGATGGGTCAAACCCCATTTCTTTAAATAAAACCTTTTGTATTCCTGTCAATATTATCTCAGAAGTTTCTTTTACTACTGTAGTCATTGCTAAATCATAAGCAATTCTAATCTCACTTCCTGTATTATTCATTTTACCAGAACTTACTATACCACTCAATGATGGTTGCCATCTGTGAGCTGTAATAATGTTTTGGTCTGTTATTTGTTGTAGGTCTATCCAACTACCATCTTGGTCGTCTTTTAGTATCTGAACATTTGCGTTAGCAGTATCTCCGTTCTTTACGATAAACATAATTTTACCATTGTTACCATCACCAACAAATTTCTTTTGTGCTTCTCTAACTAGTTTTCTAGCTTCTTCCTCTCCCATATCTCCGTTAATCTCAACAATTGCAGAAGGTTGAAAACCATTTTTAAATTTTGTATGATTCCATTTACCTATTTCATAATCTACAGCAATATGTTCTAAAGCTGCGACATAATCAGGTAAACCATAAAACTGAAAAGTAGGCTCGTAATCTTTGAATTGTAATACGAATCTACTTGAAGTTACACTAGGATATAATGCAATTTTCTGCATTTTATCTTTCTGTGATTTATAATTATTCCAATCAGGGTGTATATATACCTCTTTCTTGTTTTTAGACATTCTAACAGTGGTTGCGTCTAAATGATATAGATTTACTCCACCATCATATAAAACACCTTCTAAATAAGCGTTTCCAAAAGTGTAATAATCATCTGCTAGTTTCTTAAATATATCTCTTAAAGATTCTCCATCAGCGTTTACATCTTTGATGTACTCTCTAATTTTATCTTCTTTACATACAAATTTAGCCCCAGAAGTAAACACAACTTTCTGTGCTAAAACCGACCTATGTGTAGATGATTTTCTTTT
>TARA_R100001163_G_C5068394_1_pt1 | contig 13765 bp, 17 predicted proteins | sample TARA_R100001163 | Tara Oceans TARA_R100001163 (sample SAMEA2621285) | marine metagenome | biome: marine biome (ENVO:00000447); feature: deep chlorophyll maximum layer (ENVO:xxxxxxxx); material: "saline water (ENVO:00002010), including plankton (ENVO:xxxxxxxx)" | depth 120 m
CCCCTGTGTTTCCATCTGCGGCATCAGTTTGAGTACCAGTACCGCCAGCTAATTCTCCCACAAATACATTTTGGTCTCCAGCACCATCTGAGTCACCAGCATTTTTACCGAATATGGTATTTGATGTACCACTATCATTATTACTTAGTGAAATTCGGGAGTTGTCATCAATTTTCATTCTTTGTGTACCAGATGCAGTTGTGTTAAATACTATAGCATCTGTACTTGAGCCTATATATGCCGCTCCAGCATTATTTCTTAATTCTATATATACATCAGCACCATCTGTATGCTCTAACTTTAATGGAGTATTTCCTGTATCTGAAACGTGCAATTTCTGGTCTGGAGATTCTTCATTTATACCAATTTTTCCATCTGATTTAAAGTACATCTGGGTAGCAGTTGCTTGGTCATTATATAGTTTTAGATAACTATCATCAGAAGGTTGTATAAATCTCCATTTATTTGTGCCACTTCTCATAAATGCAAGTGTTGTTGCAGAACCACTTGATATTGTAGGGTTAAGTCTTAATGTGTCAGATATTTCAATATTACCATTTACTATTTCATCGTAATTACCTGAACCATCACCATTTACAGTTAAATCACCATTAATGGTTAGGTCGCCAGATATTGTACCGCCACCAACTAAATGAGCTGAACTTACAAATTTCATAATCTACTCCTTAATACATTGCTAATAATGAAAAAGCGGTCTCAGCTGAATCAAATTGCCAAGATTTTATTGCTAACGGAAGAATAACACCTTTTAAAAATACATTTTTTGCCTGGGCATTGGTCATACTTGAAGTAGAATCATCTCCAAATGTTATAGTAAGGTCTCCACTTCCACCAATTTCCGCTGCAACAAGTACACCTCTTGGAACACCATTAGTTGTAGTTGCAAAAGTTCCAGAAGGTGTCGCATCTGCCGAAGTAACGTACTCTACGGTAAAACTTGCAGATAGATTTTCTTGAACAGAATAATTGTGTAGCTTGGGGGATTTATTAATATTTGCCATTTATTCACTCCTTGAGTCGAGTTTAAAGGTCTGGTAGACCGTGAACACTCTGTTAAATTATTAAGGGGGCTAAAAAAGCCCCCTTAACATACTTAAACATCGCTATTTAAGTCAATCCTTATATGGGGCTATTACCTCCCCAATTTAAGATTTTAGTATTTTATGACGGCGGTGTTGTTGACCATTCAAGGACAACTAAACCAGCAAAAACGCCTGTACCAATATCAAACTTCACTTGGTCTGAGTCTGTAAAGTCCCAATATGCATCATCTATAGTACCAACCGCTACTCTTGTTTTATCAGCAGTTCCGTGTGCAATCGCATCAGTGATTGCATCAGTTCCGTTGTTAACTTCTAAAGTAGAAGCTGTTGTACCAGAAGCGATGATATATACATCGACAAGTCTCATTCCACCAAAATATTTTTGGTCAACCGTAACAGAACTACCTGCAACAGCAGCTCCAGTTGTTAAGTTGATACAAAGTTTATTTTGATATAGTGTTGCTGTACCAGCACCTGCTCCAGAAAAAGTTAAATCTAATTCTAAAGGGGCGTTGTTTTGTCTAAACCACAATGAACTTTTAAGTGACATAGTTATCTCCTGTTATTCAGCAGTCGCTAAAATTAACGAACTTTGATTAACAGCAGCTAATGCGGCAGCGTCAGCAGAGGATGTGTTACTTTTATAAAAAGCGTCACCACTTCCCTCTAAAGCATCAGCTTCAGCATAAAACTCTGCACGGTTGTAGCCATTAATGACTGCACCACCAAGTTCGATAGTATTTGCATGGTCATCCACTTCTGAAGTGAAGTGAAGGTCTTCTGCAACTGCTTTACCCATCGCACCCTTACCGAAAACAATAGCATTCCTAACTCTTTTAGAGTTATCAGCGTGCAATGTTACGGCAGAATCGTCAAAGCGAGCAGAAACAGTTGAACCAAAGAAATAACCAGCCTCATCCCATTCACGAATACCTACAATATCTTCAAAGATACAGAAACCAGCATAATAACCAGCCATTCCGTTAAGTTCTGGCATTTTAGTGCCGCCTGAACCCATAAAACCGTGGCGTTGCGCTGTTTGATAATCTGAATCAGCTTGAAGGCTTGCAAGTTGTGATGGATGCATGACGATACAATAGAACTGATGTCCATCAACTGTTTCCATATGAGGAATTTTAAGAGACATACATTTAACACGCAATTCTCTTAAAATGTCAGCAGTCATACCAGTATCACAAGTAGCAGTACCAGCTGCTGTTGTACCAATAGCAGCATCAAGCTGTGCATTGGTTTTTGTAGACTTTTCAGTCCCAACAGCTGTTAAAACAGCTCCATCGTTGACATACCAGTTTGGATGATACCTACGCACAAGACCTAAACCGTCAGATGATGTTCCAACAGAAAGATTAGGCGATACACCTTCATAGAAGGCTTGAAATACCGCTTGATTTTCCCATTTAGTAAACCATTTAGCGAGTTGTGGTCTTGCTTCGTCCATTAATTTATATACTTTTTGACGTTGCTCACTCATTGAACCAGACTTTTTCATCACCGCTTTACGATACTGGTTACAGTACGCACGCAGCCATCTCATAGACTGGTCTTCACCAGTGCCTTTAAGTGTGGTGTCACCATAAACAGGTGAACCAGACAAGTCACTTAGGAAAGGAATAAGCATATTGTCTCTACCTTGAGCGACATAATCGTTCAAGATTTCCATTGGATTACCAGACGGAGTATAAACAGGGTTACCGTTATCATCCGATGATATATCCACATTTCCAGAGAACTTAGCCCAAAAAGTATTAAACCAACTTTCTTTGCGAAGCAGAGAGTTTAGAATTTCAACATTTGCAATAAATGATTGTGAAGATTCCATAATTAAACTCCTGTGTTTTTAATTAACGATTTAACTGTCCGTAGAGTTTTTGAAGTTCATTCACTGAAAGATTGTCAAGAGTGCTGCGGAGTTCTTTTTTGTTCATATCAGCAACACGAACAAGTTTAGCGTTTTTACCTGTGCCTCGAACATCGACCTTTTCAACTTGCTTGGCTGAAGCATTTTGAATGTCTTGCCTGGCTTTACGCTCTCCTGCCATTTGGTAGTTTTTGGCTACCTTTTCTACCCCAAATTCATCAATCATAGCTTTGTGGTAGGCTCTCTCGGTTAACAGCCCGTTTTCAGTGTATTCCTTCGCGCGCTCACTTACAGTTGTGAACTCATCATCAGAAACCTCAATTCCATCTGTACTAAACCGTTGTTTCATAGTAGAAACAAACGCTTCATTATCACGACTGTTTAGCCTTGACTCAAGATGTTCTTGCGTACGTTTGTTAATCAGGTCGTTTTCCATTTCTCTTATAAGCTCCCGCTGGTTTGAAACAGCGTCTGCGTCATAAGGGTCAATTTCATCCAATTTGGCTTTTTCTGTAGAAATAGCCTCCTGAACATCGTCAGCAGTGAGTCGTCCCAAAAGTTCAGCTTCAGACAAATCTTCGTCATCTGCTGTTAACTTGCGAAGTTCACCAATTTCGTTAGACTGGTCGCCAATCATCTTTTGAGCATTGACTACCATATTAACAAGGTCATCCTTCGATTTGTCGTGGAACGGTGATGGTTCATTCCCATCGGTGGTGTAATCATCCGATTCTGTTAATTCCTGACTTGATTCTCCCTCTTGAGGGTCTGCATCATTCACCACATCATCTGATTCGCTGTTGATATACAGCTCACCGTCTTTTTCAATAAGTTTTACAGAAGGCTCATTTGCTTCCTGTTCGTCTGTCTTCGGTTCTATTTTACTATCTAATTGTTCAAGCTCTTGTTGAAGTTTAGGGTCTGCCTGAACTTCGTTATTTTGGTCTTCTGCCATTTGTTTTTCCTTTGTTGATTATATTACTTCTCTTTGCTCTGTAAACATTTTTTAAGGCATCTTGTTTTGTATATGTAATTTTATTTTCATAATCATTTTCGACAACTTTCTCTGGTCTAATAATAGGTATATCTATAATATCATTGAAAGGCATATTTTATTTTTTCTTCTTTTTATTGGTTAACTTCTGATACCATTTTAATTCTTCTTCCATTTGAGTATATCTTTCTTCTTCGTCTTCTATGTGTTTATTTACAAGTTCTTGAATTTTAAGGTTGGCTTCTTCAAAATTTGACTCAAGGTTTCTAATCCTTGTTTCAATTTGCCAATAACCATAGACCAACATTCCGATGAGTATAGCAATTTGCCCCAACCATTTAAGATTAATACTAACAATGGCGTTATCATCAAGGATGGTAGTACGATAACTTCTGGCGGTATCAGGTTTTCCACTCACTTAACTTCCCAGCCAGCGATTGACCAGCCTGAATCACAGCCACCTACAATGGTAACCATAAATATAAATAATAAAAAAAGACCATAAGCGGTCAACATTTGCTTAACTGGTGGCATATACTTCATTAATACTTACGAGTAACTGGTTTTATTTTCTTTTTTTTCTTTTTAACTAATTTTGAATAAGTTTTTGTTTTTAAACTTTTTTGAGTCATTGCTTTTTGTTTATATTTTTTTTTCATTTTATTTTTTCCTAACTACAACGACATTTCCATTTTTTCAATGCAAGGTTAATTCTTGAGTTTGGGTCGTTCGCTGTTTTTTGAGATGTTAATCTTTTTTTCATTCCACACATTCTAGCGCAAAAACTTTTTTTTCTGGACTTACGTTTTCCAGTTGGTTTACTTTCCGTTACGGGAGGTTTTAATGTACCACCTGTTTGTCTTTTATAACTTGCCCTACCTTTTGCGTTTAAACCACCAGTCTTTGATTTTCCAGATTTCTTTTGCCAGGCTGCCGTGTATGATTTTTTTTTTGACTTAGCCACTATTCAGCACCTTGACTCGCTTTTTCTTGACCTATTTTTTGTGCATCCATTCTTAGTTTTTCTTCATCTGTGACCATGCCACGTTCTGTTTTCATATTGTCCAGTGTTTGTTTTGTCGTATCTAACTCAGATTGGCGTTGTGCAGCCTCAGACTGCATCTGCATGGTCTGGTCAATATATTCAACAAATTTTTCTGAACCAACAATAGGTGCGTTTTCTACAAGTGTCCTAATATCAACAAGTTGTGGGTTAATTGTTCCAATAAGATTTGCAAGTGCGACCATTCTATTAAAATTGTCTTCTTTTTGTGTAATGTTACTTTCACCTTCGTCTAGTTCAACATAAAGAGATGGGTTTCTTACATCGTTAAACACTTTAGCCCCAACACTTAAATTCATAATTGTTTCGTTAAATGCACCTTCTTCCTTAACTCGTATCACTCTATCCATTTCAGAATAAACATAATTAAAATTGTCTACAAAATCTTTTGCTAATACTTTTCTTAATCTACTTAAATTTTTAAAATATGGATTAATCGCTGCAGCCGCCCTTTGTACTTTTTGTTCAAAAAGAACACCAGACTCACCACTTCTTGCTGTTTCACCTTTCATCGCCTCAGAAACAAGAGAGACCCGTTGAGCGAACGCAACACTATTTTCAGCGTTCAACATAATATCGGGAGGTAAAGAACCAGGAGAAAGTCTCTGAGGTACGATGGAAGGGTTATTCAGTTCATACACCATATTAGGTTGATTGCCTTTCTCCTTGAGAGCTTTTATTGTTTCTTTCTCACGCTTATCTATAAATACACCACCAGAAAGTATCTGCGTCACATAGTCCCTTACTTGTGACTTCGCCTTATTGACATCGTCTTGTATATCAAGTAAATGGTCTACAAGTGATGTTTGTTCATTTATTTGGACATTGTAGTTATAACTCCATACGGGAAAACAATCAAAATTTGCCGTAGGTTGTTCCATGTCCTCATCTTTTACAATCAAATTTTTAAAATAAGGAATAATAGTTGTCACATGAATCTGGTCTTTATTAAACTCATTGACCATCATCAAAGCTGGATTTTCTTTTCTTATTTTTCTATATTCACTTCTTGGCAATATCATATAATCGTTACCATCAAACACATTAACCATCTTTGTAGTAACCCTTTCTTGCATTTCAAGAACTCTGTATCGGTCATTAATCTTATCATAGTTCTCAAGATTAGATGAATAGGTCTTGTCTGTCATTCTTCTTATTGTTTCAGATAATGTCTGATACCATGCCTTTGACCTCTCTACTTTCATATCGTATGGGTCAATACTGTATTTTTCACTTAAAACATCAAGAGACTCCCAACCTTCTTTGACCAACCATCTACAATGTTTTAACTCATAATCGTTGGCTCTTGTTTCTGGGTCTACATATACTCTAAAATTATTTAATACATCATATTTAAAATCAAGATACCCTTCATCATTTACTTCCCAACTACGTTGAATCCAACCGCCAAGTTTAGTTGATAATGCATCAATGAACGCTATTTGTAATTTATCTTCTAAATCTTGTTCGTCTATAATGGCATTCCATCTTCCTTGTAATATGTCACTTACATTTACAGATTCAATTGTTGTTGGTTTAAATTTTGCGGTCTTTCTATTTAATTGTTCATTTCCAACAAGTGTGCTTATTATAGGTGTAATTATATTGTACTTAAGAAGCGGTTTTTTATATTTCTTAGCATTAGTTCTTTCATCAGATGTAAATGTATCACCATTTAAGTATCTTACAGCCTTTTCAGATTCTTCTCTGGCGTTCTCAAATGAGTCACGACTATACTTCCAGCATTTCAAAACCTTATCAGCTTGTTTAGATAATACACCTGCGGCATATTGAGAACCAGAAGGAGTATCGTTATTGTATGCGTCTTTAGCCATTAAGCGGTTTTCCAGCTTGTACTACCAGTTGAATTCGTTTGTCCGATGCGATAACGCCATCCTTTTTTTCTTTTTTCATAGACAGCAAGGCTTGGCAAAACTTTTAGGCTACCATAGCGTAAAGCATCATAATGATGGTCGTCCGCTTTGGTATCAATGTCTTCGGGGTCATTTTCTGCCGATGGTAAATTAGGAAATGTTTCTATACATTGTAAACAGTTTTCTGTAAACCTTACTCTTGGTTCTCCCTCATCGGGTACTTCAAGACCTTCATACACAAGTTTTGCACCTGCTTTACGGTCATTGTTCCCTCTTGATAAAAAGATTCCTTCATCACTATAAAAATCAGCTGGTGAATATAATGCCCCTTCTTTTTCTGAATGTTTTGTCCAATAGGCTGGGTCAGCTATATCGTCATCAAAGTCGTTTGGTTTTAATTTATAATTATCCCATGTGTACTGATTTACCATTTGGGCTTGTTTAGAGGCAGATAGTCCCGTTTCTGTTATTTCATCAAACACAATCATATTCTGGTCTCTATCAACAGCGGCAAACAAACAGACAAATGGTGCTTTTGTACCATAATCGTAAAATCTATATAGGGTATGTGTGTTCTTTTTAAAATGAACACCGTATTGAAAATTTGATTTTGGTATGACATGATGCATAGGATTCCAATTATCAAAGAATGTACCAGCAAATACATCCCACCTACCTTCCAACCACATTGCTTTTAGAACTGGGTTTAAATTTTTAAGTTTTCTTACATAATTTGGGTCATTTTTTAAGAGAGTGGGATTATCAAACACGGTCGCAGGTATAAAATGATAACTAATTCCTTCTTCATCTATGTAGGGTTTACCAGATTTAAGTCTACTATGATACACATCAAATTCTTGATTGTGTATTTTTTCACCAACAACTTCTGGGGGACATCTATCAATGAATTTTTTCTTAAGCCATATATGCCCAATGTTACCAGGGTTTGATGTTAAACATATTTGTGGCTGCAGTAGTTGATTATCTGTACGAGCTGAGGTAGACAGTTCTTCAATCCATTGTTCTGGAAACTGATTTGCTTCATCTACGCCAATAAAGTTATAGTTACCACCAATGTAATTATCTAACGCCCTTCTGTCTTGGCAATGAACTAAATATATCTTTGCACCACTTGGAAATAAATAACACTTGTTTCTCTCTTGCCATTTTGCCCCATACAACCTATATAGTTTATCACACTCTGGTTTTAAGTTTCTTTCAAGCTGAGGAAATGTTCTCCTCATAAGAATACCAATGTAATCAGGAAAATCGATGGATACAGCATCAACAACCGTCTTTACCGCCTTTCCTTCAGCCTTAAGTCTTTTTGCCTCATGTGGTTCAATCTTTCTTTTTAATCTTTCATAGTGATATGCTCTAGGTATCAATGCCGCTTTCCACGCCAACATTAAAGATTTACCACCACCTCTAGCCCCACCATAAAATATCCAATTGGCAGTAGAACTTAAAAATTCTGTTTGTTTACCACTATGTGGTCGAAATTTATATTTACCAGCCACGGTCTTTCTTGTGTTCAGGTTCTACAAAGACCCTACTTTTTTTACTGTCTTGATTAAAATTATTCTTTTCCCACGTTCTAACGGATGCCTTCCAATCCACCATCTTATTCTTTCCGACCATCCAACCCTTAGACTCATAGTGTGCAATAAATCGTGCGGGGTCTACCAAGTTGCTTCTTTCATCACAATAATCCTTCACTTCTTGTTCAGTTGGTTTTTTAAACACCTTTCTTTTAATTTTATTAGAACTATTATTATAGACTTTATCTTTATCTTTATCTTTAGACCCTTGTAAGCCCCTTATTTTAGAATTTAAGGGTCTAGTATGAGGCTTCCTAGCCTCATCCAATAAACCATATGTATTTAAAATATCAATCACACTTTTATGCACCCTATTATTAGGATTTAATTCATTTGGACTACTAACATTATACTGGAATTTAATGAATTTTGGCAAATACCACTTATCATCATCTAAAATTTCTACTTGAGTAGCCAAACCAGAACGAAATACCTCATCTTCAGTTATCTTTTCTCCTATGAATACACTCATTAGGTCTATGTCAACTTCATATAATCCAGCATGATTACACATCGTTATCAAATAAAGCCAAGCGTTCTTCATCTTAGGTGATAGTTTACGAAACCACTTCTTCTTCCACATCTCTGTGTCAACGTATCTCTTTGCCATTAGGCTACCTCTCTCTTTTATCGTATGTGTTACTATCTGATTTTATTCTCTCTATCAACTCCTGCCTGGTATTCGCCTCGGCAATCGTTATATATCTTCCAGATTTAGTTCGTTTCTGTGCGTAGAACTTTTTCTTCTTTGCCATTACTATTCAACCATTCCATTACTTGTGTATAATTATATCTAATCGTCTTTCCACCACTATTGGTATTATTTATGGCTACAGGAATCGGATTCTCCAACTGACGCCACTTATAGACACATTGTCTTGTGACACCAAGTAAAGAACACAATTCACTTGTCTTCAGTAACTTGTCCATTAAGAACTCCTTTTGCATTAAAAAAACATTCCGATAGATGCAGCAACTTCCTTTATTGGAAGTAATAACATCTCTGACCTATCTCCATCACCACCCATTACCTTTCGTGCCTTGCCATTTCTGACCATGCCATTACATATGTTCTTCAATTCATTAACAGGTAAACATAACATACCTTTCACATTTCCATCCTTCGCTAATATATGAAACCACCAATCTGCCTTTGTTACTGAAAGACCCGATTTCCTACCATTGCATTTTATCTCAATAGCTATATTACCAGTCTCATGCCACTTATCTCTTTCTGTTTTTACCTCTACCTTCCCTTTCGATTCCAATAGAACTCTTAAACCTTCTTCATAGATTTGACCATATTTTAAATCTAAATCGAAGTCAGAGTTCTTTTGACCCATCTACTCAATCTCCTCCCCACAATCAAGACAAAACCAATAAGTAGTATATTCGTGGTCTTCTCTACCATACCTATCTTCACCTTGTTCCAAATTCTTATGTTCACAATCCGTTTCTACCGTACTTAACATCTTTGCTGCAATAGCTTTTACCACATTTACCGTTACTGCATTACCACACATTCGATACCTCTGGGTGTCACTTATATTTACAACTTTATCATCTACCATACCCTTACTTGTCCAACCATCTTCCCATATTCCATCCTTATTTCTGGCACTAAAACCCTGAAGTCTTTCACATTCATTTGGAGTTAATCTTCTTATTCTTGTCTCATTTAATATTTTAGGTGAATTAGAAGAGCCTATACCACCGTGTTTAGGATTACTTGTTTCACCAGACTTTAAAGTGGGAGAAATTCCTTTATCACTATATACATTACCATTCTCACTACCACTTTCATATATATTGCCAACCTTTTCTATAGCCAATGGTGGCATCCAAGAAGGTTCTGTCTCACTTGCCTTAACACTATTTAAACAAGGACTTACGTTATCCCTCCTTATCCTTAATCCCTCATCTGTTCTGTAATCTGCAATCATTGTTCTTTTTCCATCGACTCCTTTGTGGTATGAAGAGTCAATACAGGTGACGACATCCCCTTTTCCTTGCTTACTTTCATCTGTTTCATCGCCTTTTCTGAGAGGAAATATTTGTCCTCTACTTCTGTCTCCAATATATCCCGCAATGTATACTCGCTCTCTGTTCTGTGGGAGGTAATACTTAGTATTTTCCAATGAGCATTCAACATTATAATCAAGCTCGGCAAGAATTCCATAGATTGTAGCAAATGCTGTGTAATCTCCTGCGCTATATAAGCCTTTAACATTTTCGAGTAGAAAATAGGGGACTGGGTCTCCTTTGTCTCTGTAATACGAGAGAATCCGTGCGATTTCAAAAAATAAAGTTCCTCTTGTGTCGGAAAATGAGCCCCTAGCCCCTGCAATGGAAAAACTTTGGCACGGGAAGCCTCCACAAAGGACTGTAAGCTTATCTGGTAAATCTCTTTCTGGTTGAATAAGTTTAATGTCTCCAAGTTCTACCGCCTCTGGGTATCTATGTCTATAAACTGAACTGGCGTGTTTATCAACCTCACTAAAACCAATCCAATCAAATTTCCATCCAGCCTCTTCAAAACCCCTATGGAATCCACCGATTCCACTAAATAAGTCCAACATCTGCATATCATCTCTCTTTTACCTTTTCTTTTAACTCTTGTATCCTCTTTTCATCTATAATTATTAGTCTTATGCCGCAAACCAAAAAGGCGAACATTATACCTAAAATCAATCCTATGATGAATTTTAACACATTCAAGTCTAATACTACTGCGTTAATTATGTCAACTGATTTATAAATACCTAAAATATAACAATGTGGTACAAATACGAGAGTGACCCACCCACCCCATCGCGAGGGTGGTCAGCGACTCAGATTAAATACCAGGCACATCCGAACAATACTTTATGGGACACTTTCTCCGAGGGTGAGACCATACAAAATACAAGGAATAACATAACATAATATGGAATAGGTTGTCTTATTTCTCGAGGGAGATGTGAAATAATGTGCAAAAAAAAACGAACTCCCTCCCTTAATATATATAATAGACAATCAATCGAAGACAACACAAGACCAATCCCTATGAGGATGGCGATGATTTTAAATAATGTCCCGATTCTCTATAAATCCTATGATTAATAATAGTAATAATGACCCATTTATCGAGGGGTAGGCGATGATTTAAAAAAAGATTACATACCATAACATATTTATTACAAAAAAGTCCTTGTATAATATGTAAACCTTTGTAAACTAAGGGGTACTCAATGAGGGGTACAATAACAAAAGTGGAGAAATAAAATGAAAGGTCATTTTAATAACGAGAGGGACTTCGGGGTAGAGATAGAATTCTTAAGACCTCGAGGTATATCACAACAACAAGTCTCAGATGCATTGAATAATATGAATATTCAATGTCGTGTAGAGGGTTACAACCATACAACTAGAACCCATTGGAAGATAGTTGGAGATTCATCTGTAAATACTCATACGGCGACACATCTTGGAGATAATGAGATTGTCTCACCAAGACTAAGGGGTCAAGATGGATTAGACGAATTACAGAAGGTTTGTGATGTCTTGCAATTACTTGGATGTGTGGTCAATAAGACTTGTGGCATTCATATTCATCACGATGTTACGAACATTGTCAGAGAGTCAGATTCAAGTGCAAAAAAGTTCATTACGAACCTTGTTCTATTCTGTGCAAAGTACGAACATATAATCTACAAGTTAGTTTCACCATCTAGGTTAGACGGTAGAAACTATTCTGTACCAGTCAGACGAACCTTTTTCAGTCGTGGAGAATTGTCAAGGGTTAATGTTATTGATAGTCTATCATTAACGAACTTGAAATCTGAATTACTTAATAAGGTTGTTCGTGTCGTTAATGACAAGGTTATGAACGGTACATTACAACCTAATAGGTCTTGTGGTCTCAATTTACTCAATGTGTGGTCAAGAGGTTCGGTAGAATTTCGATACCATAATGGTTCATTGAATTTCGAGAAAATCAAGTCTTGGATTGTCGTGACTAATGCCATTGTCAATTCTGTAGAGAGTACGAATTTTGTTAAACTTTCTAATGTCCCAAGTGGTGCAAGAGGTTTGGCAAGTTTTCGAGGGGCAATCGGATTTGTTGGTCGTAGTGGTAATCAAGATGGTACACCATATACGAATGACCAATTGACCAAAGATGCAAACCTATTCATCCAAAGACGATATAGGGCAAACAATAACAGAACAAACCAATATGCAAGGCATTACGATTATCGTTATGTCTCTAGTGGGATGTTTCATAATGTAGGAGAAAGATAAAATGTGTGGATTAGTAGGAATAATCAGTAAGAAAGATGACTCTCGAACCAACCTCGAGGGTCATAAGATGGTGAGTTCATTCATCGAGATGACCAAAAGTGCAAATACTCGTGGAGGTCATTCAACAGGATTTGCAATCATTCAGAGAGATGGAGATTATCTCTTATGCAAACGTGACAAGGATGCATATAGATTCTTTCTCGATAGGTCAGTATTGAATGCATTGGATTTTGTAGACCATAATGACACAAGTGCAATTATCGGACATACCCGATATTCGACTCAAGGGTCACCCAAGAATAATGAGAATAATCATCCTATAAGGGCAAACAATACTATCGGTACTCATAATGGTTCGGTATGGAATGATGACGAGTTATTTCATAAGTTTGGTCTTGAGAGATTTGCAGAGGTAGACTCTGAGGTATTGTTTAGACTCTACGACTATTCCGAGAATTTCAAGGATTTCATTGACAAGTTAAAACTGGTCGAGGGTAATGTCTCGATGGTTTGGCAAGATTTGGAATTCCCCGAATATGTCTATCTCTTCAAAGGGAATAACCCTCTTGAAATTGCCTACATACCATCATTAAAATGTTATGCCTATGGTAGTACAAGGGAAATCGTAAAAAGTGGATTCTCGGACGAATTACGATGGGTAGAGGTCAAACCAAATACACTCTTAAGGGTTAACACCAATACTCTTAAGATAAATCGTACTGCCGCACGAATCAGTGAGGGGTATAATAAATACTTCAAATTCGATTCAAAGATTGGTGCAAGTGTGCAAGTGAAACCTAAGTCTTGTAAACCCAAGAAGAAAACTCATACGAGATTTGTACCTCGATATAGTTATCGTGATAGAATCGAGGACATCCTTGAGAGAGACATACCTCAACAGAGGTTGGATTTCAATCGTAAGAATGTAGTTGCCAATGATGGTTCAATCATCAAGAAGGTAAAATAACAATAACCGAGAGTGGCGACCTACCTGGAAATGGTCGCCACT
>TARA_R100001163_G_scaffold1295_4_pt1 | contig 13684 bp, 24 predicted proteins | sample TARA_R100001163 | Tara Oceans TARA_R100001163 (sample SAMEA2621285) | marine metagenome | biome: marine biome (ENVO:00000447); feature: deep chlorophyll maximum layer (ENVO:xxxxxxxx); material: "saline water (ENVO:00002010), including plankton (ENVO:xxxxxxxx)" | depth 120 m
GCCTTTTTAAATTTGTTGTACTTTTTCTGGGTGTATGGTTTTCGTTTCTTCTTCGCCATCAATGTCTCTCCGAACCATTCTTTTTACTAACTCTTTGAAAGATACCTTTGGTTCCCACTTTAAAACTTCTTTTGCTTTAGTAGGTCTACCGCAAAGATATTCAACTTCGGCGGGTCTGTAAAATTTAGGATCAATAACGACATAAGGTTCAAAGTCTTGTATGTTAATTTCATTAAAAGCCTCTCGTAAAAAATCACGAACAGAGTAAGTTTCTCCAGTAGCAATAACAAAATCCTGCGGATCATCTTGTTGAACCATGAGCCACATGGCCTCAACGTAATCTTTTGCATGTCCCCAGTCTCGATAAGCATCTAAGTTACCAAGACGCAATTTAGGAAATGTTGAGTTGTTTGGGCCTAAAACCAAATCGTTTCCATTCTGAGGTGGATCATTAACAAATCCTACGCTCATTGCCCATCGCTTGAACTCTCCAATCCATTTAGTTATTTTGCGTGTAACAAATTGTTCACCTCTTCTTTCACTTTCGTGGTTAAATAAGATACCACAGCAAGCGTGTATTCCATAACCCTCTCGGTATATTCTAACCATGTGATGTGCTGACAGTTTTGCAGCGGCATAAGGACTTTGTGGCATAAAAGCAGTATTCTCATCTTGATATTTCTTATAATCATACAAGCCTTTACCATTAACGCCATCAACAACAATATTGTTGTCTTTTACAATAAGTGTTGCATGATCATCTACTGTATAGTTTTTACCAAAAAGTTCACTTGTTGATGCTTGATAAAATTTAGTTTCAGGAGAAAACTTCTGTATACCTTCAAGAAAATAAATTGGACCAAGTGCATCTACCGCAAAAGTATAATGTGGTTGGTCGAACGATGTCTTAACATGAGATTGTGCAGCAAGATTATATATTTCATCAAACTGCCCTTTCTGCACTATTGAATACACCGAAAAAGCATCACTCAAATCTCCTTCTACCAAAGAAAAATTTTCATTTGTAAGAATACTACTAATTCTATCTAAATTAGGCATACTGCTTCTTCTTACCAAACCTACAACAGAGTATCCTTTTGACAACAATAATTCTGCTAAATAAGATCCATCTTGTCCTGTAATTCCTGTAATTAGAGCTTTTTTCATTTTACTCTTCTCCTCTCTGTGGTTCTTGAAATGATTGTTTTTGATTTAGTATTAGTAAAGTATATAGAAGTAATTTCCTAGCAAAGTCGCTGGATAAATATTTATCGGAAAAATCAGAGGCATTATTAGACAATTTCATCTGCTCTTCTGGCTCGTGTATTAGATATTGGAATACTTCCATCAAATTATGAGTATCTACCTCTAATAGATGTTTTGAGGATTGAAGAAGGGGATAAAACCATTCTACAAAATCGTCTTGAGGATTTCTTATTTTGATAACAACAGAGTTAGATTTAAGTTGCCAAGGTAATCTACCCCATGCTGAAGTATGACCATCTACAGATAGTTGGAATTTATACTTTAGTTGCTCTTGAATAGTTACTTTTTCTTCTTCTTGACAAAAGTGGCCTGACTCAGAAAGTCCCGGAAAATATTTTTCTACTTCTTCTACAACGCCTGCCCACTCTTCATCATCAAATTTTGGAGGCTTCATAATTTTACAAGACCACAAATCGGGTGCTTGTTTAGCCATCCAAGCCATTTGAAGTCTTTGGTTGTATTGTATGCCGTGACCATTCCATCCGATATTGGTCAAAGATCCAGCAAATGACATTTTGTTTTGTTTGTGAAGAATAGGCTTGTCAAGATAATCAACCATTTCATATTCTACATGACCATAAATAGAATTCAAGCTTGGCATAAGTATAGAATTTGAAAAAGAATTCTTACTGAATGTTAATGCCGGTACATGCTGCATTTTATCAACAGGCATGTCGCTTAAACAAATGGGAATAATCAAATTCAACTCATCCATCAAATTGCCAATTTCTGGATTTGATCTTGATAAATCTTGGAGTGTTTTTGCCATTATAGAAGTTCTGTTTTTTATAGAAAACTTTTCTTCGTATAAATGTTCATTCTTCAACAATCCAAAGTCGCCTTTATAAAAATGTGCTACAACATCAGATGGTCCTAGTTTATAATGATCAATAACATATTGAGGTGGTAAGTTTTCAAAAGATGATGTTTGATGGTCAACTATATCTGCGACATCATCGGGTATTCCTAGTATCTTTTTAATTTGTTCTTTTGAAGTTACTTTCTTTCCTGATATCATTTGCTTTCCTCGTTTATAACTGAATCTGAATTTAATAGTGGTTGATCTACTTCGCCATCTTCATACTCGTGAAAATCAGACAACCTTTTTCTAGCTTTTTCTCCAGCAATGGCTTGCACCGCCATATCGAATCCTTCTTTTTCTCTGTTCTCTATAGAATCAAGTTCACGCATCCACATGCTGAAGTTTGTTTTAGCATCATCGGCTACACGCTTTCTTTGTTCACGAGTACCTTTAAGATCCTTTAGATATCTTTCTTTTTTTGTCAAAAGTTTTTCATGTTCATTGATATAACTAGACTTGCTACCAATCATAGCACCTAGCTGTGTTTGAAACATAGCAAGAGCTTGTGTGTCTTGCATATCTTTTGGTTTATCCATCTCTTCATCAATAAGCTTGTTGAGAGTATCAATGTTGACCATAATTTCTTGTCTGTCTTCCATTGATCTGTTGATAAGCACTTCTGTGCGTATAACTTCTAGAATTTGCATTTCTTCTGTGTGAGTAACATCTTCATTGAACTGTTTAAAAAAGTCAATCCAATTGTGCTCAAAGAATATTATCTCAGCATCATTCATTTGCTTTGAAAGTTCTTTGTAATAGTAACGATCTCGTAAAGTAGATAGAAGGTGTTCTTCGTCAGTTAGATCTCTTGCTTTGAGATTCTTTTTGTCGATGTACTTGCGAATAGGATCAATTTTTCTATTTAGATTGTTGGCAATGTCCTCAAGAGACAAATCAAAACAGTTCTGTTCTATATATGCCATTTCTTGATTTGACAGTTTACCACGTTTCCGGCTCAATTCCATTCTCCTTTAAAATTTGAAATATAAACTCAATCATTTGTTCTCTTTTTTGTTTGGATATTTTTAACTTGTTGCTAAATCTTATCCAATCTTCTCTCATAGAAACAGGTATATTTGAATTTATTAATTTATATATTTCTTTGCTAAATATTTTATCATCTACTTTTGCGTCATACTGTGCTTCTGAATTTACACTGCTGATTGATGATGTTTGATTGCTTGCCAAGCTTTTCTTAACTTCATTTCTGTTGAACCATTTAAAATAATGATTACAGTCCATCATGCTGCTAAATTTTGTACATTCATGATTTATGTATGCGTTAAATGGACAATTATCACATGGCTTGTCGGGTCTTGCAAAATTGTCTCTTTTAAAGTTATGCAATCTATTTCTAGCATGAATCCATAAAAAACTGTCAAGCGAATTGCCTTTTTCTGGATCAAACTTTTCTAAGATAGTTGTTCCGTTTCGATCTGGTTTTAATATCTCTAAAAAAACCTGTTGTTTCATGTCCTCGATTTCATGATAGCCAAACTTAAACTTGCTGGCTAGTCTGCTCGATATTCTGGACACTATCTCTATCACTTCCTCCTCTGTATATCCCTTGGGAATCTTCATCACTTTCCTCAATATTACTTATTTCTGCTTCAAAATCGTTAAAAACTAATGTTAGTAATCCACCATCAACGTCTATATCGACATGTGCAGAAACTATTCCGTCAATCGGCTCTCCTGTTTGAGCGTCCATAACTCTGGTGTGTGCTGGGTTTCCATCATAAAATAGTTTAAATGCCATCTTCTTCGTCCTCTTCCTCTTCATTTGAAGTAGCTAGAAGTTTTGATATGCTTGGAGTTGGTTTTTTGCTTGCTTTTGCTGTTTGCAATTCTTTTTCAACTTCTTCTTGAAGCTCTTCACTTGCTACTGTTCTTAGTGTTGAGCTAGTTATTTGATGTTGGGGAACTTTCATAAATTTTCTCCTTTTAAAAATCAAAAGTTGTCATTCGATACTACAATAGTATATACACGGTATGGCTACTTTTTTTGAGGAGAAACAGGATTATGAATATAAAATGGTCAGAAAATGAAAAGAACTTTGTGCGAGACAATGCACATCGTATGAAAGATAAAGAAATTGCTGAAATTTTAACAGAACAAACCGGCAGAGACGTTAGCCTTCAAGCTGTCAGAAAAATGAGGCAGAAACTAGGCGTTAAAAAGAAATGCGGTCGAGGAATCTGTGAACTTAATACAAACATCCATCGTCCACAAGAGGTTTAGGGAAAGTGGTCGTTTGAAAATGGGGTCGGACGATTTTTAAAATAAAAGTGGTCATTTAGTCAGGGCTAGGCTTGTTTTGTGAGAACCACCTTAGAGATCCGGTACTGGTTACGTGAGATTAAGAAAAATTGAAAAAACCCCACCTCTTTATTATAAAAACTAATATTCTACAATCGTAGAAATCTGTGCAAAAGTTTTAGAAAAAATTCTAGCCATCTCTATATGGCACACGGTATGCCCCGCCCCTTGACGTAAACCCTTATGTGGTAATGACTTACGGAAATAAAAAAACTTTCTATAAAATTATAGATTTAGTACTAAAGGGTATTGACATTTCTGCCGATATATGTATAATAGAGACATAACAAAAACACTACTAAGGTAAACAACATGATTAAAATGAATTTCAAAAACTACGACAACGGCCAAACCCGATACGTTATCTGCGACAAGCGTGACTCACGCTGCTTTGATTGGTCCATGAACGATAAAGGGTTCATTTGGGTATCGACAAATATTCTCTAATTCTTTTCGGATTAGACTGGATAGGGGTTGACAAACTTGCCGATATCTGTATAATAGAAGCATACAACAAACAACAATAACAAAAGGTAAAACAATGTTAAACGTAGAATACAAAACCAAAAACGGCGAATGGAAGTTTCGCACCTTCCCAACCAATATTGCTGCTGAGGTTTTCGCCAAGAACGTTGAGCTTCAAGGCGGAACAGTTTTGTTCTGCTAACACTACTATTAAGGTAAACATCATGACTACTAAACAAAAACGATTCGACGTTACTTGCATTGATCCTACTTGGAACAATCGTGAGGTAACACACCGCAGCATTAACGCTGATAGGTTATTTCAAAACGATAGCGGAGAAACCCGCTTTAAGCTCAATCACTTCTACACTGATGTGGAAGTTGTGAGAGTTGTAGAGGTATCGCAAGATTGCCTCGATGCACAACGTGCATACTTTGACAAGTATGGTACAGCTTGCGAATAAGATGGAAAATTATCAGAATAATTCTGGTTTTTTTCTTGACAACCCTAACTCCTTATGTGGTAAGGATTTACGAAAAGGGGCGGGCGTTTTGACGTAAACCCTTGTGTGGCAACGACTTACGACGATTTTAAAAAACTTTGATAAAATTATAAAATAAAGTGATCTAGGGGTTGACAAAATGACGATACTATGTATAATGGAGGCATGATGATTAAGCAAAGTAAAAACATGATTAAAATGATGAACCTGATCGCCTATGGTGGGAATCGCCCCGCTAATGTTTCACCGGCAAGATGGTCGGCAATGAAAAAGTTTTTTCAAAGAAACTTCAAAAAGTGACCTAACGTGTCACTACCATGTGCGATAATAATAATATGACAAGTAAACAACAACAAAAGGAAAACACGATGGATCTCATGGACTTGCACAAAGTATTGATGGCTCTTGCTACTGGTAAAGTTTCTGCACAAATAGCAAACAAACCAGAATGGGAAAAAGAGATTGATGACGTTATTAAATTCGTTCAAGAAAAACAAAAGAAAGTCATGAACTCTTGACCTAACGTGTCACACCTATAGACGATATTACTTATATGACAAATAACACTAACGAAAGGAAAAATGTCATGAAATGTTTTGATGTAACTTTTATTCAGCCTTGGAATGGGCGAACATGCACAAGCATGGAAGTATCCGCTGATCGCATCTATCAGAGCGATAGCGGTGAGATGGTGTACCGATACAACGACCACTACAACGCTTGCGAAGTGGTGACTGCTTGTGAGGTTCCTCAATCACGCCTTGATGCACAAGCCGCATACTTCAAAAAGTACGGCACAGCTTGCGAGTAGGCTGGACAATCGGATATCCTACCGATACAAAATAAATTAGGTTCTAGGAATTTAACCGCAAGTTATACTAGATAATCAAAACTGCGGCACTAATACACTAAACACGAAAGAGAATTATGCTTTACAAACTTATCGAATTAATGATTGATGAACTGGTGCGGGTTCGCATGGGGATGCACTCGCAAGAATTCAAACGCGATCTACAAGACGCAATCAACGCACTAAAAAAGATCAAAAAATATTTTTAGGAAAAATTATGAGATTAATACTTGACTTGCTCTATCTTACCTTGGTCCCGTTCTTCTTTATGTTCTGCGTAACCTTTGCAGCTTATCTATTGTTACAATGGCCATTCTAGTTTTGCGAATTGCCGTAAGTCCTTTGCTGGTAAGGGTTTAGGGCGAAGGCGGGCGTTTTCGACGTAAATCGTTTAGTAGTAAGGAGTTACAACTATTTGCTACAATATTTATTTTTTATCAAAAGATTGACCTAACGTGTCATAGTAGTGTGCGATAATATATATAGTTAAGAAGTTAATCAGTTAAAGGAAATTTATGTTTGAGAATCCTGAATTTATGTCGTTTGTGGTCGTTCCCGTTCTTTTGGGTTTTTTACTTTTTATTGCAAAAATATGTGGACTACCCCTTGACAAATAGCCGATATTATGTATAATAGAGAAAACAACAACGAAAGGTTTAATTATGAAATTTGAAAACACACCATCCGGCAAACTGCTTGCTGAGTTCCGTACCGCTATCATGGAATCAATCACGGTTCCTAATCACTTGCTTCCTGCTGAGTTGCACGATGATGTTCGCGGTTGTCGTACCCTTGCACGTTTGGATCAGCTTTGTGACAAGCGTGACGGTTTGACTGAACACGTTAAGCGTCAAAAGATCAAGCAACGAAACATTGAGCGACTGAGGAATCAAGTAGCTGAAAAGTCTAGATTTAATGAGCGTGGTGACTTCATTGATTTAGATGGTGGCTTGGATTGGTCAGATAATGAGATGGATGAGATTCAACTGCACAGGAATCAAATGGCTCTTGTGGGTGGAATGGTAAATGGTGGATTGATTGACTCGGATGATTTAGAGGAAGAAGTATGAATGAAGAAAGTTATTATTGGCACGTTGAGCTAGAGAGATGGTTGCCGGATAGTGAGGGCAATAAAATCATTTCAAAGATTAAATATAATTTGCCGTCAAGTTACAGTAGTATGCTCGACAGTTTGGAAATGATCGACGAGGCTTATCACGGTTCAGTTTATAGCGATGTTACTAGTCATATAGTTGAACAATTTGCTGGCTCTGGTTTTTTGCCAAAGAAATTAGTATCACCTCAAGGTTTGGAGAATTATGATGAAAATGAGTGATCAAAAAAAAGCATTAATTTTTTGTTTTGTGTCTTTTATTCTTGGCATAATTTTTTGGGATTTTTATGAAATTTTATTTATGTAATTTATTGGGTGCTATTATTCTTGCTGTCCTAAGTCGTTTGGTGGCAATGGTTTAGGGAAAAATGGCCGCCCCGCCGCCCTAAGTCCTTTAATACCAACGACTTACGTCAATTATAAAAACTTTTGATTTATTTCTATTTTAATTGCATAGACCCCTTGACAAATGCCGATAATTATGTATAATGGGGGAGTGTTAAGGGAAACCACGACACAAACTGATCTTTGAAAATTTGGTTGTTTTTTCTGATTTTGTTCAAGATACCCCTTGACAAATGACGATAATTATGATATAATGATAACATGTTAAGTGAGTCTGTGAGGCGACTTGATGACGGCCAATCTCAGCCGGTCAGCTTGACTTTTTGATCTTTTACAATTTGGTAGTTCAAGGGCATGACCCGCAAACCTCGCCCAAGTCGCGAGTATAGCTGGCGAGCTATTCCAAGATACGCACCACACAACGGGTGAAATCTGAGGTAAAGGGTAGGTGATGCCGCTACTGAAAAGTACGGCAACGATTACGAACCCTCTCAGCACCCAAACAATACATATGGGGCTTTTCGCAAAGGAGCAAGCCGGACGCTACTGCGTCACACAGTGTTTAAACGCTATCCCTTTAGCGGGGGATGACCTTTAGGCGTGAGACGTTGCCGGTGTAAGGCGGGTTCGATTCCCGCAAGCCTCTGCCCACAATACAATCATGTTTGCCATGACCTCAGTCGTGGCGGTTCCTTGCAAGAAGTGTGAGGTGGTGAATGAACTCGAAGTAGATTTCGAGAATTTCATCGCTTGGCAGTCTCGCAAGATGTTGATCCAAGAAGCGTTTCCAACGCTTGATGCGGATCAGCGTGAGCTTCTGATCTCTGGCATTTGTCCAAAATGCTGGGATGAGATGTTCCCTCCAGAAGAGGATTGAACCGCCTTGACCGTCCCGCTTCGGCGGTGTGGAGTTTGATAAGCTCTGTCGTAATCACTCAATTATCATAAACTCTTTTTTTCTCTGTTTAGGATTTTTAAAATGGAAAATTTCCACGATTCTTTTGTTTGCGAAGATTGTGATTGTCTCGTTTTGTTTGACGATGGCGGTTGTGATTGTGACCAGTGGGAAGACTACGAAGATGATGGTCAGCCGGATGAAATGCAGGAATGGCACGATTTTGACCCGGATTGTTGACCTAACGTGTCACCCTGCGGGGCGGGGGTTTTGACGTAAACCCTTAGTGCATAAGGACTTAGAGAAAATCAAAAAACTTTCAAGATTAGGCTTGAAAATGACGATATATATTGTATAATTGAAGTGTAACGTAAACAACTCATATGCAAAGGAAAACGAAAATGGCAAATTATATTGCGAATCCGGCGAATGTTCTTGTCGATGACCGCATCGAATTCGATTATAACGGCACAACCCGAAAGGGAAAAGTTGAAAGAGTCGGAAAGACTTTTGTGACAGTCAAACACGACAATCCAGCCGATTACAAGAATAAAACTTATTCAACGTATCAATTTAAAAGAATTACTTCCCGCATACGTCATCTCGCTTTTTAGTGAGTGGCTTTTCGTGACCTCCTTTCGTGTTGCCCCTCGATTACTTCGGTAGTCGGGGGGTTTTTTGTTGCATCCAAGGTAGCTTGTTGAGTTTGTGATAAAAATTAGCACGCGAGTTTTAACAAAATAATTAAAGTTGACCCCTTGTAATTGACGATATATACTGTATAATGAGGTCATAACATGAAAGGAAATTATGCTAAACATTAAACCACACGTTAGCAAGAGCAGCGAAGTCGTAGACTTTATTAATGTAGAAAAGAAGGTTCGTGTATATCGTAACCTGCACAAAAACTGTTTCAGTATCAAGCAGGACGGTTTGGTTCGTTGCCATGCCGACCACGTAACTTTGCGTGATTGTAAATTCATTGTGTCCAAGGCTGGACAAAAAAGGGTCAGGGATGAAGGTCGTAAGAACGTACATGCGTTTGTTGAGGGTTATGTTTGTGCTACTCGTAAGGCCGACAAGATTGTTGACGGTGCGAAGTCTGATACCGAGATGGATGCAGGCAAGAGTGACTGGAAAAAAGCCTACTATAACCCATATACCTGCGACACGTTCATCAATCAGTATGACGGATCACCACTAGAAACATCAACGTTTGCTGATCTTTACGTTGATCCAACTGCAATCTACATCTTTAACTAGGAGAATTATAAATGGATAATGTAGTTAATATAAAAAAGTTCAATCAATTTGTTGAGCGTACTATTCGTGATGAAGGTACTTGTAAGATGGTTGAACAAACGGATGGACGCATTGCGGTGTTTGAAGCTGATTGCTATCGTGCTGATGATTCTATTGATGGGTTCATCGGCTGGTGGGATGATGACCATAGCCAGATGACCCATGCAGCTACGCCCTACGAAGTTTATTGCGATATGCCGTAAGTTGTTTGTGCGTAAGGGTTTAGGGAAACCGCCCGCCCCGCCGCCGTAAACCCTTGTGGTATAACGACTTACAACTATTCTTGGTTTTTTTATTTTTATTTTTATTTATTGACCTAACGTGTCAAATCACTAGACGATACTATATATAGCAAGCAAGGGAAGGAAAGAAAAGTTTCTAAAAAAAATTAAAGGTTTGCCCTTGACAATGCCGATCATTATTGTATAATGAAAGAGTAATCAACACGAAAAGGAAAACTATGAAATTCTCAAAAGCCAACGCAAAGATTGAAGCTCTCGCCAATCACCCAACTCTCTCCAAATATCTTGACGGTAAACGTAAAGTTTATTCGTTTGATCTTCTGTCTGGCTATTCTTGCCCATTCGCAGAAAAATGTTTATCCAAAGCCGTTCTAGTTGACGGTAGACGCAAGATCAAAGACGGTCCAAAAAATCAGTTCCGTTGTTTCTCTGCTTCTCAGGAAGTACAATATACCAACGTATACAATTCACGCAAGGCCAACTTTGACGCATTGCGTAATATGGAAACATCCGATCAAATGCGTGACGCTATTCAAGCAGTTATGCCAAAAAATGTTGGAATTGTTCGGATTCACGTTGCAGGCGATTTCTTCAATGCAAAATATTTTAACGCATGGCTCAAAATTGCACAGCAAAATCCAGACGTTCTATTCTACGCTTACACGAAGTCACTAAAATTCTGGCTACACACTACGCAGGAAATACCGTACAATATGGTTTTGACTGCTTCTCGTGGTGGACGTGATGACAACCTAATCAGTGAGCATAACCTACGCGAATCGGTTGTGGTTTACTCAGAGGCAAAAGCCGCAAAGCTAGGTTTGGAGATTGATCACGACGATTCACATGCTGCCGATCCAACGAATCGACACAGAGATTTCGCACTACTGATTCACGGAACACAGCCTAAAGGTAGTGAAGCTGCCGAAGCATTGAAACAATTAAAGCGTAACAATGTCAAGCACTCCTATTCTCGAAAGGTGGTTAAAGTGTGACGGATATTTATGGCGTGGTCGGCTGGCTCATATGTTTGGCGATCATATTAAGTTTTTTAGTTATTTGTTTTGACGACATAGAAGGATGAAAATCATGAAAAGTTTAGTTTTTTTCAGCTACAAGCAACCCGTAGAAAATGCAAAGCTTCGTTGGGGCGTTTTAGAATCCCGTAGAGACACCGACAAAGACCCGCTAACGTGGGCGACCGTTTACGGTTCGTACCGTTCTGGTGACTGGGATTTCAAACGATCCAAAAATCTAGACTACGTTACAACCAACGAAGGAACCAAGGCGTTCTATAGAGAGCGTCAAAATTGGGGTATCAAAATCCCGTTTGTTGGTTCGCTTGTCAAGCCTTTTCTTGCAAAAAAGTAAGAAATAGTTAAATTATCCTTCGTCGCCCTAAGTCCTTACGTGGTAAGGGTTTAGGTGCGGCGGGGCGGGCGGCCTGACGTAAACCCTTTCATGGCAACGACTTACGGCAATTAATAAAAAAATAAAAAAGATTCAAGACGACCCCTTGACAATGACGATGTATATAGTATAATGATAGAGTAAGACAACGCTAACAAGGTTAAACGAATGAAAGACTGGCTCGTAAAGATCAACAAAGACACAAGCTGGACAGTACAGCACAGAGTAACAAAAGAACAACGAAAGATGTGGAGTAAGAAAGATGTCGAAGAATTCCTTGACTGGCAAGAGAATTTGGATGCCCAAGAAAAGAGCAGAAGTTCTAAAAGACCGGCGAACAAAGCGTAATCGTACACGTTCACAACAGCGTAACAACTGGAGAAAAGAATTGGAAAATAATTAAAGTTACCACTTGACATTGCCGATAATTATAGTATGATGTTAGTATAAGAGGATAAGTAGCAAACAACGAAAACCATTCGCTAAGAGTTTGCCGCATCAGCAGGCGTTTGGTTTCCTCATTTTTTCACAACACCTTTAGGAGAGACTTATGAAAGTCAAACAAGTCGTCAACACCAAGTTTTATTCATGTTACACTGGTTGGAACTCGTTGCAGTTCACAGATGAAGCCGGTAACGATATCGAGATTCAGATGACAGATGACGATTTTTTGTCTGTCGAAAAATCAATCAAGAACAAGGCTGATCGCATTCGTAGTGATCGTGCCGAAGAAGCCGCAAAACTCGTAGGGGAGAACTCAGAAGATGAGTAACCAAACACCGATTTGCAGGGTCGGAACTGAATTTCCTGCTGGAACTGTTGTTGCTGTAAAAAGCAATGGAGTTGAACTGGAAACACCAGAAGGTGTGAAAATGTTTTCCTTTTCTCAAATTGAGGAGATGATTGCTCAGGCCATTGCACAAAATTCCTAGTAGGCCGCTAGGGGCTACGCTCTACCTTTGGGGTATGCGGTGCGTGGCTATAAAAGGCAAACCCCATTTTTTACTAACCAACCTAATTCCGAAGGGGAATAAATCATGAAGAAAGTTTCTGCAAATCTTATCGCATTGCCAATCAAAGTTCGCGTAAACACCACTGACAAGAGCAAAAACCAATGGGCTGAAATTATTGATGCCCGCAGCGGTTCTGTTCTTCACCGTGGACAACTGAAGCATATCAAGTATGTGGCTAAAAAGAAGTACAACGTGAATGCTCAGATGTAAGGGAATCCCCTTGAGAGTGCGGAGTAGGTGGTTGAGGTAGTCTCTGATCCGGTATCAGACAGTACGCCGATGTAATGCAGTCCACCACTCCGTTTCTCTTTTTTTACGTAAACCTTTACTACCAAAGGGTTTAGAGGGAATCCCCCGCCCCGCCGCCGCAAACCCTTGCTGTGCAAGGACTTACGTCAATAAAAAAATTCTGAATAAATTAAAGATTTGGGGTTGACATGACGATTATTATTGTATAATTGTTTTAGCCAAACTAGGTTTGGCATTCTGTGTTAGAAATTAGCACGCAAGTTTTTATCTTTTTTATTAAAGATAACCCCTTGACTTGGACGATAATTATTGTATAATGGTTAATGTGGGGCAGCGGCATCGAGTCTCTGTTCGGTAACGAAGTCTTTGTCTTTGTCGCTGTCCCTTTTTTTCTTTTTTCCTTTGGAGGATTTTGATATGCCCGCAGTAGTTGAAAAAATGGTTCACTTTGGTGAGATGCCTTGGCATGGTGATTCAGAAGAATTGACCGGAAATGAGACTTCGCGAGAAGTTATGCAGAAAGCCGGTTTGGATTGGAACGTGGTAACTAAGCCGCTGTTCATGGAAGATGGAACTGCTGTTCCTGCTCAGGCTTCCATTCGCGAGTCTGATAATTCTGTTCTTGGTGTTGTTGGCCCTCGTTGGACTCCTCTGCAAAATGCAGATGCGTTTGGCGTGTTTGAACCGCTAGTTGAATCTGGCGATATGGCTTGGCATACTGCTGGATCGCTTCGCGATGGGCAACGTGTTTGGGTTTTGTGCCAGTTGAATTTAGATAACTCTGAAATCGTAAAAGGTGACGAGATTTCTAAATTTGCTCTGCTCTCAAATGGGCATGATGGCAAGCT
>TARA_R100001163_G_C5068390_1_pt1 | contig 13431 bp, 17 predicted proteins | sample TARA_R100001163 | Tara Oceans TARA_R100001163 (sample SAMEA2621285) | marine metagenome | biome: marine biome (ENVO:00000447); feature: deep chlorophyll maximum layer (ENVO:xxxxxxxx); material: "saline water (ENVO:00002010), including plankton (ENVO:xxxxxxxx)" | depth 120 m
CCGCCGAACATAGATATTTCTGACAGGTCGTTTTGGCATATGGCAAACCCAAGCATGGGTTTAGGCAATTTGACTATGCAAGACCTTGAAGATGGGTTTAACAGTCCAAACAGGGAAGCGTGGCTGCGTACTGACCTGAATTTGTGGACATCAGCGGTAGGCAGCTGGCTACCGCACGGCACCTGGGAAGCTCTAGTTACAGATGACCCAATGCCTGCTGGCGGTGTTGTCGCTATTGACAGCGACGCTGACGGCGTCGGCTACGTTGGTGTTCGTGTTGCACGGCGCAAAGATAACAAACTGCAAGCGCACAGCGAGTTTAGAGTCGAGTCTCTTGACGAAATGTGGCAGCAAGCACGATTGCTAGCAGAAGATAAACAAATGCAAATTGCTCTGACGCCAGGACTTTATGGTTTATGTCCCCCGGAGCTGCAACGTAGAGCAGTCAGATGGGGTCAGCAAGAATTAACAATGCACACAGCCATTGTGCGCAGCCTAATTATGGAGCAAAAAATTGTGCACCACAATCAGATGAGCCTTAACGAGCACGTAAACCGTGCGGTGTCGGGTAGAGCCGTAGGCGGTAAATTAACAATCAGTAGCACGAAATCGCCCGGTAGTATTGAGCAATGCAGGTGCATGATCGCAGCAGCAGGGCTGTCAGCTAAGCCAGGGCACACTGTGCGCAGTCCAATGGTCGGCCTATCCACCTAGACAACCGACAAAAGTGTTAGCGTTGCGTCGTGGGACTATTTCGCACTAAAGCTGCGCCTGCTTACGGTGTCAGCGACATTAAAGCTGCAGCCGGTCGTGCGGTGCTCCCAAGCACGCTCAGCAACAACGTTGTCGGGGCGAAAGCTGAGCGTGCGCTGTCGATACCGACTATCACAAGGGCTGTCGGGCTAATTAGCTCTACTGTTGCGAGCCTAAACTTGCGTAGCTACACGCTCCAATGGAACTCAGAAACAAGTTCGTACGACAAAAACTACATTCTGGGTGAGTCGTGGTACACCCGACCCGACCCACGGGTAACACGCCAATTTTTGATGTCAAATCTCGTTTCGGATCTTCTGCTGTATGGAAGAGCCTTTCTCGCCATCACCAGTAAATACGCCACAGGATTTCCTGCCACGTTTCAATGGCTGCCAGCCACAAACGTCACCAGCACTGACCAAGACGAAAAGCAATGGTTCACCACGGCTGACGACCTGTTTTACAACGGTGTAGAGCTAGACACTGATCTCGTCGTGCAGTTTTTGTCACCGCAAGAGGGCATCCTGTACTGCGGAAACCGCACCATAGACATAGCGCACCGACTTGACGAATCAGCAAAACGATTTGCAAGCAACACTATTCCGAACGGGTTTTTGCAACAAGTAGACGGTGAGCCAATGAGCGCAGAAGAGCTGACAGAGCTAGCGTCAGCGTGGGCGCAAGCCAGGCAGACAAACGCAGTTGGCGCTCTTAACCAGCACGTGCAGTACAAGATGACAAACGAAAACCCTAACGTGTTGCAGCTGACAGAGAGCCGTCAGCACGCAGCGTTAGAGCTGTCTCGTTTGTGCCAGGTGCCTGCATACCTTGTAGGCGTCGCTGTAGGCGGATTTACATATATGAACGCACAACAGGCACGACAAGATTTGTTGATATTTGGTGCAACACCGTTTTTGACTTGCATACAGGAGACGTTGAGCGGTAACCAAGTGCTTGCGCAAGGCAAACACGTTGAGTTTGACACTGACGCATATCTGCGCTCGTTTAATCTTGACACCGAAGACATTAGAGACGAAATAAGAGACGAGAACCAAATATGATTAGATTTAATGCTACGCAAGTTACGCTTGACGCTGCAGCAGGCGACCAGCCACGCACCATTTCCGGGCTAGCTGTACCTTTTAACGAGGTCGCTACCGTGCTAAGCGGAGAGCAAGTAAAAATTTTGCCAGGTGCACTGCCTGTTGACGGTGCAGCGCCACGTTTGTTAGCGGAGCACGACAGCAACCGCATTGTTGGCATGGTCACAGAACGTGAACAGGTTGATGACGTCGGCGTTATGTTTACAGCGCAAATCGCACGAACAGCACAAGGCAACGATCTTGTGGAGCTGCTAAAGATGGGAGCCTACGACAGCGTTTCTATCGGCATTGAGCCTATTGACGTTGAGCAAGACAACGGCGTGACAGTAGTCAAAGCAGCAACTTGGCGTGAGCTAAGCATTGTTGCCGAACCTGCGTTTAAGCAAGCTGTCATTACAGAAATCGCTGCAACAGCAGTTGCAGAACCCGACGAACCCGAAACAACAACCTTAGAAGAGGAAAAAATGCAAGAAGAACAGCCCGAAGTAGTCGAAGCAGCAGCTGAGACTACCCCAACCGCACCTATCGTGTACGCACAACCAAAAAAGCATTTTGACATGCCATCAGCCAGCGAATACCTCGCTGCCTATCATGTCGGTGGCGAAGTCTTTGAAAAGGTCAACAACGCTTTTGTTGAAGCAGCCAAAAGCAAGCAAACCGCAATGCAAGCTGCAGCCGGAGACGTTTTGACGACCGACACGCCGGGATTGCTTCCGGTTCCTATCGTCGCACCTGTGTTTGACGATTTTAACTACACCCGCCCAGTAGTAGCTGCAGTAGGCGCAAGAGCAATGCCTGATGGCGGAAACTCAAAGACCTTTATTAGGCCTACGTGGACGACGCACACAAGCATTGACGCACAAAGCTCAGAACTTGCTGCAGTGTCAGCCACAACGCCTGTGATTGCCAGCAACGTCGTGGGAAAGACCACACTTTCTGGACAGGTCACTTTGAGCGTTCAAGACATCGACTTTACTTCGCCCGCAGCGTTGCAAATCATTCTTGCTGACCTGGCAAACGAATACCTTGACAAGTCAGACGACGTAGCAGCTGACGCCATCGTTGCAGGCGCATCTGCGTCAGGCTCTACCTGGACAGTCACTGCAAACGACCCGACCACCCTCATTCAAAGCCTGTACGACGCAGCACGTGACATTTTGACCGCAACGAACTACCTGCCTGACCACGTGTTTGTGTCACCTGATGTTTGGTACTACCTCGGGCAGCAGCTCGATGGAGACAAGCGCCCCGTGTTCCCCTACGTCGGCGCTGCAGGTCTTATGGGCGTCAACGCAGCAGGCACTGGCACTGTCACCCAGGCAAACACCTTTAACCCGTTTGGCTTAAATCTTGTGGCTGACAAAAACTTTGCGTCAGGCACAATGATTGTTGCACGTGGAAGCGCAATCGAGTTTTACGAGCAAGTGCGAGGGATCACGAGCGTAGAAGTCCCAGCAACCCTCGGACGCACGTTCTCGTATTACGGATACGTCGCAACCTTTATTGCTGACGACTCACAAGTTAAGTCAATCACCGTTTCATAGCCAGCAGATAGCAGCACACCATGACCACCACCTACACGATCACACAATCCACACGGGTTGACGGTTATGGTGTGCTGCAGTCGCTAGAACCGTTAGCTAACATTCCGCTTGGCTCAACTATTGACGTTGCAGGCACAAGCCGAGGTTTTAATGGCACCGGCCTAGTTGTCTACTCGTTAACAGAATACGAGCTTGTAGACGTTACAACTGAGGGCGAATTTGTTTTTGACTACCAGGTTTATCGGCCTAATCAAGTCATATTTCCTAGCGCTGGCGACGACTTAGCTTACGCTGTAGACGCCGGAACAATTACATGGGAGCCACAGGCGTCATGGACTTCTGTCGCAGCATGCCAAGAGTTTCTCGGCATCGCCAGCGCCACTGTTAATGACACTGCGTTTTTAACGACTTGCGTAAACGCAGCCAACGTGTTTGCCTACCGTAGGCGTGTAGAAGCTGGATATCACGACGACACAGCTGCAGCCCCTAACGCAGCGGTAGCGTTAGGTACAACACTGTATGCGTCCGCTCTATACAGGGAGCGTGGCAGCGTAGACAGTTTTGCAAGTTTTGACTCGTTTAACAACGGTGCGCAGCCGTTTGGGTCTATGGCACGCATTATGCAGTTGTTAGGCATTAACAGGCCACAGGTGGGCTGATGTCTGCCACTGGCATACTGGCAGACGCTTACCAGTCAGTTGTGACGGCGTTGACAAACGCAGGGCTAGTGGTCGTGACTGACCCCCGTAACGCTAGACCTATGTCAGTGTTTGTGGAGCTTCCGACAGGCGACGGATTTAACAGCAACATTGTTGACGTCACAATGACACTGCGTTTGCTTGCAGCGCCACCTGGTAACAGCGATTCAAGCGACTATCTGCTTACAACATTCGATTCGATTCAACAACTAAACACACTTGCTGTAGTTGACTTTAGGCCAACGACAGCCATCATCGGTGAGCAAAATATCCCCGCCTATGATGTAACAATTCGACTATCTACACGGAGAACATAAAACAATGGCAACAACAACCGTCCTATCGAACCCAGGTTTGGTGATTAACAGCGTTTCGTACACCGATCAGTGTACTAGTTGTGTCGTCACCCTGGTAAACGAGTCCCTTGAGAGCACTTCGTTCGCCGATGCAGCACGCACATACACTGCAGGCCTAGAAAACAACGAAATTACTGCGGAGCTTATGCTCGCCTACGGCTCGTCAGAAGTTGAAGAGCTGCTCACGGCGATTCAAGGCACACAGACGACTGTCACAGTGTTCGCAACAAACACAGAAACGGCTTCAGCCTCGAACCCGAGCTACACGCTGACAAACACCTATTTAGAATCGTTTACGCCAATTAACGGGTCACTTGGAGAACTTCAGACGGTTTCCCTCGTGTTTACCGGTGGCGCAGCAACCCGTGCTGTGAGCTGACCTAACAGAAAGAAGCAACCCGACATGCAACTTACAATCCAGGTAACAACTGCCGACGAAACCTATCAGGTGACAACTGACCTGTTCACTATGGTTTCGTGGGAGCGGAAGTATAAATCTAAGGCATCCAACTTAGGGACTGACGGCATCGGTATGGAAGATTTAGCGTTTCTTGCCTACGAAGCGTCTAAGCAACATAAGGTCGTTGTTCCGGCTGTCTTCGATGACTTCATTCGCAAGGTAACGAGCCTTGAAGTGATCGGGGAAGATGACGAACGCCCTACCAACGAGGCACCTACCGACGAGGGCTAGCAGAACTTTTGCTAGCCGTCGGTTGGTGGCCTCATCACATTGAATTTGACACCAAAGACCTAATTACGGTCAACGACGTAGCGAAAGAACAAAACCGCCGTGCTAAAAACCATAGACGTTAAAACAGAGGGCATTGGCGAAACCGTTAAAGAGCTACGCAAGATCAAGCCCGATTTAGCTAAACGTTTGCCACGGGAAATGAGGCAAGCAGCAAAACCGCTTGTGGCGGACGCACGCCGACTTATACCTGAGCAGGCACCGTTGTCTAACTGGCAGACACCGACAGGTGGCTGGATAGAACGAGGTCGTGACCGTTCGTGGAACAGCAAAACGGTTCGCTCAGGTGTACGCATTGTGACAAACACAGGTGCACGCAAGGGCGCTAATCAAATACAGTTGTTGGCGTTGCAAGAGAAAGACCCGGTTGGCGCTATTTTTGAAAACGCAGGGCGTAACAGGGCAGGCAACATTAAAAGCTCAAACGCAGGCGACAGGTTTATTGCAGCGTTAAACGCAAAAAAACAGTCACCGCGTTTTTTGTGGCCTGCTGTTGAACAAAATTTGCGCAACCTTGACCGTGACCTGCAAAAAGTCATCAACAGCTGGACAAAAGAGCTAGAGCGCACGCTAAGCAGGTACTGACATGGCAAGAATCCCTCTAGTTACCGAATACAAGCCCAAAGGCCTAAACAAGCTGGTCTCAGATTTCAAGCGCCTGGAAACACGTGGCCAAAAATTTACGTTTGCAATGCAGAAGGCGTTTGTGCCAGCAACAGCAGGCCTGGCAGCGTTAGGCGTCGCAGCGACAAAATTTATTAACGCTGGCGAAGAAGCAGCAACGTCGAACGCACGAATCAGACAAGTAGCTGACTCGATGGGTTTGTTTGGCGATCAAACTGCTGCAGTAACAGACAAACTTGTCAAGCAAGCAAACGCCACCGCACGGCTAACAGGCGTCGACCAAAACCAAATCAAAGCATCACAAGCGTTGCTGCTGACTTTTGGTGAGCTCGCAGCGTCAGCTGACGAGACTGGCGGAGCGTTTGACCGTGCCACACAGCTCACAGTTGACATGGCTGCAGCAGGTTTCGGCTCAGCCACAGACAACGCTAAACAGCTAGGTAAAGCGCTAAACGACCCTATAAAAGGCATCAGTGCGCTAAGCAGGTCAGGGATCACGTTCACTGACCAACAGAAAGAACAGATTAGGACGCTTGTCGAATCAGGTCGCCAATTTGAAGCACAAGACATGATTCTTAAAGCAATTGAGCGTCAAGTTGGCGGTACAGCAGAAGCCACAGCAAACTCGACAGACAAACTGCGTGTCGGTTTTTCACAAATGGCCGAAAGCGTCGGCATGGCGTTGCTGCCACTTGTCGAAAAAATTGTGCCTGTGCTTATCGGCCTGTTCGAGTTTATGGGGGACAACACCGGTCTAATTATCGGTCTAGCAGCTGCGTTCGGAACGTTGGCAGGCACAGTAGTGGCTGTCAACGCAGCGATGAAAGTCTACAAAGCCGTCATGCTCATTGCGAAAGGCGTCACGCTTGCTTTTAATGCAGTAATGGCAATGAACCCTATTGGGTTGATAGTCGTAAGCGTTGCAGCGCTCATTGCGCTGTTCGTGGTGTTACAAAAAAAGTTCAACATCATTGGGCTTGCAATCCAGGGCATGAAAAAAGCGTTTGACCTGGCTTGGAAAGGCATAAAAAAAATTGTTAACAAGATCATTGACGGCTTAAACGCCATTATTGACCTGTTAAACAAAATCCCTGGTGTAGACATACCTGGCATCCGCAAAATTGGCGAGGACGCTGAATCAAGTGCACACAGCTTGGGTTTGCTGCTCGGTCAAGCAATCAAGCTTAACGCTGTCATGGATCAGTCACGTGAACCGATGGGCAGGTTTGAGACGTCTGCACGAAACGTCAAAGAAGAATCATCAGGGTTGGCTACAACGCTTGGCCGAGTAAACGTAGAGCTTGACCCGTTAAACAACGGCATAGAGACAGCGACTACACGCCTTGACAAATTTTTTGAAGCAATGGATAACGAAGAAGCAACCCAAAAATTCATCAACACAATGGCTGAGGTCGCTACAGCGTTAGAAAAAGCTACGCCAGGTAGTCAAGAATTTATTGACTTGCAAAACGAGGCACGGACAGCTCTACGTGACCTGAGGCGTGAACGTGAAGATTTAAGTGACGCTTTTTTTGAAGCAATGCTTTTTAGGATTAACAGCGGTGATCTCGAACAACTAAAAAGTGTTGAAACAACGCTCGCAAACCTTGTCGATTTAGGCGGGTTTGAAATACCTGTAAACTTTAATATTGGAGACTTTAATTTGCCAGGTATGCCTAGTTTCGGTGGCAGCAGCTCCGAAGTGCGATTCGAGTCGGCGCTAGCGTCAGCAGAATTTGGGGCACGTGGCGTGCAAGTTTCTGAAATGAACATTTTGGTGCCAGCTGGCACAACAGGCGAAGATATAGCAGAGGGCTTAACGAACTACCAGCGTTTTAATGGCGCTGTACCTCTTGTCGTTGACGGGTCGACTTTCCGATGACAGTAGAGTTCAAAACACGGTTGTTAATTGGGGACATCAGCAGCGAAACCGATTTTACTGATCGTCTGATGGGCATGAAAATAGATCAGCCAATACGACTGTCAAGAGCTTCGCAACACACAGCCGTTTTAACGCTAAAAAACTATGACGGCGCACTAACTCCAGGCGCAGGCGGTACGTACACCAACACCGATTGGTTTTCGCAAGCCGTTGTCATTGACTTTAGCGACGACGCAGGCACAACGTACAGCAGGCTCTTTGCAGGTGTAATAACCGATTTTAGGTTGCGTGATAACGGCGTTTTCAGCACCGTAGAGATACAAGTGCACGACTGGCTCATGTTTTTAGGACGTGCAACAGGCAGTCTGACTACCACTGCAGGGCCACTTACTGACGCAATACGGTTTGCGCTAGAAGAGCTTGTTGATAACACAACAGAAATGCCAACGTTTGCAGGAACTATTGAAGCTGTAACTCACCCCCAGAGTGGTAGCTCAACTAACGCAACAGTTAACATCACAGGAATTATTGGCAACGACTTCAACAACAGTCTTACGGCATCAAATTTGTGCGCTGTGTGGTCAAATGACATTGACATGGTTCGCACCGGTACGCCAAAAATCCAAATGGAAGCAGTCGTGGTCGGCGACCAGCTCGGATATAGCATGATGTGGCCTCGTGTAGGCGGTGTCGGCGCATACACAACGTCACCTGTGCAGTTTGTAGAGGGCACCCCTGGCAGCGGACAAATACCGTTTACAGCGCTTGACGTTGGTTTTAAGTTTGAGCTTTTAGCAAATAGAGCTGAAGTGACACGTGATGGCAGCACAAAACAAAGCGACGTTAATCAAACGAGTGTGTCTAAATACGGTGCACGAACAGTTATTAGCAGCAAAGCTTCGTCATCAACGGACGATGACGCTTTAAGCGCTGCAAAAAACATTGTCAACAGACAGTCTGACACTCCGTTTAGCCCACGAACGCTGACGTTTACAGCAGCAGATTGCAACGGTCTTGACGCAGCAACTGGCGACAACATACGCATATTGTTAAATACAAGGGCGTGCGGGTTTCAACCGTTAACAGTTACGTACACTCCGACAGGCGCAGCTAGCGCAATTACAGCAAACTGCATGACGTTTGGGCGCACAATCACGGCAGTGCCCGGAAAATTTAGAGTGACGTTGCATTTACTGCCCGCACAGGATTTTGGAAGTTTTGTGCTTGACAGCACCTTTGCAGGCGTCTTGGACACCAACAGACTAGGATAATTGTATGCCTTTCCCATTCTCATCAGGCGACGTGCTAACAGCAGCAGATCTGAACAGTATCGGCCAGTTTGTTTCGTTTACACCAAATTTTGCTACCGGACTCACAGTTGGAAACGGAACGTCAATCGCCGACTATGCGTTAGTAGGCGAAAAAATGTGTTTTATTCGTATTCGGTTCACACTTGGCTCAACGTCGGCAGTAACAGGCCAAGTCCGCATCGCTTACCCCTTTACGGTCGATGACTCATTCATCGGTGGGCTTGGAGAATGCAATTTTGAGGACAACTCCGGCAATGAAGTGTTTGGAAGAGTCTTTCGCTACTCATCAACACAATTCCATATTTGTTGGGACAAAGTTAGCGGCAACAAAATTATCCCTGATTTCCTGTCAAGCAGCCAGCCGTTCACGTGGACTACAAACGATAAGATCTCGGTCAAACTGCTGGTGAAACTGCAATGATGCGAAACTCTGTAATTATTTTTGTTGGTATGGTGTTGCTGATTTTGGGCTTTTGGGGGCTGCAAGAATGAAACTGCTGCCTGTGTTGCTGTTTTTTGTTTTAGCGTCGTGCAGCCCGCACAGCTACCGCTACCCGTGCCAAGACCCTGCTAACTGGAAAACACCTAAATGTAACCATCCCGTCTGCACAATAGAGGGCAACTGTCCGGAGGACGTGCTGCCACGATGCGGAACCCAGCTAGGAAGATCATGCGCTGATGTCTACGGGTAACGAAAGACTTGTGTACACCAACGAGCAGCTAAAAGGGAGACTTATTTTTATTGTTGGCGTTGGTTTGACGGTGTCGTTTGTTGCAGCGCTGTTAACGATTCTGTACGGGCTGCTATTTATAACTCAACCGATAACTGAACAGGCACCCAATGACCGTGCAGCGTGGGAGCTGTTAACGCCTATGGTGCTGTTTTTGACGGGTGCGCTGTCAGGCGTACTTGCTAGCAACGGTTTAAAAGGTAGCGGAAGATGACCAAAGCACAAATGATTGACTATGTAGAGCGGGCAGTCGCGACAGCTGTACAAGCAGGCGTTGCAAGCTATCTTGTCGGCGCAGGCTGGCGAGCTGCGCTGGCTGCAGCCATTGGTGCAGGTCTAGCTGTTGTAAAGGCAGCTGCAAAGCAGATTACAAATAAAGGTGACGACAAATGAGAGAATATAGCGGTTTCACAGGATTTGCTGACAAAATAACGCCAGGGCTAGACGCTTTTACAAAAGCAATTCAGGAAGCGTCAGGGGGTCAATTTTGGCGAGTTGGTGGGTTTAACAAAAGACGCAAGCGTGGGCATAATAACAGCCAAAGCATGAAGGGCTGGAGCATTCATAGCACGGGCAGGGCAGCTGACCTGTCTCGCAGAAAGCACAACGGTCACCCTGGCTGCTCACGTGACGACATGCTTAAGCTCTATGCGTGGCTTATAAGTATCGAGTCACTTATTGGGTTAGAGTATCTGGCAGATTACCAGTATGACGAAAAGGGCGCTGCAGGTCGTGGCTGGATGTGCGACAGACAAGAGTGGCGCAGCTATAAACCTGGCGTCATTAGTGCGGGCGGTAAACAATGGGCAGATTGGTGTCACATTGAGCTAAGTCCAGAAAAATCAGCTGTCACAGATTGGGTCGACGAAGCAATGGAAACGTTTCCGCTTGGTGGCTATGTGCCGAAAATCGACACAGCAACTGGCTGGGTTACGTTAAGGCAAGGCGATCAGGGCGACGGCGTTGTAAAGGTTCAGCAGGTTTTGCGTGACGCAGGTTTTAAGAACGGCAATTCTAAAAAATTGTTGCTAGTTGACGGGGAGTTTGGGGCTGTGACTGCACGCAGAGTGCGACAGTACCAAAAAAAGCACGGCCTGATCGTCGACGCCATTGTTGGCAAACAGACCGCAGGTCACATGCAAATACTTGACAAGTAGGTCGAAAATCAACATACTGTGAACACCCGACAAATCTAAGAGGTGGTCACGTTGCGTTTAGTTGCGTCATTGCTACTTATCCCTATAACAATTGTGCTGCTGCTGCAGCTGCCTAACGATGTAGAGCTACACAACGAAATGGTTGCATATAGTGACCAGGGTAAGGCAGAATTAGAGAGGTTGTGGGCGGGCACTGCGACCTCCAGCACAAACAACACAATCAACGTTTCTTCCTTAACTGTTGACGCACCGCCCACAACCACCGATTTGGCGACTACAACGACAACGACAACAACGATTGTTGTGCTTACCGTGCGCTGTCAGCAATGGTGGACAACTGCGGTCGCTGCAGGCTGGCCTAACGACCGCATACCTGTATTGCTTGACAAAATTATTTGGCACGAATCACGGTGTTTGCCTCACGTAGATAACGACGGCAGAGATATAGGCCTGACGCAAGTGAACTACACGGTGCATAAGCAGCTAGTCGCTGACATGGGTTTGCTTAAAGACGATTTGTATGACCCGCTGCACAATTTACGTGTAGCGCTAAAGATCTCAGAACAAGCTGAGAGCTACCGCTGGAAATGGTGCCAACCTTGGCAGTCATCAGGTAGCCACTGTTAACAAAGGAAGAAACATGAATGATTATTTGGCAAGACGCACTGACCCTGCAACGTCGCTGCAAGCAGCACAGTCGCTTGATCTAACGTTAAACAGAAAACATGAGCAGCTGTTGCGCATTGTGGGGCGTTTAGGTCGGGCAACTGACGACGAAATTGCTGACGCAGCAGTAAAAACTGATTTGACGCAACGACACGAACAGGCACGCCGGTTGTTACGCACAGTGCGAGACAAAACGAACTATGTGCAACCGGCACGTGACGAACATGGCGAACAGATTCGGCACGTGAACAGCTCAGGTAGGCAGGCGTATGCGTGGGAACTATCCCAACACGGTCGTGTCGCTGTAAGGAGCTGGTGACATGGGTTTTGACTTGTCGAGCTACCAAACGGTTGCTGAGCGGTTAGCGTTATGGTACGACAGCTGTAAACACCGGGAAGTTATAACACGTGTGGAAACAAAGCTTGTAGAACGTGCCGACGGCTGGTGTTTGTTCAAGGCGCTGCTGTACGAAAACGGTGAGCTGTTGTCGACAGGTTGGGCGGAAGAGCACGCTACAGATAGGGGCGTTAACGCTACAAGCCACGTTGAGAACTGCGAGACAAGCGCTGTAGGTCGTGCTTTAGCTAACGCAGGCTACGCAGGCAGTGACCCTGCAAAGCGTGCAAGCAGGGAAGAAATGACGAAGGTGCAACGTAACAACCCGGTGACTGGAGCGCCACCTAAGCAGGATCGTGCAGAGGTTGGTTCTAGAGCGAAACGTGCAGCGACAGAAAAACAGCTTGACTATTTACGCAACCTGAACGCAAGCAAAGGCAACGTTTTGACAACACAGGATGTTGCACGTTGCGCAGGAGATGCTCAGCTGTGCAGCGACGAAATACAAAAACTCTTAGACAGGCCGAGCGTATGAACGTAGAACAGCTACAAAAAGCGCTACACGACGCTGCGCAAGCGCTACAAGCAGCAGAACGACGTATTAGAGAGCTAGAAAAGCGCAACGCAACACAGCAAACAGTGATTGACCAATACAAAGCAGAGTTCAAACGTCAGCGTTACGAGCGCTCAGCAAACTTTAGGCGGTCGTTTTGATTATTCGTACGCAACGACCTGAACGATACGCAGTTATTCCAAACGACGCTTTACAAAACCATGCACTGTCATTTAAAGCACGTGGCGTACTTGCCTACTTGTTAAGCCAGCCTGACGATTGGCGGATAAGCAGCGGTGCACTAGCACGCTTAGCTGTCCATGACGGGCGCACAAGCATACGCACAGCGTTAACGGAGCTAGAACAGGCTAACTATTTGCATCGACAAAAAATCAAAGACCCCGAGACAGGCCAGTTTGGTTGGCATCACGTGCTATACGACAAGCCATGTGCAAGACCTGTGGAAAACACGGCGCCCACTGTCACGTTTCCTGACGTCGGAAAACTTGACGTCTTACAAAATACTAATTACAAAAGTAAAACGAATAAGAGACATACTCAGTACCAGCAACCTAACCTGTGCACAACGTGTAACGGCAACGGTTACGAACGCCTAGATTTAGACAACGTGCAGCGCTGCGTGCGCTGTAACGGCGACGGAACACAAAGATGACTAACAAAGCAGGCGGTATATACGGCACAGAACGCTGGAAAAAGCTGCGGCTCCGAGTGCTAGCAGAAGAACCCACTTGTCACTGGTGCGCAAACGCACCTAGCACTCAGGCTGACCACGTTATTGAGGTAGCAGCAGGCGGAGAACCATATGAGCGCAGCAACCTTGTCGGCAGCTGTGCCAAATGCAACGCAAAACGTGGCAGTTTGTATGGCAATAAACGCAAAGAGCAAATGAAACGCAATGGTGACGCTGTACGCAGTGAACCCCAGTTTTTTAATGACCAACAACCCCTA
>TARA_R100001163_G_scaffold11798_1_pt1 | contig 13424 bp, 11 predicted proteins | sample TARA_R100001163 | Tara Oceans TARA_R100001163 (sample SAMEA2621285) | marine metagenome | biome: marine biome (ENVO:00000447); feature: deep chlorophyll maximum layer (ENVO:xxxxxxxx); material: "saline water (ENVO:00002010), including plankton (ENVO:xxxxxxxx)" | depth 120 m
CTAGCACGAAATTCATCAATTCTTTTAGCTCCTTTTTGTTTACGTTTTGCTTCTTCGAGCTTTTCTTTCGCTCTCTTTTCAAACTCTTTATCGACTTCCAAAATGTCTGTTTGGTTGAACAACACATTTTCTATGCCGGCTCGATAGTCAATGGACAACTCGATGCGGCCATCTTCTTTAAAGTCCATCTCATGTTCTAATATATCTAAAACCAGATACTCATTGAGATAACCATCGTCAATATATTGTTTTAATTCTTTTGGAAACATATTTCCATTAGTGGCATCTTCAGGTATTTGCCAGCCTATCTCTGCATGAACCCTAATTAAATAAGGTAAGGAGGTTCCCTCAATCTTTTTACGAGTCGGCTGTCTTACGATTAGATCTAAAAATCTAGGTTCTAGATACTGAAAATCAAGAGGTGTTGTAGGCGCGAAATGGTCCTTCTCTTCATCTGTTATTCCCCTGATTGGTTTTATAAGAGTGTCGAAGTCTGTAAAAAGCAGCCTGATACTGCCTCTGATCATGTTTGTTACAGACCCAGGGTCTCTACCATCGAATTCATAAGAAAAAGAAACCAGGCCTGCATCGTCGCCGCGGCCAGTAGCGGATTTCATTATATCCTCGACGGAGCTTTTATTTGTGAAATCTTTGAATCTAAGCTCTTGTATCATACCAAACTTATCTTTTTCGTCTTGTCTTTTCTGAACAAACAGGCGAATCTTTGGAACAAGCATTGAATACTGGGCTGGTGTGATGTTCATGAACTGCTTCAAGCCGTTTTCATTTTCACCAAAACGAGAATTTATCTTTGATACTAGAAGCGCTGCGTCATCTTTTGTGCCATCTAGTGTAATAAAATTCTTATATTGAGTATGGCTGTTGGCTTTTGAAAATTCTTCTAAAGCATCAAGCAAAAAACACTGCTCTTCGAATCTTTTAGAAATTTCAAGATCTTTTTCTTTTGTATCTTTGTCTCCCTCTGGAGTGGACGAAGGCGTGTCTGTTCCTCTTGCTTGTTCTGAAGCTGTGGAGGCCTCAGAGGCGGTTTTAACATTCTCTTTAGCGGTGGTGCCAGTCCCGCCGGCCATGGCTGCAGCCATCCCAGCCATGGGGTTGGGGTCTCCGTTACTATTGCAGTGTAGTCGGGTATAAATAAGATCGCTTGTATACTCAGGTGCGAGCCCTGGCAAAGTTTCGTCTAGTGTTAGCATATGTTTTCTTCTCTGTTCCTACAGCCCGTAATATGATATTAATAAATCCACTGGAAGCGCAATGTGTACGGTATCTCCGACTTTCAAATGCGCCTCTGTCGGTGTTTTATTGAACCATGCAATAGTCCACCATAACCTAGAATCTCCATAATGTTTATGGGCTAGATTATAAAATTTATCATTGATTGTCCAAACATGATTGATTAATGTTAAATTACTTATTTGTTGCGGAGTGGGATAACTAAATTCTGCAGTTGTATACTGGTTTATACCGTTAGGTAAGCCGCGGTTCTCTTTTACTATTTCTTCGTAAATATCAGAATCGTTTCTTCTTATCGCTCTATTATAAAATCTATTTGATAGTCCCATTTGTCTCTCCTGTTAGTCCCAGCCGCTGCCAAGAATGTCTTTACCTTTGGATTCAGAAATCTCAGTTTTCTTAAGTTGTTGTTCTTTGAGTCTTTTTTGTTGATCTTGAACCTCGGCAGTTGCTTCTGATAATTCATCTGCCGGCACCATAGACGCGCCACCGGGCAACCCTGTTGCTGTACCGGCAGGAGTAACGCCTGAAGCATTAACAGTGGCATCCTCTGATATTCTATCGTTGTATGGGAAGTTACCTTTAGTTTTGCGTAAATTTTTACTAGAAGCATCCCAACCTAGTTTGTGTGTGTGTAATACATTAAAAGTACAATTTAGCTTAATTGTCTGGGGAATTAGAAAACCTGGCTCTTCGTCAAAAAAGCCGGCCTCAAGATCAGGGGCAAAAGCTAAGTCAGATAGCCAGCCTAATAATCCAGCGGTTTCTGCATTGCCAGAAAAATCAGCATCAGCGTCAAAAATCAGGTTAGCAAACTTTAATTTAATTAGAGGTGGGGCTGTGATCAGACCTGCACTGTCATCATCACCTTCTGGCCTATACGCTGGATAAAGCATGGAATACATGCTTGACGCATTATTAAAATTCTTTTGTGCCTCCTCAAAGTCCCTGCTTGGCACATCCCAGCCCAAAGTAATCGTTCTTTCGGTTCCTTGGAAAGTATGAATAGGATCCATTCGACCGTAAACCTTCTCAGAAGCCCAATCTGATTTGAAACTATCTTCATAGTTATTCAAGAATGCTTTAAATTCAACACTTTTGCCGGTTGCAACGTGGAAGAACTCTAAGCCTAGGCCTTTTTTAAGTAATTCGTCTGATCCATCTATCATCATCTTCTATCCCCTATTAATCAGCCTTAACTGATGCTCTAAATCTCTTGTTAATCGCCGGCATAACGGCGCGTCCGATCTCTCGACCATCAACTTCTAACACAACGTTAACAGGAGCGGCTGCGGCTGCTGCAGCGGGCGCTGCTCCCCCCGTAGCGCCTACAAACACTTCTTTAATTGTCTGTAGAACAGTGTTATTTCCTGCGTTTGCTGTGTCAGCGTGCAGACGAATGATTTGGTCTGTGACTGCTTCGACGTTAGTTGCTGTGTCGGGAGTTACTGCGGTTGCTGCAACAATAGTATCTTTAACCACTCTTGTCGCCTCAATATCGCTTGTCATAGATAAGTCCAGCGCGCTCAACGCAGCCAGAGCCATCGCCGAGATAAGTGCCGTTGGGCCAATAGCAGCTAGTAATGGTACCAGCAAGCCCAGGACTCCAACAAGACCAGTAAAGACCATCATAGCCTCAACACCTTGCTCTGTGAACGTGGAAAACGATGCCACAAGGTTCGCCATTCCTGTAGCTGCCAAACCTATACCTGCTCCAATTAGAAAAGCTGCAGCACCAATAGCTAGCAAGCCTATTGCTCCTGCTGTTCCGGCGGCGGCCAAGGTACCTACAGCAAAAGCTAATCCAATTATTGGAGCAATCATCAGGGTCATGGTTATGAAAATTGCCTTGAGAGCAGCGTTCATTGCTTCAGTGTTTTCGCCTAATGTCGAGAAGGATTCTACTAAATTAGCTACTCCCAATGCAGCCAGGGCAATACCACCGCCGACCATGAGGGCCGCGGCTCCGAAAGCTAACATTCCAGGCGCAGCTTTTGTAAGAGATTTAGCGAGGCTGCTCATCACTAATCCAAGTTTTGACATAGAAATACTAGATGTAGCCGCGGCGGCTCCGGCAGTGGCGCTTGCCTTACCCACCAGTCCTAGATTGGCTGCTACGGTTGTCGCTGGAGCAACAACTGTTAGAAGAGTGACGCCGAGGAACGCAAATAATCCGATACCGAAGGATATAAATTTGAAAAGAGTTGGAAATGCTATTGCAAACTCTTGGATATAACCCAAAACAGTATTCAAGGCGTCTATTAGAGGTTTAAGTGCTACTGCGAGGGCCTTCTGGAGAGCAGCTAGTTTTTCTTGAATACCCATGTTTTCTCTAGCAGCGTCAGTTAGATCATTATAGGTCATAGTTGCGTCTTTCTGTAGATTTTGCATTTCTGTATACAAATCTCTATTCGCATTAGTCATCTTTCCTAATTGCTCAACCGTTACACCTGCAGCGGCAGCAATTCTCTTTTGCTCGAAACGGCCCATAGTTTCAAATGATTTTCCTGAAGCTTCAATACCACTCATAAGCATCTCTACTCTCTCGGCTTCTGTAGCCATCACCATTTCCATGGTGTCAAAGTAATCTCCGCCTAGAGCAGCATTTAATTGGCCAACTTTATCGGCGGCTGATGCAAAAGTATCAAAGCCTTCTGCGATGCTAAGCATTTCAGAGGTCTGCATGTTCAATGCTTTTGCTGCGGCGGCGGTTTCTAAAAATACCTTTTCTGTGTTCGGACCCCAAGCAGCCAACTCTGGGCCTAACTTCATAAAATCATCAAGCATTTGCTGTGGTGGTATTCTCATTGCCTGGGCTGCAGCAACAATGTCCATCGAAGATTGTTCTGCTGCTTCTGCTGTCTTTCCTAGCGTTGTCTGGAGGAAGCCCATGGAGCCTGCAAACTCTTCTCCGGCGTTGAAGCTAGCTTCCATTGCAGTGGCGGTCTTCATGAGAGATTCTTGAGTTGCCGCGCTCTCGAATACAAAAGTTGTATTAGCCGCGGCTAAATCACCAAAGCCCTTTGTTATGTCTGCTGTAGACGCTCCTAGGGCAGCCATCTCTTGCTGGACATTTACTATACTTTCAGTGTACTCTCCATTGAGACCTGTTGCTCTCTTGAAGGCTGCTAAAGAATTGTCCATCTCGAACATTAGTTCTTTAGTAGCACTAATAGTCTTAAGAATTAACGAAGCGCCGGCATTTTGTAATACGGCGGCTGCATTAAATTTATTAGCTATATCACCAATAACATCCGAGAAGCTTCGTCCTGCTTTTCTTGAGTCGACTATATTTTGTAATATTCTTTCAGAGAAGCTACTTCCGCTTTTCCAAGCTGAACTAATGCCTGTTACGCTAGCTAACAACTCTTCTGTTGCTTCAGCTAAATTTTGTGTGGACTCTAATGCTTTATCTCGGAGCTTTGCTTTTTCGCGCTCGATGGAAAGTTTTTCTATTTGGTTTTTTAGTTCTTTATTGCTAGCTTTAAGAATCTCTTTTGATTCGTTTAATTCTTCTTGTTTAAGCTGTAATTGCTTTTCTTGCTCTGCGGTTCTTTTTTCAGTGTTCTCTAATAGTTGAATCTCATTCTCAAGAGCTTCTAGTCTATCTTGGCGTTGTTTTTCACTTAATTTTGAAGCTTCGAGAAGGTTCTTAAGTCTTTCTGCGTCGAGATCAATTTGCTTTTGGAGGGCAACCCTTTCCTGGCTAAGACGATCTAAAGATTCACCACGGAGAGCCGCTAGCTCAGTCTCTTTTTTGATTTGATCTTGAAGTGCCTCATTTTGTTTTGCAATAATCTGGGCAATTCTCTGTTCTGTGGTCTCGTCCGCCATATGTTAATAAAACCTTATTTGAAAGGCCACTTTAATTTTGTGACTCTTTCGAACTTTTTCACTGCTGAATCTAGTGCAGCTTTTGACTTGTACGTCTTTGGGTTATCTAGGCCATATTTTGAAAAGGCTTCCATGAAGTCCTTCTCTTTGCCTAGTGCTGTCGCAAAAGACGCTATTTGTGCAACGTTTCCCTTGACCTGTACTGGCAAAGAAAAACCTCCAAACATCGCTCCCATGATGGTTTTGATCATGATACCTTGAGAAGCGAGGAGAGCCTCGTCAATCTCTTGGGGGTTCAGATCTAATGTTTGAGTTACTAGTTCTTTATTTTCTTCCATTGTTTCTATTCCTTAAATATAGAATATCCCATAATAATTAGTATTATAGTACAAAAAATAAAAGCCGACTAACGCCGGCTTTATTTAATTATAGAGTGCCTCTAGTCTTCTTAGGTCCAGACGCCTTCTCCATTTGTTCTTTTTCTTGCTCAAATTGTTTTACAAGTCTGTCCAAAAACCACTTTCGAAGGCCGACGGGCAAGTTATAGGCCTCTATGAATGACCACCCGCCATGGTACTTGAGCAAAAAGAATTGCTCGTATACCTGCTGCATGTAGTTAGAGCTTAGGCCAAAAGAAATCCGTGGTGAACGGCACCTCCATTTCCTGCTCATAACCACATGAGTCACATTCGAAATGCCTTAGAAGGTCTACGTTCGGAACAAGCCTCTTATAAGCTAGCCGTAAGAATCTTGAATCATTAGCTGGCATATTGTCAATAAATGACGCGATCTGCTTTTTATCCTCTACTCCCTGAATCGAGACGATGAACTGCTTGAATTGATCAGTCATTGATAAATCAGAGTCTTTCTGTAGCTTTTTTTTGGAAGCCAGTAGTGAAGATAGATGCTTCTCATCCTTGCCTGTCATTAGCCTTACTGTTGCTTCGACCTTGGTCACAGGAAGAAGGACTGAGAACGTGCCATTGTCATTCTTTGTCACGCCAAGCTCTTCTAACCCAGTTGGCTCTATAAACCCAACCTCTGTTAAATCAAAGCTCTTCTCGTTTGTCGTGAGACACGCTGGGCAAGTGACCTTAGTTACATAATCAGCACCATATGCTGATCTTCTTGCAGCCACTACAACAGCGTTCTTATCTCCCAATAGAAGATCATTAATATTAATATTCTTGTCCACGAGAAGATTTTGTAGTACTCTATCCAGCGCGACGCCTTGCTTTAGAAGTGTCTTGTTGGTTAGAGTATCCTCATCCTTTGCAGTCATAAAGCGAATCTCTATGTTCTGCTGTCCATGCAGAGGATGATCTTCAGAATAGTACTCTCCCTTCGAAGGAAGTTCTACAAATTCTGTTGGTACTACAAAGTCTAGTAAGTTTGTAGCGGGAGCGGGAGAATCTGCAGCATCCGCTCCACTAGTTGGAACGCCTAGGCGGTCCTTATTATTTCTAGCAGCCATGTAAACCTCTTTTCAGATAGCTAGGGTTATATTAACTTATTTTCGGCCCAATGTTAAGACTTTTATTTAGTTAGCGCCTGGAGCTTTCTTGCCGGCCTTGAGTAAATCATGTTGTCCGGCATTCTTCTGCGGCGGATCTTGGAGATTACCTCTTGGTCCAGCGGCAGTTAAGTATGCCCAGTCATATACTATCTTGCAAGAAATCTCGACTAAGCCGTCGTCCTCATAACTGAGAGTGTCGGACGTGACGTCGGAAATCCAAGCATTAGCTAATCTCCATTGGTCGAGGATGTCACCTCTGTCTACACCAATTTGTGAGATTGTAACTTGCCCTAGTGCTCTAACAGCATTGGCCTTTGTAATTGTTTGTGAACCTGCATCAGAAGTTGTTGGCCAGTTGTAACCAGAGGTTCTTAAAACATGCAAGAAGCTGTGTGACATATCAGGGTTACCACCATCAACATAAGTTAAATCAATTGGAGACCATGTAACACGGGCTGGGTAATTAAAAGTATGGTTGATGAATTTATGCTCATGGTTTCCCAATGTCCAAGAAGGCCTTGTTACAGTCTTCGCAAAGAACTGTGCACCTTCTAGCTCAGCGACTTCGATTAACCATCTAAATTTTCTTTTTGGCTCTAAGCCAGCGTCATTCCAAAATGTTGCCATACTTTTAATCTCCTATATGTGCTTATGTTGTAAATAGTGTTTTAATTATAAACACTCCTGAATTATTTTATCAATCATCGAACGCAGCGCCACTTCTCATAATTGAGAAATCGAGTGCGATAAATTCGATTGACTTAGCTGGCTTTAGAAGCACCTTGGCGTACATGATGTTTCTATCGCGAAGCTCTGGAGTCGTTGTTGACTCGTCAAGAACTAGCTTGTAATCCTCAAGGCCAAACCGTGTCTTAACACTTGCTAATAGAGGCTCGGCGCGGCCGGTGAATCTATTCCAAGTTGTTTGTACGTTTTGGTCGAAGAGAATTCCGTTTGCAATTCTTGAGATTTCCTTCTTGAGGAAGATCATTAGTCTTCTGACATTGATTCTGTCTAGGGCTGAAGACTTGATTTGAGTTGTCTTCTGTCCGAAGATTACTAGACCCTCTGACGGGAAGGAAGCGATTGGGTTGATTCTATTCTCATAGAGATCATCTCTTTGGTCAGAGGTTAGCTTCTCTCTTGCGGAAACCACAGAGAGACCAGCGGAGCCTTCTGAGAGGCCTCCTCTGTTGAAGCCAGCCGGTGCGAACCAAAGCTCTGAGTTAGCTGCGCTTGATCCCATTGTACCTAGGGCTACTACAGAAGGTGGAACCCAAAGTAGCTGACCTGCGTTAGGATCTTTTGTTTGTACCCATGGGTAGTAAGCGCAAGCGTAGCTAGTGTTAAGCGCTCTTGCTTTCATGTTGGTTACTGTAGTTGAAACAGAGCCGATAGCTGGGTAGCTGCTTGGTAGACCCTCGTGGATTGGCTCATAGCCGCCCTTTGGATCGACAATAGCTAGTGCATCACCTCGGTTCTCGCAGAGGTCTGCAAGATCTTGTGTGAGCGCCTCGTTTGTAATACCTGGCATTACAGCGATGTTGAAGTCCATCTCTTCTGGATCCTTAATAACATCAAGAGCGCGTTTAATTGATGCTCTGGCGTAGTTTGTTGCAGCGGTTGAACCGTATCCAGCGTCTGTTCCATCTAGAATAGTGTTTCTGAATGGATCTGCCTCTGTTACGTCTAGGCCGTCGAAGCCGCCGTGCAGAACTGTTGTGAATCTATCAATTCCAGCGTCGAGGACTGCTTGGTATCCACCACTTAAGTGTGAAAGTGATGTACCACCAAGGTGTGAGCCGGAAGCGTAGCTGCGGTGACGAACTGTGGCGTTGGCATCAGCGGCCGGCGCGTCTCCCTCGACGTCATCAAGAGTAAAGATGTATTGAGTAGTGGTTGTTGTGCCAGCAGTGAACGAACCAACGTCGGCTGCTTTAGCGCGAACTAGGTCAACAACACTCTCGTCAACAATGCTTGTTGAACCTGATCTAAGTAGGTTAACTCCGAAGTAAGCATCCTTAGGGTTGCTAAATGACTCTGGTGAGTTGGTAGCTGACCTTAATTCAATACTTGGGAATTCAAACTCACCATCGAAGCTGGTCGGTGCACCAACATTGACGTTGGAGGCGCCGCCGACGGTGTTAGGAACATTCTGTGCTGTCACAGCAGAGGTGTCACTAAAGGCCTCCGAGCCGGTGATGGGACCATCGGGTTTCAGATGGAAGCTACTGTGCTTGAGAGGCCCCCTTACACCAAATGGCAGTGCTTCTTCGTCAACAGTACCATTAGTGACGTTTGAACTCATGGAAACACGGATGTATTTTGAGTTATTTGGGTAATCTCCCTTCTCTTTGTAGCGTCTTTCAGCCGCATCATACTCAATGTAACGATCGCCGATTACAGCAGCGATGAACTTTGGAGAGTTTGGATTTAGATTTAATCCATCGAATCTCTCTAGAATATTCTTGCGGGAATCAGTATCCCGAAGGTCGCGAACCTCAACGGTAAAAGTACCGTATGGGTCTGTATCTCTATCTACCGGTGCGCGAAGGTTTGAGATTGAAATCTTAATGCTTCTTTGAAGATGTTCACCTTCAATAGCGAGTCCAACAAATTTGAATAGATCTGCTTGGGTCTCAACGTCGAAGCCTCCGCCGTCACCGCCGATGTTTGCTAAGTCTTGCGAGATGAAGAAGCCAGTCTCGGCAGGTCGTGCCTCGATACCCTCAAAATCTCCAAGTTGGCTAGTGCCTGCCTTGAGACCGAACATAATGCCCTGGGCATCAGCTTCAGTAATTTTTGTAGCTACAGCCTTCTCGAAAGTCTCTCCAAGCCAGTATCCGTCTGTATTAGCTTGAGTCGCCGTATTTGTTCTAATCGGGTTTGTGTTGAAAACCTTTCTAATGTACTTGTCAGATGATGGATCAAAATTGAAAGTATGGACTACGCCGTCGACACCTGAAGCTGCGGCTGTGTCTTCTACAACCAACTTGAACTCTCTGGTGGCGTCCTCAACAGATTCCAGCAAAGTACAGTTTGAAGCAGTTGCTTCATCAGCGAAGTTGCCTCGCATAGTTCCCGATAATGTAAGTCTGGCGCTAGTTGAATACCAAACGGCGGCGAGAGTTCCTGTAAGCGATGAACCCGGGTCGCCCGACGAAGCGGAGTTGACTAGGAATAAACCATACGCACCTGGGCCGTTCCCATCGAGGGCGCCGACTTTCCAACCAGAAGCACCAGCAGCTTGTGAAGTAGCTGCAGCGTCTTCGTCTTGTACACCTAGTACTCTAACGATTGTAACTGGTCCATTGTTTTGAAGGTAAGCTCTGGCTGCGTATCCAGCATATGTTGGAGCGCCGTAGTTACCATTTCTCCAAACATCGCCGCCGCGGCCTCCTGGCATCGGCTCGCCGAAAATTTGAATGAACTCGTCCATGCTTTGGACCATTGTTGGTCGGAAAGCTGGACCTTTCTCTGTGCGTCCAATGATGACTGGGCCGATCGCATCGGCTGTGTCTGGTAATTCTGATTTATCGATTTCCTTTACGAAAACCCCTGGTGATACAAATTTAAACTTATCAACTGACATTATGTTTATCTCCTTTTAAAAACAAAAAGATGAGGCTTATTAAGCTTTTACTCTTATAAATAGTTATTGTTAATTCGAAAGTCCCTTTTTATGGTTTATAAAAACCTTCTTTTCCAATCTGATCTGGTTTGTCACCGACGAGGACTCTTTCTCTATTAAACTTAAACTCAACGGCATTTTCGCGTTTAGAAATTTTAGGTCCATTGCCGTTCTCATCTGGAGCAAAGATGTAACCTAACGTATTCAACGTCATGGTTGTTTTGTAGGTTCTTTCTTCCTCAGCGATGTTGCTAATATTATTGTCCGTGTCGAAGGAGGGATCGAAAAAGCTTTCATATCTATGACCGTCTCTCTTTACCAAGAAATAATTGTCTGGTCCGGGTCGGTCGAATGCAAGAAACGAGGACATTATCTCATTCATTTGCTGTTGGTACTCAGTTTGCACCGTAATACTGTATGTCATTTCCATATAAGTTGGTATTGGTATTGAGATTGTCTCATATACTACTTTTTTATTATTGCGGGGGCGATTTCTATCTGGCGAATCTACGTCTCTACGTGATCTATAGGCATCTTTTGTGGCAAAATTAGAAGTTTTTTCTTGCTCAATCCTTCTCGCGATAGTTATTGCTCCGCCTTGAGCACCAAATGTATTTTGTATTGGAGAGTAAAACCTGCCTCGTTTTGAAATTTCTTTTGAAATGTTTTTTCTCTCAATTGAAATAACAGGAAGTATCAGCACGCCGTCTTTATCTCGGGTTTCTTTATCTTCTCTAAACTTTGCTCTTTCGGGGCTAGCCCAAACAATTGGAGTTTTTTTCCAACCTTTGTTCGTTGTTGCAAAGATATTTAAATCTTCATTTAGCCAATCATATACAGCATAGTCGATTGTCTCAATAGTAGAAGGCATTAGATATTCTTCGTTTATTATTGTAGGATCATCAACTTCTGTGTATGAATAATCTTTTTTTTCATTACGAGGCATCGAATAGTCCCTCTCTTGATCTGATGCACTTAGCTGATATCTCAAACTTGTGATCTATCTGGCCAAATAATTGTTTTGTTTCGTTCAATGACACAATCTCATAGTAGAATTTGCCATATCCTACGAAGTCACCTTCGCGGACAAATAAATCTTGGTCTTCGGTTATTCTTCTTTTTTGAAAATGTATTGTTATCTCGTTTGTTTTATCTAAACCGTAATGGCTTGTCGATGTTTTTAGTCCATCCCACTCTATTAATGCGTGTACTCTTACTGGAGAGAGGAAATTTTTGACAACTGCCTCGCCGTACAGAGGATGAAAGTCTGTTCTCTTTACGTCAATTGGATAATAGGTAATTTGTTGACCGATAACTCTTTCAACTAGCTCATCATTGACTTGTTTTACTAAGTCTCTCTCCTTTTCTCCTAAGAATAGGGGAGGAGGGGGAGCATCGGGTCTTGACCATTTATCTTTCTCTGACAATTTACTATCTCCCCTTTATATTATCCGACATAGACACCATTTGGTACAGTTTTTAGTGCACGGTTGCCTGCTTCAATGGTTTCGGCCTCCATTTGGGCTATCTTGTTGTAAGTTAGCTCATCTAGAACTGTCTTGAGTTCTTCTCGAAGCTTCTCTTGCTCTTCCTTGGCTTGGCTTAGTAGGTCGCTAGCGTTTAATGTGACAGAATCGCCTGGAATTGGAATAGTGGCAAACTTGCCTCTGATCTGACCAAGCATTTCTTTGGTTACGGCTAGGGCAAACCTTCTAATCCATTGTTTGCCGATACTATTGATATTCTCAAATGGAATATTAGCAAACGGCATAGTGTTTAGGTTGTTGATGCCATCAACATTGCTGGTTTGGCCTTCCTCGTTCTCTGACCAGGCATCATCTGGGATCGTAAACTGTACCCAGATCTCATTTGGCGAGCCAGAGTTTGGCTCGGGAAAGATTCTTAGTTTGTTGTTCTTTAATTCAAAAGAATAGTGTGAATTTCTTGTGTAAATCGCATCTTCATATTGAACTGCTTGCAATTTATTTTGCCATGGTGGGATTACTTCAAATGTAGAGTCATCAGCATACATACCATAGGTTGACATGTTGCCAACTGTGTTTAGTCCTCCAAAGTATCCATAAAATCTCCACATAGCGTGAGGTGTTTTATAAAATACTTTCTTAACCTCAATTCTTTTACCGTTAACTAAACTACTAAATTTTGCATCTGATCCAATAATATCTTGAAGATCATAATCTTGCTGTTGTTGATTTACTGTAACCGATGCAGAGTACTCATTGACAAGCCCGTTTAGGCCTGCGTCTTGAGAAGCCCTGAAAGATACCCTCTTCGCATAACTAATATCAAATCTAGGATATTTTAAGCTAACGTGTGAGCCGCTAAGTGTTCCTGAAAGATCTCCAGCCATTAAAGCACCGTTGTGATCAAAGGTGCCTGTTGTGTGCCCAAGAGCATTTGGAAGTGAATTTTTTCCTTGGTGAATATTAACTAAATAGGAGTACTCTAATACTGCGCTTTCATACGCTGTGTAGACATTTTCTTCTGTTAATTCTACATCAAGAACGTCTCCACCTAACATCTTATATGTATAAGAAACTTGGTCTAGAGCACCAGAAACAAAGTTTTCATCATAAAAAGGATTATCACCCGTTGTTTGTGCATATATACCAAATGCATAACTGCTGGTATCTTGTGCTTTGGTGAGTGTTCCAGTGACAGGTAATATTACCGTACTGGTCTGGCTAATTGGTGTTAAAACGGGTGCGGACATTCATGAGATCCTCCTAATACTCTAATTAGTTTCTAATAATGGAAAACCCCACTCTAGATTTCTAGAGCGGGGCTTTCTTAAGTCATTATCGACCGGAAATATTATCCGATGAGATCTTGACAGACAACTAGACCGTACATATCAGGTCGAACCATCTTCTTAGCGTAACGAGTCATTACGCCCTTGCGAGGTACGAAGTCCTCGGTGCCGAAGATGGTCGGTGTGACCTGTAGAGGGACGTATGGAGCGTAAACATATCCACTTTCGAGGAAGCTTCCGCCCTTACGGCCAACTAGTACAACGTTGCGTAGGAAGTAGGGGTCAACATAGACATCCCACTTCTTGCTAAGGCTACCAACCTTAACAGCACCGACGGTGCCGGAATCGGCATCGGCAGTTACGCTAGCGCGGAATCCAGCAGTGAACTCAAGGATGTTGGCAACTTCAGGTGAAAC
>TARA_R100001163_G_C5068388_1_pt1 | contig 13383 bp, 14 predicted proteins | sample TARA_R100001163 | Tara Oceans TARA_R100001163 (sample SAMEA2621285) | marine metagenome | biome: marine biome (ENVO:00000447); feature: deep chlorophyll maximum layer (ENVO:xxxxxxxx); material: "saline water (ENVO:00002010), including plankton (ENVO:xxxxxxxx)" | depth 120 m
CTAGGAATCGGTGCTCGAATGATTATTTTTGCTGCAGCTTTAGGTTGTAAAGAAGTAAGGTTTTGTGGGCTGGATGGATACAAACCAATACTAAAAGGTGATCACGCTTTCCAGCCAGGAAAGACCACATTGCCATCTAATTTTTCAATAGAAAAATATCATCAACAATATGACTATTTTTGGTCGTATATTAAAAAAACATATCCACAAACAACATATAAAAATTTAGGATATGGTAAAGAGTTTCATAGGGGATGCGAATGAAAAAAGTATTAATTACAGGTGGGACAGGCTCCTTAGGAAGAAAGCTTGTAAACAGAGTGAAGAAAGCTGGCTGGCACCCCATAGTGTTTAGCCGTGATGAGGGGAAACAAGCATTACTTTTTGGCAACGATAAAGACGTGACAAGAGTTATTGGCGATGTAAGAGATTTAAATAAACTAGAAACTACTTTTAAATTGCATAAACCTGATTACGTAATTCACGCCGCGGCTCTTAAAAGAGTCGACGACATGGAATTGTTTCCAGATGAATGCGTTAAGACAAATGTTCAAGGTTCTGAAAACGTCGCAATCGCTGCCTTGGGAAGTGGCGTTGAAAAATGTATTTTAGTTTCTACAGACAAAGCCTGTCAGCCTGTTAACGTATATGGTTCCTCAAAATTTATAGCGGAAAGAATATACACCAATTACGATTATAACTCTACAGACACCATCTTTGCGTCTGTGCGCTACGGAAATGTTATTGCATCCAGGGGATCGTTTATCCCCCTCTGGATTAACCAGATTGAAGAAAAGGGACAAATAACAGTAACATCCCATGCCTGTAGCAGGTTTTTGTTTACCCTAGAAGACGCAGTTGACACAGTACTTAACGCGCTGTCGTGTGCCGAAGGTGGAGAAGTTTTTATTCCAAAGATTAGCTCCTATGATATGAACACTGTTATAAACGTGGTTAAGAAGATAACCAAGAAAGAAGACTTTGATATTGTAGACATCGGCCTGCGCCCCGGCGAAAAACTACATGAGGACATGTTAGCCGAAACAGAGCTTCCATTTACGTATGAGGTTGATGATAATCTTATGGTGGTTATCCCACAGTATACACGTAAACAACATTCATATAAAAATAAATATGATGGTCTTCATTACAACTCTTCGTTACATTTAAATTCTAATGTTGACGACCTACTTGACATAGTAATAAAAGGTATAAAACAATGAAAGATATTAAAGACGTATGTATATTAATCCAAGCTCGGCTTGGATCTCAAAGAGTTCCTGGCAAGATGTTAAGACCTTTTGCTGGTACAACCCTAGTAGATATTCTGTTTGAGAAGTTGAAAAAATCAACTGTAATTCCAAAAGAGAATATATATTTCTCAGTATACGAACAAGAATTAAAAGATGTTGGAGAAAAACACGGCATTAATATTTTTAATAGAAGTAAAGAGTCTGCTTTTTCTGAAGGAGAGCCAATGACAGAAATATATGAATGGCATGATAAGCTGCCATTTAAATATGTTATTCTTGTAAGTGCTTGTAATCCTTTGCTAAAAATAGAAACTATCGACTCCTTCGTCGAAGGTTTTTTAAATTCTAGTCAAGAAGGAGCCTTCGCTGTTTTTGAAAAGAAAACATATTATTGGGACACGGATGGTACTCCCTTAACAGATTGGAAGGGCTCTACTATAATGAACACAAAGTTGGTAAGTCCTATATATGAGGCGGCTCATTGCTTATATGCCTCACGACTTGATATTATTAGCCAAGGATATTGGATGGACACTAACTCCCCACCAGAGCCAGAATTGATACCGATGGAAGAGTTTGAGGCATTTGATATTGATTATGAGTGGCAATTTCAAGTTGGGGAAATTTTATATAAAACGACGGAAAAATGACTACAAGATGGATTCAATGCGAAAAGCTAAATCAAAATGATTGGCTAGATTTAGAAAAGAATATAAAATTTTCATTAAACAATAACTGGACAAACTCATCTAGCAGGGAGTCTTTTTTTATTTCTAGTAAACAAGACTTTCTACACAACAACAGATGGAATCTTGATTATGTACTTCAGTACTATGGAGACATTCTAGGAAAAGAAATTGTTTCTAACCAGGAAATTGTATATAAAGATCTACCAGAATTAGAAAAATTCAAAGGAAGCAAAGTATTAATTGTTGGCGCAGGCCCCACAGCTAATCAATCGGCCTGGGATCCGCAAGATTATGATTTTATCTTCTCTTGCAATCATTTTTATCTAAACGAAAAGCTACGCGCCACCGACGTTGCGTTTGCTCTTTTTACAACCGAAACAGACTTTAGTGAAGAAAATAAAGCTTTTCATAACTATATCAAGAATAACTCTACTATAATTTGTTTTGAAGATAGGTTTCAGCCAACAGAGAGAGAACCGTTTCAACTAATTAAAGACCTGTACCCAGAAAAAACAATGTATGCTCACACTAGGTATCGAGGCAAAATCGGAGCCGTTCCTAGGCTGGTCTGTATGGCTGTTTTATTTGGGTGTGCTGAAATACACCTTGTTGGTTTTGATGGTTTAAAGAAAGATCAGAAAGTTGGTGACACTCAAGGCCACGCATTTCAAAAAGGTAAAATAATTCAAGGAACAGCAAACTATGATTTGTATCGTCGTCACTATGTTGCTTTCTGGGATTATATTTTAAACGACATTGGAAAGAATGTCAAATTTCAAAATCTTGGTGAAGGTCATGAAAATAATATGACAACTGATATATCAATACAAAATTTTCCACTGGAGGACAAAATGAAAAATAATTCTGAAGATGTCTGGGTATACCCCGGCAATGAAAGATTTTATTGCGGAGGTCGCAAAACAGTAGAAGTATATAATCATTTTCATAATGAAAGAAAATCTAAGTATAAAGTTGAATTAAATAAAAATCATAATGACAAAATCAATGATTTGAATACAAATGGTTTTACAAAGTGGAAGCAAGCCATTGACCATGATCTGATAGATGCAATTAATGATAAGGTAGACTATTGTATTAAAAATAATGTCAACTTAAAATCTGTCGATCAGCATTATGCTACACTGGCAGACCCATTCTTAGTATGTGATGAGGCTCAGCAAATTGCATTTAGTGATTTATTAGTGGATTTTGCAACAAATTACTTTGAATGTATGCCTGCGATTGGAACGTTCAATTTAAGAAGAAGCTTTTTAAATGATTTGTCGCCTACTACGACACAACTATTTCATAGAGATAAACAGAGCGTTAAGTTTTTTAAGTTTTTTATCTATTTAAACGATGTCGATACACCCGAGGATGGACCACTGACTATTGTAAAAGACAGTTGGAGCAAAATGCCTCACTTTCATGAAAGTATACATAGATGGGACGAACAAAAAATAAAAAACTTGTATGGAGAAGATTCAATTATGTATCTGACTGCCAAAAAAGGTGATTTGCTTACAGGTTTTACAACATCGTTCCATAAAGGTACTAAGCCAATTAGGAAAGAAAGAACAATGCTTACTTTAAATTACGTAGTACACCCTGAATTACAAGGTGCTAGTTTGCCAAATTTAGAACAACTGTTCAAAATTAAACAAGAACAATATGATAATTTGCCAGATAGTAAAAAACCTGTAGCAGATTTTTTGAGGAGGTTTTAAAATGAAAAAAGTTTTTATTGATTGCGGAGCCAATGATGGATGCTCCGTTAGGAAGTTTAAAAAAGAAAAAGATCCAAATAGCGAGTATGAATACCATTCCTTCGAGGCAAATGATATTTACCAGAAAGATATAGAAGCTACCGGAGCTAGCTATTATCACAAGGCTGTTTGGGTTGAAAATAAAGAAGTCACTTTCTATGTAGTTACTGTTGATAAATCTAAAGGTCCTGGCCGCCGCTCCGGCGCCAGCACTCTGAATGAAGAAAAGAATAAATTAAATCTTAAGAATCACCCAGAGATTGAAGCTGTTACTGTTGAGGGTATTGATATTTCAAGTTGGATATCTGAAAATTTTTTAAAGGATGACCATATTGTCTTAAAGATGGACATTGAGGGTTCCGAATATGAAGTATTAGAAAAGATGATTGAAGATAAAACCTTTGATATGATTGATGAACTTCTTATTGAGTTTCATTGGAAAAAATGCGGAGTTTCAAAAGAACAACATACAGAGCTTTATAATAAGCTTCTGACTTATAATATTCCAATAAGCGAGTGGGACGCCCTATGATAATTTTTGTAGACATCGATGAAACAATATGTATATCTCCGGAAGACCGGGATTACTCTAAAGCCAAACCAATACAAAAAAATATTAACAAAATTAATAAATTGTATGATAATGGTAATACAATCATTTACTGGACAGCTAGAGGAACAGGGTCTGGTATTGATTGGAGAGAAGTAACAGAAAATCAATTCAAAGAATGGGGCGTAAAATGTCACGAATTAAGATTAGGCAAGCCCGTATATGATTTGTTTATTGACGACAAGAACATAAACGCAGATAGATTTTTTAAAGAGTCTGAGTTTAAAAATAAGATACTATGCGCACCAAGCATATTTAATGGAGAAAAAAATGGATTTACAACATAAAAGCCTTTCAACAGAGGCAATGGGCGCCTTAATGATGTGCCTACAAAAAAGTATTTTAGAGCAGACCGACATTGTTCCAATGTTACAGGCACTAAAGTTTCAAGAATCGGATGGTGAACTTTTTGTTCTCAACCCTCCTCTTGTAAAGTTTGGGATGGAACAGGTTCAAGAAAGCGTAAGCACAACGGACTTTAATAACATGAAAGCAACAGAACTTAAAGCTATAGCAAAGCAACAAAATATTAAAGGCTATAGTAAGATGAAAAAGTCCGAGTTAGTTGACGTTCTGAGCAGAAGTAATGTCTAGTTTAGACATAAGAAGAGTCGAGAAACCTTGGGGTTACGAAGAAATATGGGCACATACAGACAAGTATGTAGGCAAGCTTCTTCACATCAAAAAGGGATCCCGGCTCTCTCTTCAATACCACGAGGTAAAAGAAGAAACAATTTATGTCTTAAAAGGCACCTTAACTCTGATCACTGATAAAGATAGGATTAACTTAGAACCTGGTTCCGTTTACCATATATATCCAGGTGATATGCACAGGTTTACGGCGAGTTCAGCCGATGTAACTCTTATCGAGGTATCAACTCCAGAGCTAGACGACGTTGTCAGAGTCGAAGACGACCATGGAAGAGCCTAAGGGATGGTTGTATAGTATGCCTATTTACAATTATATTTGTGGTTCATGCGGATATTCGTTTAAAGCTATGCACAGCATTAAAGATAAGCTAGTTGAATGTCCAGAGTGCCACACTCCGGAACTTAGTAGAGTACCGGCTAACTTTTCTCTAGGCAAAACCGAGGGAACTAATAATGCTGGAGATCTAGTAAAAGAGAAGATTGAAGAGTTTAAATCTGATCTAAAGCAAGAAAAACAAAAATTAGCTTCCGAGAACTATGAACCATGATTAAATATTTTGCAATAATATCAGGAGTACTAAATTCAATATTGTTAATGTCTGTATTGGGTGTTGTTCCATTTTTTCTATATTTATGTATTATAATTATTATTGGTCTATGCTGGTTTATATACAATCTAATGAACAGGCTAGAAGACGTTACCGAGGACATCGAGGAGTTGTTCGTAGGATTTTATGATCTATCAGAACACTTACAAAGTATACACGAGCTAGAGATGTTTTATGGTGAGCCAGTGTTGCAAGATCTAATAGAGCACACGAAAAAGGTAGTACAAGACATCGAAGATTATAAAGAAATGTATGATCAAGGAGTCGAAACAGAAGAGCTAGAAGAACTAATAGGTAGTGACGAAGATGCCCCGTAAAGCAAAAAAGAAAAATAATTATTTTACCAAAGTACATGAAGAAGCTATTATAAATTATACGCTTACTACAGATAATAAAATTAGAACAGAACTTTATGTTAATTGGATTGAGCCGGCTTTTAATGAGATGGTGGACAAAATTGTATATACATACAAATTTACCAACTTGCCAAATATTGATTCTTTAAAAGAGGACTGTAAAGTCTGGCTCACAACTATCCTAGACAAATATGACCCCAGCAAAAAATCTAAGGCATTTTCCTATTTCAGTGTGATTACAAAAAATTGGTTTATACACAAAGTTAAAAGAAACGCTAAGAATCTTCAACGTGAAGTTGCTATGGAAGAGATTCCAGGCGAGATAGAACAAACACAGTTATCTACCATAAATCCATACGAGAAAGATAGAGATAGATTTGAGTTTTATTCTCACCTTTATAATGAAATGGATTCTTGGGAAAACCTCAAATTAAAAGAAAATGAAAAAAAAGTTTTACAAGCAATTAAGATTCTTTTCGAAACAGTCGATGAGATTGAAATTTTTAATAAAAAAGCTATTTATCTATACATTAGAGAAATTACCGGCTTAAATACAAAGCAGGTCGTTAATAACCTAAACAAGATTAGAATTAAGTATAGACAGTTTAGAAAAAACTGGAATGAGTGTAAACTTTGAAAAAGCTTGATAAACATATTGAAGATGCAATCGAAAATATAGACAACGATAGAGCACTAGCTTTAACGTTGTTAACTGATTTGATGAAGAACATGAATGCTGGCCATGATCATAAAGAACTAGGCCAAATAGCATCAAAATATCTAGAGACTCTACAAAGATCAAATGAGCAGCTAGTCAAGGTATCCGCACTATTACACAAGAGAAGTCCAGTCTTTTCCGGCTTATCAAGCGAGGACAAAGAAAGCATCTATAGTTTAATAGAAGAGGATACCGAATCTGATGGCTGACATTGATCCCTTTAAAGATATTGCCTATGGTGATTTAAATCCCATTGTTAAAAAAAAGGGCAAAGTATATAGAGATAACGAAACTGATAGTATCGAAGTCTTAAAAGAGATGGCCGGTGACGAGTTTCAAAGTGAAACTATTTTAGGCACCGGACCTTATAAAGCAATATGCTTACGAGTGGAGTCTGCCGCTAACGGAGGAACTAACACATCTACACCGGCCCTGACCTGGCTTGACAGACTGTATGAATCATTTGGCCGCAAGCCAGAACAAAATTTCACAGCGATAAAAGCCTACATCCCAGAAATACATGGCTCCTGGCTCCCAGCACCAAAAGATCTTAACGACAATGCTGCCATCAATAGATATCCGACTTTTGTTGCCAGACAAAAAGGTACCGGCGAATCACCTCCACAGCCCGGTGATTTTGTTTGGGTAGATTTTGGTAATAGAGTTACGCTTGATGACCCACATTATCTTGGAAAACTAGAATCAGATGTGGGAGTAAAAATAGCAGAAGCCGCTGCAGCAGCAGCGTTTAACTGTAGGGATGGATTGAATATGAGATCCCCAGGAGGGGATAATGTAGCTGTATCTAATGAGCCAGTTGCGAAAATTGGCCCACGAAAAGCTCCTGATTATGTGCCAATTAATATTGAAAAAGATAGAGGTAAGATTCCAAAAGGCAAAGGTATCTTTACTGGAGCATCATTAAATCCAATCAAATTGAGCAGACATCCTGTTGAAAAAGCAGTTGAGGCTGGCGTTAGTTGGGTTAGTATTTATGTATATAAAATAAAACAAAACGGCGACACAAGAACAATAGATAGAGATAGCTTAAAGACATTTATACAAGAATATCATAGAAGAGGTATCAGGTGTTATATTTATGGCTGGGCAGCTATTGGCCTAGGCTTGAGCTACAATGAGACCGCGTTCAAAGCAAAGCACGCCTATCAAGAACCTGAAGACCTATTTATTAAAAATATGATCGATCTTGCGCTATACACCGGCGCTTTTGGTATAGAGATCGATGCTGAGGAAGACATGTATGCGAGAGGAACTGGAATTCTAGACATGTCTTCCGGCAAAGAAAAATGGCTATACAGTCCAGAAGTAATCAAAAGAAATGAAGACTTTGCAAAAAAACTTAAACAAGCATGTAAAAGATATAATTTAACTCTTGGATTTACAAGTACGACTCCTAATAAAAACTCACCAAAAAAAGGCCACTACTATGCGTCCTGGGCCAAATACTGTGACTATGCTGTGCCACAGGTATATAGCGCCGGCGGATTCTGGGGTAAAAATCACTGGAAAAAGGGATATGATAGATATAAAGCTGAGGGTTTTAAGAACATAATTCCCGGCCTAGGAGCATATGATATTGGCCCAAAGGGGACATCAAAAAAACCAAAAACTACGGAAAGAATGAGATGGGAACTTCATGCTTGTTATGGCCAGAACTTAGATTGGTATGACGCCGTTATCTGGTGGGCCTGGCCGTTTTTGAACAAAAGAAACCGCTGGTCAGTAGTAAAAGAACTAGGTTCAGGCGGAACTGGCCAACAAGATCAAGTTGCTGATAGTTTGAGTTCCAATACAACTACAACCAGCACCTCAAATGCCGAAGGTGAAACGACGACTGCACCAGTAAGCATGGTGGGTCCACCATATAATCCTCCAAAGACAGAACAGAAAAACAAGAGTGCAGAAGTTATAAAAGAGAAAAAACCCGGGCTTCTTGGCAAGTTTAAAAATGTTACAGACTTAACAAAACAAAAAGCAAATCGATATAAAGGTAAAGAAATAGAAATTCGTAGACAAGAGTTATTTGCATTTACCGACGAGAAGGGAGCAGAGATAGATAGGCTATTGTCTGTTGCTGGCCCTAATGCCATTGCTTCTCCAACACCACAAGATCAACAAAGATATGAACAACTAGTAAACACCGCTAAAAGTAAGATTCAAGAGATTTTAAAAGCCAATGCCGATACATCCTCTAATACTAAACTAATAGAGCAAGAAATTATTGGCCTTAAGAAACAATTAAAATTAATTGATAACACAGGAACCACTACTCCTGAAATGGCTGATATAAAAAGACGCATTTCTGATAAAGAAGCTAGACTCAAAACCATCAATTCGGACAGGAAAAACAAACAGCTAGCTAGTTCTGTAGTAAACAATAATTGTCGACGCCGCGGCAGTTCTTTTGCCTCAGGTCCAGCCGGAGCAAAAATTCCACTATCAAAGTTTGCTGGAGGAAATTACCCAGCTTTATTAAGAGATGACTTATCAGTTCAACTTCCAAGTCGAAAACGTAAAATGGGCGTTAATCAAATAATGATACATCAAAGCGGTGTACACAGAGTAGACAGCACTGTAAAAATCTTATCTAAAAAAGGTTTAAGTGTCCACTTTACTGTTTCTTTAGACGGCAAAGTAAGGCAGCACGTTGCTCTAGATGAAGTAGCTTTCCACGCAAAGATTGCTCCAGGCGAACAAAACACGCGTACTATTGGTATTGAGATGGTTAATAGGTATAAGCCAGATAAAGCAAAATATTCTGTAGGAAACCAACCTATTATTGATAACTGTATATTTACAAGAGGTTATGGTAAAGGATCTAGTGGAAAAATATTAAACCCTGCTGCATATCGCGGTACTGCCGGAATAGTTAGAATGCCCACTCAAGCTGCATGTGAAGCTGCTTGGCAGTTGTGTAAATGGTTGCCGACACAAATTAGTACTTTAAAATTAGCTTTTCCTGGTTTAACATCAAAAGGGTTCTTGTGGACAGGAGGTAATACATACCATCCAGAAAAAAGATATGACGATGGAATTACCAGCCACGGTAGGTCTATTGGTTCAAGGTGGGATGGGTTATTCACAGAACATTATATGGTTTGCCGCAGCCTAGGCTCCAACCCAAGCACTGCTTTTAAAAGAACTATTGCTGCAGCAAGCTCCAGAAACCCAGGGATGAAAGGAAATAAACATTATACAAATTTTCACAAAGGTGGCACATATCTTGTAAGATATTTTGCGTGGAAAGGAAGAAATGTAAAAACATTTGAGGCGTAAATAAAATAAAATGGCTACTGAAAAAAACATATTTGAGCAGATAAGAGACAATGTTAATGACTTAACAAATGCGATCGAACAAGTAACTTGTTTAGATCCAGCAGTAGATAGTACAAAAAAACTGACTCCATCTAAAAGAAGACTTATAGAGACAGAAAAAACAGCCGCTAAAAAGGGTATTTATAACAGTACAATTATAGAGGCTACTCCAAACCGTATTACTACATCTTCAGAAAAAGAAATTCGAGAGGGAAACTCTTGGATCGTGCTCGGACGTGATCGCCCCTCTGGCGTAAAAACTGGGTATGGCTCCCTAGGTCACACTAGAGCATCAGCAATTGATATATGCGCTGGTCCCCAAGGAAGAGATATAGCTGAGTGGGACAGCAAATCAAGAGAAAAGATCTCCATCAATCCAGATTTTGAAAAAGATTCTGCTAGGATTTATATATCTGCAAAAACTAACGTTGATACTAATTTTAATCTCGCAGCCGGCCAAGTCGGAAATGCGGAAGCCAAATCTGCAATTGCTATAAAGGCTGATGGTGTTAGAATTATCGGCCGCGAAGGCGTCAAAATTATAACAAGAGGCGGTGATACTAAAAATTCTAGAGGCTGTCATATGGGAAGTTTCACAGGTATCGACCTTATCGCAGGCAATGATGACAGAGACCTACAACCTCTTGTAAAAGGAAATGACTTGGCTACTGGATTAAAACAATTAGCAGATCTTGTTGATTCTTTAAACGGAATTTTGGTTGGGTTTATGAATAGTCAAATGAAATATAATCAAGCAATAATGAAACACTACCATTACTCGCCTTTCTTCGGGCAACCTACAACTCCGGCATTTGATACAATAGTTCCAGATGGAATTCAGACATCACTAGACCAAGTAACTGTTTCTTTGGCAGATGCTGCTTTAAATAAGATTAATTTATCTGGCTGGAAATTTAATTACTGCGAGCCGGCAGGAAGTATGTATATCAACAGTAGACTAAATAACACAAATTAAAATGGCAAAAATACAAATAAAACAAATAGAGTTGCAGTCTGACTTTCTTTCTAAACAACACGAAGATCCAACTTTTGACGGTACTATTAAAGAAAAAGTAGAAGATACTATCAAAAATAAGGCTATCTACAATCTATTGAAATTTGGGCAATATAAAAAATATTGGCTTCCAAATGATAAAGAGATAAATTATCCTGCAAAAAGTTCTGAAGAATTTAAAAAGTTTATTGTTGAAGCTCGCAATGTATTAAAAGGTAGTATCACTTTCAATCAAACTCTTCTAGACGAAAAAGATAATGGACAGTTTGTGAGAATGGCAGGAGTCTGTATATTTAATTCTTCGGATCAAGTGCTAGCTTTTGTAGCTAATCTATACCCAGATTTTCTTTCAGACAAGGAAGTAACCCCTTCGGAGATTCAACCTCCAGCGGCGACAGCAGCAAACCTTCCGGAAGGCTCGGGTCTACTTAGAGTAAAGCTTCTCGATCCTGAAGGTTTTATAGGACTGAGAAACGCCCCTGGCCAAAAACCAATTACTTCACTGGATTCATTTAAGCCTGGTCCACCCCCTGTTAGCTCTTTGTCTAAGACACATGCTGTACAGACAAATGACCTTGGAGGCGCGATAGGCATCTTGCCAAACGACACACAGGTAGAACTGTTGTTAGCCGGCCTAGGCGCAAGCGGCCAATGGGATCAAGTAAAAGTGTTGTCAGTGCCAGAAGGATCAGACTCTTCCTTAGTAGGAAAGGTTGGGTATGTAGATTCAGATGGTCTAGAACGACTGAACCAACAAATTGCATCTGAGGGTCAAAAAACAGTAGAGGAGATTCTAGCAGAAACTCCAGAGGGTGTCCCTGCCGGAGCGGTTAGTGAGGAGCAACTAGAATTATTAAAACTTGCGGATCAAGAATTAAATCCACCATTTGTAGAGACAGAAACTCCAGAGAGCACTAAATCAAGCCCTTCAATACCAAATACATCTCTGAGAGCCGACTGGACTCGCAGAGAACCTTTGACCGTATTTAAAAATTCAGAAGACGAAAGATATGAAATAACAGTAAAACTACCAGTTGATTTCGAAGGCGACCGCCGAGAAGAAGCTAGAAAAATTGGGTTACTAACACTTCTAAGACACTTCAATAGAAGATCAGATGAAGCGTACGCAGTCAAACTATTAACGGCAGGTTCTGGCGAAGTTTCTCAAGTTAAAAATTACTGGTCAGACGATAACGTTAACAACAGAACAATATATTATTTAGTTGTCACCCCTTATCTTGGCGCCGGAGGTTTCAATTATAATAAGCATGAGCAAGCAGAAGTCATGACTATTGAGGAAATGGTTAGAGATCGCATAATTGATTTTCAATATACGTTCACTACAAACATGATTGAACAAAAGATAAAAGATTTAATTGATGCTCTAAAAAACAAAATAAAACGGGGACTTGATAATTATAATGGAGTAGTCGAAAACGCTCCTGATGTAGATTACGAGATTAATAAATTAGAATTGTTTATACCAAGTTTAAAAGAAATCTTTGCAGAAAATAATGTCACATGGAGATCAGATAAAGAAGACCAAGTAGAATTCGGTTTGGATTCGGATCTCAAAATAGTGTATGTGAGATATGGCCCAGAAGATGGAAAAGATGGTGAGTGGAGGCTTAAGTAATGTCTGAAGAAGAAAAAAATTCTATGCCTTCTGAACAAACAGAGGACGAGCTTACTGGCGATCCACAGCCACAAGAGCCTCCTGCTGCTCCTGAAGACCCTAACACCTACAGGATTAGGATCAAGCTAGCATCTTACCCCGGCGAGCCCGTAAAGTATAGATTTCTAGTAGGTATAGTGGATCCGGCTAAAGGCAAAGCACTCACCAACTTTCTATCAGAAACAATTCCAGGCAGCGCAACCACGCAAGCAGGAATCATACCAAAGACCGAAGAAGAAACTAAGATTTTTGCTAAAGCATTCTTGTTGGATTTAAGAGAGCAATATCCAAATTATATATTGGATGATATGGCCGGCCTGCTAGCAGACACTGGTGGTAATTTAGAAATTACGCCGGCTACTACTACCAGTCCAGATAATCCAGAGCCGACAGAAGACCCTCAGCCCGTACGAGTGATTGAGTTCAATGATGAAAGATATTCTGAAAGACTTTTTATTGGTGTCAATAACATATCCAACAAGAGTCCATGGGACTCATCAACAGCAATGGGATACTTATTATTTTCTGATAAAATAATCAGAGACGCCGGAAGAGATAATGTAGACTGGACTGAAATGATGTTGTCCTATACGTTTCCAGAACCAGTAGTTAAGCCGACTGCTGTTCCTCTTGACAAAGATAAAAAGTCAATAGTAGCGAAAGCAGAAGATTTTGAATCAACCAAGGGTGATGCTGCTCTTCTAAA
>TARA_R100001163_G_C5068382_1_pt1 | contig 13256 bp, 15 predicted proteins | sample TARA_R100001163 | Tara Oceans TARA_R100001163 (sample SAMEA2621285) | marine metagenome | biome: marine biome (ENVO:00000447); feature: deep chlorophyll maximum layer (ENVO:xxxxxxxx); material: "saline water (ENVO:00002010), including plankton (ENVO:xxxxxxxx)" | depth 120 m
TTCGTCAATGTATAAGCCGGTCTGCGGCTTGGAGGTTCTGTATTTCACATCTTCACCATACAAGTAAACATCTTGAGGGATGTATATCAAGTCTCCTTTCTGTAATTCCATTAGTCTGTCTCCGTTTGGATAATTCCAAAATTAGTCGTTATAAGAGTGCCAGCGCAACTGGCCGCGTTCTGTAATGCAGTTCGGGTAACTTTTACCGGATCAATAACTCCGCTCTCAAACAGATTCACCATCTGTCCGGTTCTAAAGTTCCAGCCCATTGTGTTGTTTTCGGATGCTAACACCCTCTCCACAATAAGGTCAGGAGACTCGCCAGCATTAAGAGACATCTGCCTAAGTGGCTCTTGGCAAGCCGCTTGCACCACGCTGACCCCATATGCCTGCTCTGCATTGTCAGAAGCTATAGTTATCTTTTGTGCTGCACGGACGAGCGAAGCACCGCCGCCGCCTACGATTCCTTCTTCCAAGGCCGAGCGCACGGCTTCTAGTGCATCTTCAATGCGATGCTTCTTTTCGATCATCTCTACTTCTGTGGAGCCTCCGACACGGATAATCCCAACACCAGAAGACAGGCGCGTAATACGTCCTTGGATTCTTTCACACTCCGACATTGAATCAGTCTGCTTCATTTGTTCCTTGAGTGATTCGATTCGCGATTCAACCATCAAGGGGTTATTGTTGCCTCCAACGATTGTGGTAGTGTACTTCGTGCTCTCGATGGAGACAGCAGAACCCAGGTCAGCTAAAGTAACGTCGTTAAGCTTGGCGCCAGATTCCCGCGTAATAAACTTTGCACCCAGCGATAGCGATAAGTCATTAAGCAAATCCCGGCGCTCTTCTCCATAGAGCGGCGCCTTGATGGCTGCAATCTTTAACGTACCTCTCATGGCGTTCATGATCATAGCTGCCAAAGCTTGCCCTTCGATCTCTTCTGCGACCATGATCAGTGGGCGACCCTCGCGGGCTACCATCTCTAGTATTCCCATAATCGGCTCAACGGTAGAAATCTTGTAATCCGTAACCAACACAAGAGGATTCTCATGGTACATAATACTGCGGCGTTCATCTGTGATGAATGCTCCAGCGCAATATCCCGAATCTAACTTGAACCCTTCAGAAATATCAATTGAAGTTTCAAGAGAGCGAGACTCTTCAATAGTGATAGAGCCATCATGGCCGACCTTATCCACAACTGTGGCTATTAGCTTGCCAATCGAGCTATCATTGTTTGCGGAAATAGTAGCAATGTGCTCAACGTCGTCAATGCTATTGATTGGTTTAGCCGCCGACTTGAGATTGGCAGTAACTTCTGATGCTGCCAAGAGAATACCGCGCTGAAGCTCCGTGGGCGATACGCCCGATGCGATATACTTTTGCGATTCTCTCAGTATCGCTCTCGCCAACACAGTCGAAGTGGTCGTGCCGTCTCCAGCCGAGTTGTTTGTTTCAATGGCAGCTTGTCGAATGATTTGTGCACCAGCATTCTCAAACGGATCTCCCAGGGCAACAAACTGAGCCACTGTCACGCCATCCTTGGTGACGAACGGACTCTTCCCCTTCTCTTGTAGCAAAACATTTCTGCCTCTTGGGCCAAGAGTAGAGGCAACGTTGTCTGCTAGCACGTTCGCCCCCCTCATGATTTTTTGTTGTAGTGTTTGATTGTCGTCGTATTTTCGACCCATTAGTACCTCAAAGTTATGTTATATTATAACCACTGTTTAGGGTTTTGTCAAGCCTATTATTCATTAGTTTTTAGAATTTGTTTTGAACTAATGTTGTTGGCGCTCTCAACTGATGTGTTAGCTAGCGAATCGTCTGACAAACCGCCAGCAAAGAAAGAATTAAGGCTGTCGGATAGCACCTTAAGTGACTGGAAGATTTCCATAACTTCTTCGTTGAGAATATCACGAATGCTATCAACTACTCTCTTAACTTCTTGGCGACCAACATTGATCGATCCTAGCGCCAATGTATTTGTGGGTGGCGCCGGGTTTACTGCCTGTTTCTGGTTAAGAGAGAAGTGTCCCCTTGTGAGATAGCCCCAACTGTTTAATAATGCGACTCTTTTTTGACGGGGGCCCATATCATTATAGACTCTCGCAGATTCTTCGGGACTCAAAAACTCTCCCTCAGCAACCATGCGCTTAATTTCTTGATTTCGCTGATCAGCAAGTTTTTGTTTCTTTTGGTCGTTGATTACGGCATTGTTGGCTGCAATAATGTGTCCTGCTAAGAAATAATCGCTGACTGTCTTGCCTTGATCGTTTTTTATTGGCACCCAGTCGAGACTCTGTAACATTTTTCTTACCTTATCTTTATTGAGAGTGGAGCGACCGCGAACAATGCCCTTGTTTACCTTGTCGTCGCCTATCTGTTGGATCCAATCATTAAACATTTCGTCTTTTTTTGCATAGTCAATACCTTGCAGAATATCGTTGGTTTGCATTTGCGACAAAGAAATGTCCTTCATCTTGAAAACCTCGTCAAGATATTTTATGAATAGCTTTTCTAAATCCTCATCACTCGGTAGGTTTCCCTCACCCGGAAGAGTGTCGCTCATGCTAACACCATCGACGCGCCCAGCTTGAAGTGCGCTAGCTATCTGCTTGGGTATCATAATACAACGTTGTGATTTTTGCTTAGAGAAGGCAATAATATTCATCACGTTGTCAAGACTGATGTCAAACTGATAAAAGTCAATCTTGCCTTCTTGATTTAGATCTTCTCCCTCTAGAGACTTGGTACAGACAACGTAGCGCATGGCGCCCCCGATGGAGCCGGGGTACTTGGGGTCCACCAAGTCTCTAACAAGATCGGTATAACTACCTCCAACTTCCAAGTTGCCCTCTTTATAAAGCTTTAGACTAACTGGGATCTCGGCACCACTAGCCCTATCAACATAGTCAGCAATTGTTCCCGTATTAGCGGGAATCTGGAATCCATTAACTAGAGCAGCAAGAAAAGACTCAAAGCTAAAGCCGGCTGATGATGCGTTGAAGTTCGTAATCACCTTGGTCAGCGTCTTGTAGAACACAAGGTACGATATCGCTTGAGAAATTCTTTTTGCTCTCTCGTTACCACCTTGGGCCTCAACCATGGCGACTCCGTTCGTATAGAACCGAGACACACTTGATATCTTTTCTGCAAAATCAGAACCTTTGATGTTACGTAGATAGTCCTCAAGAAGCTTTCTTTGCGGGCCCTTAATTTCTTGGCCGTCGTCGGGAGTGCGTACATCAGACCAACCAATCTCAGATACTTCGATGTTGGGGATCATCTTCAGAATCATTTCCACCGCTTCTTCATCAGAGACGCCAGCAACAGGAGGAATATCTTCATTAATTTCGCGAGGTTCATCCATCACCTCTTCTATCATACCCAAAAGAGTATTTATATCCAAGTTTTCTATCTCTTCTAAAAAAACTTCTTCAACTACTTCATTAATAGCTGTAGCCTCTTTGGTTTTTGATTCTGTCACATCGATAAACATGTCTTTAATATAATTCGCCATTTTGTTTCCCTTAGATTATAATATCTGCAATACCTAACTCGACTGCTTCTTCTGCTGATAAATAGACGTTTACCTTTCGTTCCAGCATTTTTTTGAGCTTACCTCTCGTCAACTTTGTTTCGGCCACCAAACAATCGCAATACATATCCTGCAATTCTTCGATTGCTTCCATTTCGTTCATCATGTTATGCAGCGAACCGTGATTGCCGCCGATGACCGAGTGAATCATGACACGGCAGTTTCTTCCAATCATACGCTTACCCTTTGTGCCGGATGCCAAAAGCAAGACGCCTGCTGACATGACTTTGCCTAGGCCGACTGTGTGAATTTCTGTGCTCTCTCGCACTATTCTCATAACATCATAAAGCGCAAACATGTCGTCAGCGCTACCGCCATAAGTTGAGATATAAAACTTTAACGGCTTTTTCTTATCTTCTTTCGATAATTTATTAACTTCATCCAGATACAGCAAGCCATGAACCAGTTCGCCTACCTTCTCTTCGGCAACGTCGGCAAACAGCCCCAGGATTCTAAGATCGGGTTCGGCGGGGGCGACCTGTTCGGCATCCCCCAAGAGCGATGAGGGGTCGATTAAGACAATCTTGCTCTTCTCTTCACTAGCGGGCGGGGCCTCCGCTGCTTCCTGCTTGGGGGCTCTCTCTTCTTCTGCGACAGCTTTCTTAGGCTTGATAATATCCTTAATTTTTCTAATCATCTTACTTTCCTCTCATTGAAAAAATGTTGTACAAATTGCATTTGCTCATTCAAAATAAGCATGCCGTTTTCCCAACTTTCTATAGACATATCGTCTCTAAGCGAGGTGGGAACTGCGAAATTCATGGTCTTAATGCATTGATTTTTAAAGTAGTCAATGTCATTGTCTACATAAATTTCAAAACTCTTTATTTCTCTATCTGTCCCGTCACGCTTTTGGATTTCCTGCTTTACAAAAGCCTTGACGTATGCATATTGCTCAATTGCCCTAGTATACATTAGCAAAGACGATAGCTGTGCTGTTCTAATCATCACTATACTCTCGGAGGATACTTTGTGAGATTCATACATCCTACAAGATAAATAGCCGAAAGCAAATAATAGGGGATAAAGTAATATTTCCATGTTTTCCAAAAAAAATAGCCATCTAAGACGTGCTTATAATGGCTATTATAGTCTACTAACTAAACGATGTCAAGTTATTTTACTTTTTTGTTAGCCTTTTCATGATTCTTTCGGCCAAAACGTCAGCCATATTATCGCGAGAGCGTTCTTCCTTGAGTCGTCGGGCTACGCGGCGTGCAACTTCGGCCACGATCTCGTCCTCGCTCATCTGAACTGGCTCTTCTTCATCGTCTTCAAGTTCGACTCCGAGGTCATCTGGCCCCTCAAGTGAATCCTCACCTCCTTCTTCGGGGGCTAGCGCGGCTTCCGGCTCCATGCCCATGTCCATGGGCTCATCACCCATACCCATGTCGTCCATCGCATCTTCCTCTCCAGCCTCAACGTTAACGCGGTCTTCAATACCTAGTGCCTGTGCAACTGCGGCCACTACGTCAGCTAAGACTTCTTCCCTCTCTGTATCGCCCAGGCCGTCCACGGCTCCCGCGTCCAAGTCGTCGGCGTCATCAGCCAAGTCGTCGGCTGCGTCTGCCATAGCGTCAGCATCGTCTGCCAGTTCCATGGCGTCATCAGCCATCGGGGGCATGCCGGCGGCATCTTCTGCGGCTTCTCCGTCCCTTTCTCCAGGCATCATGCCGCCGTATTCCTGAATCTTGTCATCGCCAACATTCTTTAAGTTAGCGAGCTTTAAAAATTGGCGAATCTCGCCCTCTGTTAGCAATGTTTTGTGAGCCATTTAAAAATCTCCTTCTTTTCTTTTAAGAAACTCAAAAATAAATAGTTATAAGTTGGTTTAAACACCTAAAAAAGTAAATTCGTGAACTTGACGTACTTCTTAATTTTGTTAAGTGCTCGGGTTTCTATTTGTTTTATTCTGGCAAATGATAACCTATTTCTTTCGCCAACTTGTCGCAAAGTCATTGGGCCGTTTTGATATATAGATACCAGTGTACAATTGTTCTCGTCTTCATAGTCAATCCAATATTTGCAATCTTCATTTGGGCAGCATGTGTCAAGCTCCATGCACTTACGAGAACATTCTAATAGTCCATCTTCTTTCATAACTCAGGAAACTCCTCAGCTATCAAATCAAAAATATTGTCTATTTCGTTTTCGCCCAAACCAAAGTCAGCAACTGTCTGCTTGCCGCTCTCTCTCAGCTTGCGACTTTTTAGCTTCCTCTTTTTAGATAATTTTGAATGGTCACTTATGAAATCATATATCCTATCGTCATCTGATAGCACTCCGGTTATCATTAATCTAAAAAACTGTGACTGTGTTAATCCGAGAGTTTTCAGTCTCATTTTTAACTGAACTTGTCGATGATCGTTGTCTGTGAACACAATTTTCTTATTTAAGTTCCCATAGTCAATTTCCTGTGACATTTACCAATCCCTGTTGACAATATGGGTTCGGCTTTCTGCCAAGCCAGAAACTGTCTGTGTCGTGTACTTAACCTTGGCCTGTAGCTCAGTCAGGTTGCGCGCGCCGCTGTAAGAGAAGCCTGAGCGTATTCCCCTTTCAAGGTCTCCCACAATGTCATGGACACTTCCTCTATAGGGAACTTTGCTGGTCACTCCTTCGAAAGAAGAATACCTGCCTCGCCACTCCATTTGTGCTTCCTTGGAGGCCATGCCGCGATATGTCTTCCAGGCGCGGCCATGCTTATCTCTTTCAACTTGACCCGGTGTCTCAGAAGTTCCAGACAATAGTGAACCACACATAACCGCATCGGCCCCAAAGGCCAAAGCTTTAACAATGTCTCCTGAGTTTCTAATCCCGCCGTCCGCAATAATTTTAACGTCACGATCGGTCTTGGAGCATTCTATAATGGTTTGTAACCCTGACAGACCGTGCCCTGTTTGAATTCTAGTAGAACAAATAGAGCCACCGCCAATATTACATCTAACGGAATCTGCGCCCCAATCGGACAGATGGTTTATACCCTCTAAGGTGGCCACATTTCCAGCCATAATATGGAAGTTGTCGCCAAGTAAGCTGCGAAGGCGATTTAGCGCCAATTTCATCTTTATGTGGTGCCCGTGAGCTACATCGACACATATGAAATTGGCGCCGGCTGTGGTGACTGCCACGGCTCTCTCCAAATAATCGCCTGATATCCCCACTGCTGCACCGACATTGTTCTTAGACTTGTTGACAGCCTTTTCTACGATCTCTGCCTGCTCTTCTAAAGTATTGTATCTGTGAATAATTCCAGCACCGCCTAATTCATCAATTGCTGTAGCCATTCTGTCTTCTGAGATGGTGTCCATCGGGGCCGAAAACATGGGAAGCAACATGTTTAGTCCGTTACCCATATCAATAGATAAATCTATTTCTGATCTTGATTCGATATCAGAATACTGTGGTGTTAGCAAAATGTCGTCATATGATAGTCCTCTCGTACTCATCCTTTTATCCTCTCTCTTTTCGTTGTTGGCGCCGGCGCTTACGACGCGCGGCGCGGCTATGATCAAGCTGCAAATTGTCCGCAATAAAATTGGTGATATCCTTAACAGTATACCAAGTCTCCTGATTGGGCCTCTCGGGATCATCGAGCAAAATTAACTTTGGCTTTCTGTTAGGAGTCACATTGTATAGCGCTATGGACGGCACACCGTTTAGTCCAAGTTTCTCTGCTATTTGTGGATCACCATCAATATTATAAGCATAGAAATGTATGTTTTCATACTGTTCTTGATTGGAAATATCAATATAATATGAACTAAGTGCGTGACACAGATGGCAATTGTTTGAATAAAACTTTACCACACATGCAGTTGGTTCAGTGATGTTCGTTTTACCATCCATGATTTTTTTAAGTGAATCTTTTGGAATTCTAAGAACCGCCATTATTTTCTATCTCCTTTCTCCATTCATTTATTACATTATTGGCCATTTTCCAACACTTTGGACAATAAAGCCTAACAGTGTCTTCGTCTCTGACTACAACGCTCCACGTCATAGCCATTTTCTTATTGCGTTTGTCAAACGGCTTCTCGCAAGTTAAGCAATGATCCGGCAGTTTATCAAACTGCATCATCTTGTTGGAGATCGCCTCTGCATTGTCTTCACCAAGCTTCTTGTTCATTGCTCTACGTTGCTTACGATTCATTCTTGCTCACCGGCTTCTTCTTTTTTCTTGAACGCTGTGACTTTCGATACTCCGATGAGCGAGTCATTAGCTCATCGTGCTTCAGGTTCTCGGCCTCTTCGGCTTCCGGCGCCTCTTCTGGCTCGGGCTCAACGGGCTCGTTGGACTCTGCCTCTGCCTCAGTCTGTTTCGACAAAAGATTGGAGTATTGCTGCAAAGTTATGGCAGCGCCCTCGATTTGTGCCAACGCAATTGAATGGCTTACAATCTGATCAACTGTCTCGCTGGTCGCTGGCCTGTGGTACAAATCCTTAATGATTGCGAAGCGTTCTGTGGCACTGGCCTTTAGTCTCAAGATAGCGGCCTGCAAAATTTCTTCAGTCATTTCTTATCTCCTTACTTGTTGATTGTCTCAACTCTCCAAAGCTCACTACCTCCGTCAAATACAACAACGGCTGACGGGAAGGGTGCTGAATTCTGGCTGTCACCAAACTTTAGTCTACCCTTTACGAAGTGAATCTCGGAAGCCTTCATGACATAGTTATGCCAATATCTCGTATCGGTCCTAGAGGGAATCAGCATGACGACCTTCGTGTTTGGCTTTTTGGCTTCGTTATAAGATTTCTCAATCCACTTGTCGATACCTCTTCCATATGGAGGGTTAACAAAACAAGTAAAGCCTTCCCAATCTTTTTCTAGTCCGTTTTCGGATTCAGTAAAAAAATTAGAGCACTTGGTATTATGGGGGCTCGCGCAGGGATCCAGATCGAACGGACCAAAGCGCCAGTTTAGATGGTTAAAAAAATCTTGTGGCGTAGCCCAATCACCAGTTGCAGAGCTAAACATGGTCTTTTGCGTAGTTTTATCCATCCGTGCTCCCCAAGGCTCCGTCACCTCTGTCGGAAATAGTTATTGGCTGAAGATACAGCTGATCATCTCTGATCTCATGTGGTCGGAAAGGCACAACGGGAATCATTACAAGTTGTGCAATCTTCATGCCGTTCTGAATCTTTTGGTTTTCACTGCTTACATTGTGCAAGTTAATGAACACTTCACCATCATAGCCAGAATCGATCACGTGGGCTCCCACAACTAGGCCGCGTTTAGCTGCGACACTAGAGCGGTTCATGACCTGGAGCATGTATCCGTGCGGGATTCCAAACTTTAAGCCCGTCGGCACAATCAAAGATTGATTGGGTGCCAGCGTTACATCTTCGCCGGTGCACGAAAAAACGTCCAGGCCAGCATCAGAAGGGTTTGAGCGAACGGGCATTCGGGCATCATCCCTAACCCTCATAAACTCAATTATCAAGATTCACCTCCTTCCTGACCGGAAATCATGTTGAAGTTCTCGACAACTTCATCGATGTTAACCTTGCCCTTGTACAGACGATATGCCTTTACAGCGGCGCGGATCTCATCAGTATTGAGCCAACCGTTTTCTCGGAACTCAGTCCGTAGTTCACGCTTCTGCTCCTTATAAGGCTCCATGGCCTCTTCAATAGCCACTAGTGAACGAATATACTCCTTCACGTAGCGCTTTCTCTCTTCATTTGTATTGGCCATTGTGGCCCTCCTTTTGTTTACTGTATTAATATAACAGAGTGTGTGTTTGAAGTCAACTACTTTATTGAATAAATCCAAATAATCTGAACAGAAAATTTCTGATGATCTGGTCTCTCTGCTCATCTGTATCTGCTTCGGAAAAACCATAGTTAAATGTGTTCTTTGACCTTCGGGTTGCTTCTTCTACTTTCTTTATTTCTCTTTTCATCCAGCGAATCTGCTGTGAATAGTTCTTGGGTACGCTAATGTTTAACTTTTCAGCAATATCCAGCAAGATATGATACTTCTTGTCTTCGAAAGCCTTGTTAGCGTCGGTAAACATCTCTATCATCTTTTCGCGGTCTTCTTTCGGTACATTACTGGGTATTTTATCTGGGTGAACTTTTAATGCAATTCTCTTAAACAGTTTTGAAAATGACTCTATGATGGCTGTTTCATCAGCACTTAATTCATATGGACTAACAGACCTTGCGGCGTCTTCCGATTCCTCCTGCTCTTCATCGACCTGTAAGTTTCCTTTAAATCTTGACAAGGATGTAGGGCCAGCAGTCTCGGGCGCGCCGGGATTTGGTGCTGTGGGTGTTGGGCCATATATATTATCTAATCTTTCTTTGTTCTTGCTGTTTAACTCTTGCAGGTCTATTTCGTTTAGCTCGCAATACTTCTCATAATATTCTTGAAAGTCGGGCGCAATTGCAGAACAAACCTCTTTCACATAGTCATGCTCTTCGTACACAAAGCGCATAGTTTCTATGGTTCGTTTCCATCTAAGCTTCTTGGCAACCGACATGCCAATAATTAGTTTTATGCCAGCAGTTTAAACGTTTTTCCGACAGCATAAGTTGAGAAGCCCCAGTTTTGATCATACTTTAGCTTAGCCATGTATGGGCGATTGAGGTGTACCCGATCCTTTTCGGGCCTGATCCCCCAGCACCTGATCTTCGTTAGCTGGTTATTCGAATCAATAACCTCAAGAATCCAGTATGCCTTGCCGTTCTTCGTCTTCCTCGGGACAATCTTGCGTGGGATAAACCAGCAAACCTGCAAGTCCTCATCAAACTCAGAGATTGGCGGGATGTACTTTTCTTGTAGCCGCTGAACCGTATCTGGACTGATAACCAAGTTAATCGGGAATACGCCAGTCAACTCGGACTTGAATTGAATAATCTCTTCTTCGGTGAAGTCGCCTTCGGGCCTGTATAGTTCAATGTTTTCACCCAACTTCTTCAGGTTCTTCGGTCGGTCTACGACGCACGCAGACCAAAAGTGCTTGCGACCAGTGAACCGATCATCAACAATGTTGTCAAGGGCACCACCGCGACACAGCGCGTCAAGCGACTTCTTGTTGAGCTTCGAATAAGTAATATTCTCGTTGAACAAGAGTTCCTCTGCCGTATTGACTGGCCGATGAGCCAAAAGCTGTTCGATAGCTGCCATCCCCAGGCCCTTAATGGAAGTCAAAGGCTGAATAAGAGTCTTGCCGTCTTCGGAGATCTCCCATACAGTGCCCGACTTGTTTACGTCTAGCGGTGCGATCTTGAAACCAAACTGCTTTGCGATGTTGATTGCCTTCTCCTTTCGGCTTTCGGGCTCCTTGTCCAAGAAAGCAGCCATCCACTCTGCTGGATAGTAGTTAAACAGCCAAGCGCACTGGTATGAGATAATAGAATAGCTAACCGCGTGAGACTTGTTGAAGCCGTAGCCTGAGAAGAACTCAAACTTGTCCCATAGGGACTGTGCTTCGTCTCGGTCAATGTTATTGTGTACGCAGCCCTTGATAAACTTCTTGCGCAGCTTTTCTTTAACGGACCCCTTGCCGGTTCCCTTCTTGGTCAAAACCTTGCGGAGCATGTTGCCCTCGTCAAGAGTCAGGCCACCAAGCTTGTGAGCCAGCAACGCAATCTGCTCCTGAAAGATAAGGAACCCGAAAGTTTCTTCGGTGATTTCTCGGGCCTCGTCAGACAAATAGCTGATTCGCTGTGGGTGGTTCTTTGCTTCTACATAATCTGCATCAACGCCAGCCGACAAGGGGCCAGGACGGAAGATGGAGGTGATAGCTGATACATCAATAATGTTATCCGGCTTTGCCCTCACACAGAACTGTTGCGCTCCCTGCTCAGTGAACTGGAAGACCCCAGCCCACTTGCCCTTGTGAAAGATGTTCTCATAGATCTCAGGATTGTTCATGTCCATGCGATCAGGGTGCAAGTTCTCTTCGTAATAGTCGCGAATCTGTGCAAACGTCGGCTCTTCGATACCGTGATGGCGACGAAGAATATGCTCAATGCAGCCCTCCATCATCTTCAGGGTCGAAAGGCCGAGCAAATCGAACTTGATGAAACCCATAGGTTCAAGATGGCGAACGTTCTGCCCCTCAGCCCAAGGCGCCTGACGGACGCCACCTGAGTTAATCAGCGGCATGTTCTTGTCAAGGTTCTCGGCAATCACAACACCGCCAGCATGGCGAGAACAAGAGCGGACCTGCCCAACAAGCCCCTCAACGTGAGTCTTGACCTGTGGATACTTATTCAGATACGTTCTTAGCGTTGGAGAAAACTCCATAACCTCTTCCCAAGTTGGCGCGTAAACACCAGCCTTGATGCCGTGCTTGCGCTTGGCCTCGGGCGTTGCCTCGCGGATCATAATAGAGGTAACCGTGTTGGCCTCAGTGAACGGGATGTTGTAAAGCTTGGAAATATCCTTAATCAAAGATTTAAGCTGCAAAGTGTTCCAGTTGGAAATTGGGGCCACACAATCCTCGCCCCACATCTCGACCAGCTTCTCCTTGAGAGCCATCGAGTCGGAGACATCATAATCGATATCTGGATAGTCTGATGCGTCGGAGCGCAAGAAACGTGAGAACAGGAGATCATACTTGATCGGATCAACCTGCGTGATGCCCAGCACATATGCGACCAAAGAGCCAGCGGCAGAGCCTCGACCGGGGCCGGTGAGCATCATGCCCGTTGCCACGTCAACAATAGACTTCATGGTCAAGAAATACTTTGAGAAGCCTCGTTCATCGATAACGTTTAGCTCATGCTTTAGGCGATCGACATACTCTTTATTTTCGTGAAGTCCCCTGTCTTTTAGACCTTCAAGTGCATAATTAACAAGCGCTTGAGTTGCGGTAAAACCAGCCGGCACAACGAACTCAGGAAGCCGAACGGTATTGTCAGGCAGAAAGCTTTCGATTCGATCAAAGGCAATACGATGAGTCTCTTCGATGCTCTCCATGATCGTGTCATCGTCATAACTGAACCCCATGGAATCTGAGTATTGCTTGTAGCTTTCCCAGATCTGGTCTCCATTCTTCGGGTATAGCTCATACCCAATCTCTTCCACTCCCTCGGGAAGCTGTGACTCTTCATCGGCCCATGAGGGCTTCCCCTTGCCAAGCCAACCAAGACGCTTGTAAAGCTCCCTGTCCTTCCAAGCAGTCGGATTGGGGTAATGGCTATCAGCAGTAGTGATAAGGCGCACACCAAGCTCCTGAGCCACTTGAATGACATACTGGTTTAGCTCATGCTGCTCCTTGATGTTGTTCCATTGGATCTCGGCGTACCAGCGATCACCAAAGATATCAACCATGCGCTTAGTAGTTTCACGCATGGCACTAAGAACCGCTTCGGGGCCCTCTTCTCTGTTCTCCCAATAGTTGCCAGCGTATACACCACCAAGACAAGCAGAAGCGGCGATGATGCCTTCGTTGTACTTTTCCAGAAGCGCGTAATCAATACGTGGGTATCGGTAGAAATTCTCAGCCTTGTAGGACTCTGATACTAGCTTGAATAGGTTGTTCAGGCCAGTTTGGTTCTGCACCAGCAGGACCATGTGGCGTCGGCGGCGAAGAATGTCTTGAGTCTTCTTAGACGCGCCTTCATCCTCCACAGTTGCACCAGAAGCTGCATCCTTCTTGACGGCACGGGCGCGCTTCTTGTCTTCCATGGCCTTGGTGTA
>TARA_R100001163_G_scaffold11166_3_pt1 | contig 13193 bp, 16 predicted proteins | sample TARA_R100001163 | Tara Oceans TARA_R100001163 (sample SAMEA2621285) | marine metagenome | biome: marine biome (ENVO:00000447); feature: deep chlorophyll maximum layer (ENVO:xxxxxxxx); material: "saline water (ENVO:00002010), including plankton (ENVO:xxxxxxxx)" | depth 120 m
AACCTCATAATGATTAAATCCCACCTCAATTACCTCTTCACTAATTAACTCTTCAAAATCGTCATAATCAGGTAAATCATTATCCACGAAGATTTCTCGCATAGCATTATCAAGAATATAGCAGATAGATTTATTAAGGTCATTAATTGTTTTAATTTCAATCACAAGTTCTCCTTTAGTTGTCGGCATTATTATATTTTAATTTAGATATAATTTAAAATCAATTTTTAAAAATAAAAAAATATAATAAAATATTTTTCAATTTTTTTTAAATAACTAAATAATTTTTTTTTACCGTTTAATACCGCCAAGGATTGGGGTATCCCGAAAGTGTATAACTCCCGTCGCCTCCCTCCTCTTGGTTCCAAATTTTATCTGTATTATCCATAGCAATAGAACATAATTTTCTCAAATCTTTTGGAATTCCCCGTGAAAAGTTCATAGCATCCCAAATCATATCCCAATAAGAACCAACAATTCTCTCTTCGTCGTCAGGAAATTCGTTAAAAAGTTTTAAATACAGTTTCAACTCCTCAATATTATTTTGTCTATGTTTATTGATATTCTCCTTAAATTTAGGGTATTTAAGTTTTGTTTTTTCAACAGCAATTTTATTAAACAAGTCAAGATTTGTAAGGACAATTTGAGCGGACATATTTAAGATTTCTTACAGTTTATGTAAGGTCAATAACAAGGCAAATTTTTTTTCAATTTTTTATTTTTCAATTTTTTTTATCCATATTCATAATGAGGTATTCCGTCAAATCCAACCCAACCCGCAGAACCACAAACAAGTTCAACCTCTGGATTTAAATGCTTATAAGCACGGGCAATTAAGAAACAATTACCATACCAATCAGGGATTGTATCAATTAATATTTTTGATATTTCAGTTTCACTCAAGGGTTTAGGGGCATTATTTACCAACTCATATTCAACACTATTCACACACCAACCAATATCCTCTGTGATTTTTTCAATTAAATCCTCCTCATTTTCAGCAGTATAAATTGGAAACTTATTTAAATCAAACTCAACAATTTCCTCCTCATTATCAAAATCTATATCAATTGAGGTTATTTTATAATTACCCTTACCACTCATTAATCCCTCACAAGTTTTTACTGCCTCACTCTGTAAATATTCAATATAACCGTCCATATTAGGTGTAATTGCTCTCCAACAGAGAGTTTGTAATAGAGGGTCAAACTTTTTATAACATTTCTTATCGGTTAAATTAAACAAATCTTTCGTAATCTGTTCCTGTTCGGGATATTCAGGGTCAAATACAATTTCACCATTTAATTCACACCAGCAATGGGCGTCCAAAGAAACACCTGTAATACCACCCTCTTTTTTAACAATTTCCTTAAATGTTGTTTTGGGGATTGACGATTTCGGCATTCCTCCGTTTTGTTTAGCAAGTTTAGCAAGTTGTTTTTCCATATCTGCTCCAATAATTTTATTAGAATTACGAATCAATTTTTTTTTAAAATCCATTTTATTTATATTTTAAGTTTGGTAAAAACAAAATCAATTTTATTTTTTTTATTTTTTTTCAATTTTTTTTTGAAACTGGAATAAAAAAAATTGAAATATTTTTTCACCATTAGCGGATTAAAAAATATTTTTTCAATTTTTTGCGGATTAAAAAAAAAAATTGAAAATATTTTTTTAGATTTTTAAAATTGATTTTAGATTTCTAATCAAATAAGTCCTAAAAAAATAATCCATATTCTATCAAAAAACTGATAGGATTGTGGAAAAAAAAAATTTGATTAGGAAAAAAAAAAAATTGATTCGTAATTTACCAAAAAACTCAAGCAATAAACTATGGAAATCCCAGAGCAAACCTGTATCGTGTGTTTTGAAAATATGGAAACAAAACAAATATTTAATCTGTCCTGTTGTTCGGGCAAATTATGTGAAAATTGTTTTAATAAGTGTCCTGTTTATACAGCAAATCCCCTTATTAATGGAAAAACTGCCCGTAAGTGTCCCCAATGCCGTGGCGGTGCTTCGTTAATAAATCCCGCTGAAAATATGATTAAATCCCTTAATAAAATATTTGATACAAAACCCCCTGCTAATATTAATTATGAGGGGATTATTGATAAATATGCTGATAAACAAGCGTCAAAACAATATGGCGATTGTAAATTAGTTCATATCAAGGGTGATAAAAAAAAATCGTCAGTCCATTTGGGGGCAACAAAAATGGGTGAATTAACTTATTGTCCCCCTGCTGAACGAAAACTTACCCGTTATAGTGATTTTGTGATTTGTGATAAATCTAATAAGGGTATATTCTATAATAAAATTGAAAAAAATATAGAGGGTGAAACATATTTTAAAATGGAGTATGTTGGTAAAAATTGGACTGATTGTTTAAATTATATTGACCGTTATGGAACAAATAGAGTTTATAAGTTTATGAAAACCTTTGATTATGTTGTATTTGACGATAGGGAAAATTATTATGAAAAAAAATATGGCGGTGATAAATGGAGAGGTTTATATTTAGGATATTTAAGTATTCAACCTGAACCTGAACCTGATAGTGATAGTTCAAGTGATAGTGATACAGAACCTGAACCTGAACCTGAATTAACACCAAAAATAGTTAAAATTAAAAAAAAGGTGGGGCGTCCCCCTAAAAAATAAATAATAGATTTATATAAAAAAAAAAATAAAAATATTTTTAGGAAAAATTAAAAAAAAAAAATTATAGATTTTGTTGATTATTATTGAATAAATATTTTTTTTCTACCTTTATTCTACCTTTAAATTAAAAATAAAGGTCGCTTACAGATAGTAAAAAAAAATTGAAAAAAAAATTTGATTAATTTTTTTTTAAAATTGATTGGATTTATAGTTCATAAAACAAACAAATAAAATAATGCCCGTCAAAACCGCTAAAAAACATAGTTCAATTAAAACTATTAAAACCTCAACCAATAAGCATATCAAACGAGAAAAAAAAAAAATTGAGGCAAATGCTGGAGAAATTGTTGATACAATTGGGGGATTTATGAAAATAGATAAAAACCCGAGTGTTAATGGTGATTGTATCCAAAAAAATAGTGAAAAATGTGCTAATATTTGGGATAAAATTAATGGTTCTACTGATTATGTAAAACTTCGTTATTTCCGTATTCAAGCAACCTCACCAACTGGTGTATTGGGATATTATATTCAACATATCGCAATTGTTGATTTAAAAAATAATAAGTTTATTGATATTTCAAATGGGAGAACTCGTATGGTATGTTTAGAGGCATATATGAGAGGTAATAATGTTATGGGATATTTTGATATAAGTTTTGATAGTGTATTTGATATGACTTTAGAAATATGTGGAGGTAATCTTAAGGCACAAAAAATGCTTATTACTGAAAATATTGTATCAATTATTTTACGAAAAATCTGTTGTGAATATTTTAAAATTAATGAAAAAAAATATAAAAATCCAGTTCAACCTACCCGTGAATATATTATTAATAAACTTAAACCGAGTTTTAAAATAGAAACCCGTGAATATGATTGTGAAAATAATATTCGTGCCTTAAAATAAATAAAAAATATTAAAAAAAATAAAAAAAAAAATATTTAAAAAAATTTGAAATATTTTTAAAATTGATTGGATTTTATATATATATTAAATACAATAATAATGTCTATGTGTAAGGATAGTCCGCATTTCAATCCTAATAAAAATGACTATTATACCACGAAACAAATGTGGAAAAATATTAGTCATTTAATCCCGAAAGATAAAATTATTTATGAGGCGTGTTTATTAAACTCAAAATCCAAATCTGTTGAATATTGGACGGAAATGGGTTATAAATGTATTGGGGATAAATCGTGGGATTGTTTAACATTTAAACCGATAAATTATGATATAATTTGTAGTAATCCGCCGTTTGAGAATAATATTAAAAAAAAAATATTGGAACATTTTGTTAAATTGGATAAACCATTTATTTTAATATTGAATGTTATGAATACTTATGCTAATTATTTTAGAGAGATTTTTGGGGATAATTTAAAACATTTACAAATTATTACACCAAAAGGTAAAATTAAGTTTGAAGTTTTTAATGAAGAAACACAACAATTAGAAAAATGTAAAGACCCGAGTTTTTATTGTATCTATCTCTGTTATAAAATGAATATTTCACCAGAGGATTTATGGTTAAAATAAAATAGTTGTATATATTATGAAAATCCATAGAATATTTATAGATTTGAATATGGGAGGACAAAAAGATTATAATTTTTTTTGTGAAAATAAAGTCAAACAATATTGTGAAAAATACAATCACGAATATATTTTTTGGGACGATAATAAATGTTTAGAATTACTCAATAAATATCCACAATATAAACCATTATATGATAGTTTTAAATACGGTATAATGAAGGTAGATTTTATGAGGTGGTTAGTTTTATATGAAGAGGGTGGATTATATATAGATTGTGATATAATAATTAATACAGATACAATAGATACTACAGAAGATATAGGTTTCTTAACATATTTAGATAAACCATTATTAGATAATGGGATTTTGTATAGTAAAAAAAATAATAATAATATTATTTTATTTTTTGAAGAAGTAAAAATAAATATTGAGGAGAAAAACCAATTACCTATTTACGATACTTGGAAAGCGAGATATGTATTTCAAACCATAGGACATAGAGCAGTTATGAGATTTTTTAAAAATATTAGAAAAAACCATTATCGTGCGTTGTCCCCTGAAAATATTGGGAAAGATTATACAACTGAAGATATGAATAATCTAATAGAAAAATGTAAAAATAATGACTTTATTATTTTACAATCTTTTACTTGGTTAAAACCTTTAAGTAAAAAATAATTATCGCAATAATAAATATATATGTGTGTGGATAATCCTATTTATGAAGAAGCAATAAACCTTTTACAGAAACATACAGTAAGAAAAACTCGCAATAGACCTAATGTGAGTGGAGTTGAAAAAAAAGTTCAGTGGGGTAAAGACAAAGGAACTAATAAATGGACGAAGGTGGGATATTTAGCACCTACTGAAAATTATGGATTAGTAAAAAAAAGGTTTCCAAATAATGGTAATATAAATGTAAGAGTGGATAATTCAAATCCATTACCGTCAAATAATAATGATAAACACCCAGAGGTTTATGAATTGTTAAAAAAACTTATTGAGGAGATTTACCCTGATTTTGAATATAATACTATAACATTAAACCACAATTTTAAATGCGAACCTCATTATGATAAATTAAATAAATCCCCCAGTTTAATTGTTGCCTTTGGTGATTATACGGGTGGAGAATTGGTTATTGAGGATTGTGAGTTTAACATTAATAGAAAACCGTTAATAATGAATGGAGGAGTAGCAAAACATTGGACAAATAATTTTACAGGAAATCGTTGGTCTGTAGTGTATTATAAAATATAAAAATATTACTATATAATATATGACTATAAGTAAAAGGTTTGAAAATGGTTTGAAAAGATACAAGATTACACCAGAAGATTTAAAAGAAAAATGGAGATATTGTGGTGGAGATAGAGGCAGACATTTAAACTATTATAAAGTTGTATGTCCTGACGAAGAACCACCTGAAAATGAAGAGCGTTGTATATGCGGTCATAGGATAAAAGAAAACTGCTATATAACGGACGGACATTTTATATTAACTCTTGGTAATTGTTGTGTGAAAAGATTTTTACAAAAGACCACTCGCTCGTGTGAAGTATGTGGTTGTCCCCATAGAAATAGGAAAGATAATCGTTGTAAGAAATGCCGTAGAGTAATGTTTGTTGAGCGTGGAAACTTTAAATTAACATTTTAACACAGAAATAAGCGTTTTTAAGTCAATTAAACCGTTATTATGTTATAAATAGGCACTTAAAGAAGTCATAATTTAAATTATGACTTTAAATAGGCGTTCCCACAGCATATTTAAGGGCATTTTAACGGTTTTTATGCGTTTTTTAAGTATTTTTGGATAAAATACAATTAAATATATCTTATAATATATAAGATACTTAAAAATAATATCTTAATATATATTATAAATGAGTGAAAACGCAAGAGAAACGGTTAGTGTTGTAGCACAAAAAATTACACCTACCTCTATCCATTTTAAATGTCCTGAATGCTGGTCTAAATATAAGAAAAATGGGGAACCCTCATTAAGAGGAAAACCTGTAATTCATAATCACGGTAATGAAACAGGTAGTAGTGAAAATCGTGAAACAGATAGAATACCCCATTGTATCCGTAAAAATCATATTTGTTCTTTCAATATTCAAATAACAAATGATACAATTAGAGAGGGATTTTAATATTAATGTTTAATTATTGTTTTTTTTTAAAATTGTAATTAAATCTTACATCAACTGAATGTGGTTTTTTAATTATCTCACCTTTTGTTTTTCTATATTTTATTTTTACCATATCAGGATATTTACTACATAAATCTTTTATATCCTGTTCTTTATTTTCAAAATTACGATAGTCAGTTAATCCACCGTCAGCATAATTTTTTGTTTCAAATCCATAATTATTTACTCTTATTACTTTTCCGTCTTTTAAAAAGTATTTTATGGTTCTTTCAAAATCTTCTATGGTAGTATAACTTCTTTCTTCTGCTTCGTGATTTATAATAGCACCGCAACAACCCTGACCGATATATTTTAAATTGGTGCTTACCTTTTGATTACCAAAGAATGGATTATCATAAGGACAACAACCCCATAATCCAGCATTTTCTTTTTCACAATTTTCAAATCCAATTTTGATTAAATCTTTCAAATTATTATCATTTCTATTATATTTTTTTTTATCCTCAAAGTGTAATATATTTCTCATATCATCATCAATAAAAACCACATAATCACCCTCTTTATATTTTTTAGCAATCATAGTCCTAATATCTTTCAATCCTTTTGTATTATGAAATTGTAATCCATAATCTTGTAAAACTTTTTCATAATCCTCTTTTTCATCATTATCAATATATATATCTATAATATCTTTACTTATACCTGCTCTTTCCAATAATGAAAGAGTTTCTTTTTTCAATCTCTCTGGTCGTTTATGTGAAGCAATTGCTATTCTGTAATTCATATATTATATACAACTATTTTTTTTTTTATTTAGAAGCGAAATAAGAACCCAAACCTATTATACCACCAACAGCACCTCCAATCAATATCCCAGGTAGTCCCAATTCAGCACCTGCTTCTGCTCCCAGTAAAGCGTCAGCACCTAATGCTGAAGATAAACCTACAAATGATGCTCCCGAAGCGACACCACCCGTTGTAGCACCGACACCTTTAGCAACACTTTTTGAAACACCTAATTTTTCTAATCCTTTTGTTGTTCCATATTCTGTCCCCATTCCTATTGCTGTTGAACCCAAACCTGCTAATCCTCCTTTAAGTGTTGAACCTCCCAAATATCTACTATACATTCCAGCACTTAAAGTAGCATCAACCAAATTTGCTTCAGGTTTATTTAATTTAATCCCTGTAGAATATTCACCATATTTTCTTAATCCTGTTCCTGCTAATCCAAAACCAGCACCTTTAAGTCCCTCTTTCCCTAACTGTGCTACTCCTTTAGCAGTTCCAACACCCATTCTTTTAAATCCTGTTGCTAATCCGTCTGTAAATATTCCCTCACCTGAACGACCAGTAGCATTTTGTGCCTGTTCTAAAATATTAAAATCTCCCCTTGCTTGATTTTCAATATTATCCAAATGATTTTGTCTATCTTGTCTTCCTAATTCTTTAAAATCATTCAATTCTTTTTCATTAATACCTACATCTTCTTTACCCAGTATTTTATCATATCCACTTTTTTCTGCCTCATTTAATGTTCCACCTGATTGTTCCCATAAATATTTATTTTTATCAGTTGCTGAAACATTCCGCTCATTAGCATATTCAGTAAAACTCATTTTTTTCCGTTGTGGAGGTTCAGTTGTAAATTGTTGTGCTATATCGGGTCTTTGATTACTGAAGGGTATTCCTGTTGTTGGTAATTGAGGTGGTATTTTTTCAGTTGGAGGTAATTTAAATCTTACAGGTAGTTTTTCATTAATCCACCTTTCAGTTTCTGCTTCAGTAAATGGTCTATTATCCATTTTTGGTTTGGGTTTGCTTAACATAGATTTTAATGTGCTTCTTCTTTCCAAATCTCTATTAACTTCCATTACTTGTGCTTTTGCCTGTGCTTCTCGTGCTGTGCCTTTTGCTGTATCCAATCTTTCTTTAGCGGTTTTATTCCAATCTTCGTCATTAAATGTTTCAGGATTATATCTTTCATTTAAATCGTCTAATTCATTTTGTAATTGTTGCCTTTTATCTGTTGCTTCTTTAAATCCTATTTGTCTTTTTCTTTTCAACATTTCTAATCTTTTTTTATCCACAACTTGTATCCTTTTTCTTCTGCTTTCCACAATTGGAGCATCAACAGAAAATCCCCTTGCTCTTAATCTGTCTTCTCTTAATGGATTTCTTGTAGGTGGTCTTGTTCTTCTATCAATTAATGTATCGGGTTCATCATCAATACCAATATTTGATTCGGGGATTACAAATCCCTCTTCAGGTTCTCCATTATGTTCCACCATATTTTTAAAACGCTCCAAATGGTGGTGTTTTGTTTTTTGATTTACACCCCGTTCCATATGGCGGTAATAAGCAGTATGTTCGTCATTTCTTAATTTATGGTCTTCTACAAAATTACCCAATTTATGTGTATGTTCCGCATAGGATTTAATATTTGAAGGACTGAACCCTGTATCAATATCGGTAAATGGTATTCTCCAACCTTCACCATATTTTATATCTGCGTGAGAACCTACAGATTTTATATCATATCTGTTTGGATATTTTGCTTTTAATGCTCCAGCATTTAAAGAAGCGAAATCGTCAGGGGTTTTTATTATACGGTGTTTAATCCCCATAGGGTGCGAACTGTCGTCTAATATTGCGTTTCCTTGTGTTAATGGATTAAATGAAACACTATCAACTCTATTCATATTTCCTGAATGAATTGCTTTAAATCCTCCTAATGAATATCCACCAGTTTTTACATTTGTTCTACCATATTTTTCAACTGCTTCTTTTACCATTTGGTCTGCTTGTGATATTTGTGGGTGTCTTGGGACTTTTCCCGAACTTATTATATCTGCGTCTAACGCTACATCTTCTGCTCCAAATTCACTTAAACCAAATTTTGTTCCACGAAATGCTGAAAATGCTTTTCCGTCTTTTTCAAAAACTGCCCCCCGATAATTACTGTCTTCTCCACCAAATCTGTTGGTTAAATCACCGTCCATTTTCCACCCTTCTAAATTAGGGTGTCCTTCTTCTTGATTATTAATATATTCATTTGTTAATTTTTCTGCTTGTTCGTGGGATAATCCCCCGTATCTGTGGTCGCTATAAACTTTTGATGCTTGAACTAATTTTGCTAACTGGTGTTCTTCTTCCCCTATTGCTTTCATATTTTGGTGTGTAGGTTTCATACCTAATTGTGATACACGGACGGCATTTGATAATTTTGAATAATATTCTTGTATTTCTTCTTTATCTTTTTTTGTTCTTTTTTCTCGTGGTTTTGATAATAATTTTGTGAGTGCTTTTGCTTCTCTTAATTTACCTCTTAATCTAAATCTTCCCTCTGGTGTTAATGCTTTCTCAAACTTTAATATCCTATCCATTTGCTCTTTTTCATACTCTTTTCCCAAAGACATTTATATTTATATAATATATTTTATTAAAATATTATATGTTTATAATATAAATGGATACTGAATTAGTGCGACCACTTACGAGTAATGTTATACATATACGCTCCAAAGATGCGACTGAATTAACCAGTGGTTATAACAGTCATTTTAGAGTTGATTTAACTAACCCAATTATTATAGAAAAAGGGTATGAAGGACATATAATTGTTTCTTCTGCTGAAATCCCATATAGTTTTTATAATGTTAGTGCTGATGTAAATAATAATACCATAATATATAATGACGGGACTGAAAAAACTTATACTATACCCAGTAAAAATTATGATATTAATGAACTCATTTCCACACTTACTAACGATACGAACTTCCCTTTTACTGCTACTTTTGATAGACCTACTATGAAAATCACACTTGAAAATACTTCAGGTGGTTCTATTACCATTAACTGGTCTAATAGTGGAACAACTGCTGAAAAATTATTAGGATTTTCAGGGACAGCAGATGATGTAGTTGCTAATGGTGCTACAACAACGAGTGATTTTGTTGTTAATTTATGTAGCGTTCATTCAATATTTGTTAAAAGTAATATTGCTACAGGTAATGTCCAATCAACCCGTGCTGGTAATAGTTCTACATTACAAAAAATATCAGTTGATGTAAATGGTTTTAATATGATTTATTTAAATCAGGATGATTTTAGAACCTCAACAATTACACAAACCCCAGTAATAGATTTTATTGAGTTTCGTATTACAGACCAAAATGATAATCTTATTCAGTTTAATAATGTTAATTTTGAATTAAGTTTTATTATTAATACCTATAAAATATATGTTGAAAATAATGAAAATAATGAAAACTATATAGGTATTAATCGTAGAAGACAATTAAGAACTGGTAGTGAAACAACACCTGTAAGAACTCCTAATCAAACTATTCAAACCCCTGCTGACCGTATGCCTAATGTAGATAGATTAACTAATCTTGTCCCTCAACCCCCACAAAATAATATTGACGCTACACACCCTGTAGAAAATAAGAGTGAAATTGAGGCAAAGGCAGAATACACAATTTTAGATAATTTATTAGAAAATATGAAATGATATAGTTTTTAATTAATTTTTAATAAAAATCTTTGTTAAAAATTATTTTCTTATATTATAATATAAAATGAGTGATAATGGAAATGAGAGTGATAGTTCAATCGGGACAGATGAACTTAATGAACTTAATAGCAAACTTGACGAACAACTTAAAAACAAAGCAGAACAAAACCTCCCTGCTACTGAAAATACTGTTGTTGAAAAGGATTTACCACCTCCTAAAAAAGAAGTTAAAAAAAAAAGAGAAATGACCCAAGCACAAAAAGACGGACTGGCGAAGGGCAGAGCAAAAGCATTAGAAAACCGTAAAAAGAAACTTGCTGAAAAACAGGCATCAAAACCAATCCCCATACCTCAACCTGAACCTGCCCCTGAACCTGCCCCAGTAATAGCATATTCTCCACCTGAAAAGGTAAAAAAGAAAGGCAGACCCCCAAAACCTTTAGAGGAAAAACTCGCAAAACAGGTTATTACAAAAGAAAAAGTTATTTATGTTATACAGGACGAGAATGGTAATCTAATTAAAAAAGACCCCAATAAAATCTCTGCTAAAGAAATGAAAAAAATTAAAGCAGAAGAAGAAGCACAAAAAAAAGAATTAGAACTTGGTAAAAAACTTGGTAGATTAAAGAATGGTTCAGCAAAAATCCCCAAACCCCGCACAGAGAAACAAATAGAACACACAAAAAGATTAATTGAAAAAAACAAAGAAAGGCGTGGTAAAAAATCTGTAGAAAAGAAAGAACAAACAAAAGAAATTGTTAAAGAGGCAGTCAAAGAAGTGGTAAGAGAACCAGCACAACCAGCACCTAAACCTCAAAAATCTATAGAACAACAATACAACGATTTCTTTTCATAAACAATAAGTATATCTTATCGCTGTTATGGATAATTCCATTTTTTTTATTTTAAATAATTTATCTTCCTCACTTTGTTTAGGATTTGCTTTGATTTCTGCTATACGGTCTTCTAAAAAACCTACCTGATTTTCAGCATTTTTTATGTCTTCATCTGTGTAGCAATACCATTTATACAACCAGTTATACATTTGTTATATTATTATATGTTATTTTAATTTGATTTTTTTTATTTATAAAAATGTTAAAATGTTAAAATGTTAAGTAAAAATTAGTTTTTCAAAAAAGTAAAAAAGTTTTTTATAAATATATTTTTTTCTTATTTGAGTATTCACTCATTTTTTTTTAATTTTTTAACATTTCACACAAACTAACTATTTATCGGGGTTAATAATCGTCGTCAGTTTCAGTTTCGTCATTATATAAATCAGTTTCAGGTGGATTAAAACAACCCATTTCAAACATTTTTTTTTTCCTATATTGATGACGGTAATGATTAACCTTTTTTGTCCTCCAATTGTTCCACCCTAATTTAAAATGGTAATACTCACATAATATTTCAAAACTTGAATGTCCGTTATCGCTTACAAAATCCCTCCCGCCTTCATAATCCAAACAGGCATTCATTTCATTATACATTTCACCATAACTTTTCAGTTCCTCAATCAGGTTTTTTTTATTAATAGTGATATTTTTGTAAGTATCACTATTATTAAACTTTTTACTGAAAATGATATGGGACAAATTGTTGTCTGTGAAAACTTGTTTGAAACTCATTTTATGTATCCTGCTATTTTTGGTAAATCCTAAATCAATTTTTTTTTTTTGAAATCAAATTTATTTAATCCATTTTTCTTACAGAAAATTGTAAGGTTTTGACTAAAAAAAAATTGAAAACTAATTTGCCCTGAATTGAATATTACAAAACCTTACAAATATGAGTATTGAAAACAAAAACCTTATGATTACTGAATTAAACTTGCTCCATAAAGCAGGTAAAAATATCAAAGGGGAAAGTTGGGAATGGAGGGAATATTTAAGTTATTACCGCCATTTTCTTAAAGACCCTCTGCGTTGGGATATATGTTATGGGGATTATCAATATCCAAATATTGACGAATTTTTGGTTGAGTTTGGGGGCAGTAATGCTGAAATTAATTTAATTAAGTTTTTACGGGACGGTGGATTTATCCCTGATAAATAGTCAATCAATTTTATTTATTTATTTATTTATTTATTTTTTTTTAATAAATAAAAAAAATTGAAACAAAAAATAAGTTGTTGCTATTTCAAACTTAAATTGAAAATGAAAACAAACTGGCGTGAATTGTATGAAAATATTAAATATCGTGAAAATCAAAAATTAGTAAGTGAAATTATTGATATTATAAATATTTATTATATATTGAATTAATCCTCATCAAACCCTATCCACTCATTATTAACAAAATATTCA
>TARA_R100001163_G_scaffold1452_9_pt1 | contig 13017 bp, 17 predicted proteins | sample TARA_R100001163 | Tara Oceans TARA_R100001163 (sample SAMEA2621285) | marine metagenome | biome: marine biome (ENVO:00000447); feature: deep chlorophyll maximum layer (ENVO:xxxxxxxx); material: "saline water (ENVO:00002010), including plankton (ENVO:xxxxxxxx)" | depth 120 m
CTAACTGCCTTACCTGTGCCCACATTCTTCTTCCATTCAGAGGAGAATGCAGACAATGAATTAGTAAATCCTTTGGTAGTACCTGAACCATCTGAACGATAGACCACAAGGATATCACGATCAGGACAACCAAACTCTTTCCAGTTGGTAATCTTACCAAGATAGACATCAGCAAGTTGTGTCTGAGTCATCTTTACTTCTTCACACTCTGGGTTGAAGTATGCAGGGACAATAGCACCACCAGTCATGGGGATTTGAACCATACCAGAGGGAGGAAGGTCTTTGTCCTTTACAGCACCATCAGAGGCACCAAAGTCAATAGTATTAGCATTGAACTGACGTACACCAGCACCACTACCAACTGCTTGATAGTTGACTCGGTTTCCAGTTTCCCTGGAAAATGACATTAACCAATAGTTATACAGTGAAGCAGGGAATGTAGCTCCTGCACCATTCAATTTAAAAGTCTTACTTGAATCTGATGCTCCACAAGAAGCAAGGAAAGGAACTGCTATAAGAGCAGCAAGGAATGCTTTTTTCATCAAACTTAGAATGACCTCACTATTTTAACATGCTTAAACCAAATTTAATCATAAAAAAACCTCCCCATAAAGAGGAGGTTAGGATATTAAGATATTAGATATCAGAAGTTGTACTTAACTCCGAGCTTACCACCAAAACCAAAGTCATCATCAGAATCAGCAGTGAGGAAGGAAACCTCACCATATGCAGATAGGTCATCAGAAACAGCGAATCCAATTCCAGCCTTACCAGAGAATTCTACGTCAGTGTCTTCACCATCAACAGCAACAATGGCAGGGCCAGCCTGGACATAGTAGGAAGCACCATCTTCACCCAGAGCACCTTCATAGCCTACATGAATGTCAGTTGTGGCACCAGAATAATCATTACCAACCCAACCAGCATTTGTTTCTACATTTACATATGGTCCTGCAACAGCAGCACCTGCGGACATGGACAGAGCAGCAGTAGCTGCGAGTGCGGATTTAATCATTTTTACCTCTATTTTTACTTGTGGAATGGTTACCCACAGATGAAAAGAACCTCGACAAGGTTCTGTTTGTTACCTTTTGTTTCAGAAATACTGAAAAGCAAAAGGTTAAGTATTTATACTAGCAGACAAATTAACTTTTGTCAACTAGGTAGGGTTATCTCCCTGTGACTGTGATGGAGCAATTCTCCCAAGATATGGATCAAAGTCCATCATATCATTTATGGACTGCTGTGCCCCTGCTTGGGACCACCAGTTCATTTGAGCATCATAGTTCCCTTTGTGAAATGCGTCAATATGTTCAGGGTGGATACTGGACCCCAGTTCAATGCGATAAAGAAGAAGAGGAACAGCATAGGTGTTGCCTGAGTTATAGATAAGGTCATCTGCTACTGGTCTTGGTCTGACGCCATTATCTAGTTTAAACTTATCACCTCTACAGTGTAAATCTATAAGTTTCTTCGCATGATGTCTGGTAATGATATAACATGCAGTAGAGAACTCATTTACAAATCTCTTGTGAATCTTGGTGAAAATATCTCCAGTGCAAATGATGGCAATTTGAACTACATCCCAATCATAAGGAAGTTTAGCAATAACATCTTTCCATGTAAATGTCCAATACTTTGCAATACTAATATCACAATCATCTTCCATCATGATTGCATATGGTTTATCAGTCTCCTCATAAAACTTTTTAATAGCTTTAAGATGAGAGGTAGTACAACCAATCTCACCAGGAGTCATAAAACCAGGATACCTTCCTTTTAAAATATGACCTAAATCATCATCTCTACCATCAAAAGCAGAGATTCTTTCATAGTCAGTCACTTCCCAATACTTTAATTGGTCCTCCATATACTTCCATCTTTCTGGTTGCCCATCAAGATTGATGACATAGACTGGTCCCATGTCCTGAAGTTTATATGCTGCTTTGTTTTTATCCATCAGTAGGCTTTCTCCCATTTAAACCTCACAAAGTCAGTTGACCATTTACCAGTTCTCTTTCTTTCTTCAAAGAGATTTCTATTTGGATGATTAAACTTTTGATCATCAATCACCTCTGCCTCATCAATATAATCAAGAGGGAGTTGAGTAATCATGATATTAATTTTACCCTGTGATCTCCACCAGAATGATGGATCAGTATATCCATATTGTCCCACAAGGTCCTCTTCACACCCACCAATGTTCCAATAGTCCTCTTTACGTATAATGCAGATAGCAGGGTGAGGATCACCATACTTTGGGTGATTTGGATTTTTGGTTCTGCGTGTGAACTTATAGGCATTTGGTCCACCAAGATTTGCAAGTTGCAGCATACCTTCTGCAGTCTCCTGAGGGACAAAACAATCCATGTCTAGGATCATCATCCATTCAGTGGCACACTCCTGTGCTGAGAGGTTCCTGACACCTGCAATATTCCATTTAAGATCTTCCTTAACCCTCAAGATAGAAAGGTCAAGTTCAGAAAGATCTTCATCCTTGAGAACTTCTGTAGCAGGAATTTTACTTCCATCATCAATAATACAGAAAGAATATTGATCTCTTACTTCTTTTCTCCAGGCTTTCCAAGAATTAACTTGTTCAATCAAAATATCACTTTGATTGTAAAATGAAAGGTTAATAGTGATTTTTTTCATTTTAAATTTTTCTTAATCCAATCAACAACTTTAATACTCCACTTCCATCCAAGAGTCTTATTAACCTTATCAATGTTTGCTCTGGAATGAATAACCTCACCTTGTCTAGCAGGAATTGTGATTTGATAATCAGAGATCAAATCAGCAATAGTTTGAATTTCAGTTCCCTCGCCAGTTCCAATGTTGAATACTTCACCATATGTTTCAAGTTCTCTTTGAGAGGCAAGAACATTGGCATACACCACATCAGATACATGAACAAAGTCTCTTGTTTGATATCCAGGTTCTACAATTGAAAGTGGTTCTTTGTTTTCTTTCTGTCTTTTAAAGATAGACATAACAGGAGCATACTGTCCTGACTGATGCTGTCCCTCACCATACACATTAAAGTATCTGAACATCACTGTCTTGAGACCATAAAGTTCATAATACATCTTAAACAACATCTCTCCAGAATACTTTGAAATTGAGTAAGTATTCAGACAATCTATCCTATTTGTTTCATAACTAGGATTAAACAATGTATTACCATACACAGCACATGTGGATGAGAATATAGCTCTATCTACGTTATGAATCCTACAGCACTCCAACACATTCATAGTTGACAACATATTGTTTGCCATACTCTCATTGGGTTTTTCAACACAATATGAGATGGCAACCTCAGCTGCCATATGAAATACGTTGTTTACACTATCAAAAAGGTGAACATACTTTGTGTAATTTTCAATAAGATCAACAAGATAATATGTTGCTTTAGGATTTGGATTATGATGTTGAACTCTATCCAGCACAATAACCTCATGACCTAAATCAATCAGTCTATTAACAAGATGAGATCCAATAAATCCACATCCACCAGTTACAATACTTCTAATCATAATTCATAATTATCTGTTGACATTGAAAGACACTCAGTTGGAGAAACCATCTTATTGAATTTCATATTACAATTGTCCCACATTTGTTTATATGTGACATTGTGCCAACAAGATTCCCAGACCAGTGGAAGAACCACACCCTCTTCAAAGTATCCACTGTGTAATGCTATGACATTTGTCTTGTAGCAATCATACAGGGGGAGAGGAAATGTCTTGATATTATATATCTTGAACATCAGAGACAGTATAGACTGATCATTCTGATGTTTGATAAAATGAACACTCTCTTTACTAGTTGATGGAGAATAGTCCATCAATCTAATTATACTCCATGTGTCAAATAATTCTTGGAAGAATTTTACAGTGTACTCATTCTTCTTTACTAGGAAGATACCACCGTATGCTTGATTGGTGTCCCAGTAAAGTGAGTCAGTGATATTGAAATGTTTGTAAAGATCATTCTTAGTAAATAATCTTTCTAACCACCAGTCACTATGAAATCCTACAATACCTTTTTCTGAATTGTTTGCAAGATTAAAAAGATTCTCAACTCCATCCTCTTTCAAATCTCTGATGTCACTATCAATCCAAAAGATGACATCACCATCATCACACTCCTGTAGACCTTTGTGCATCAAGTATGCCTTTGCTGCCCAAGGAAATACACGACTATCATCAAATAATGATTGATGCTCTTTGATGTAGTTTGGATCAACATCAGAAAGATTGAATACCTTTACTTCATCAATGATAGGATACTTCTCAATCTTATCCTTGAATGCTTTCATATTAACTTCTCTTTCCCTATGCCTATCAGCAAAGGTAAAGACTTTATATTTGCCTTCCTTCTTTGACGATCTCATCTCATTACCACCAGAAAGGATTTTATCCCTATTTTCAGGGTTTCTATAGTAAAAGTTTGTGGTTACATCAAAGAAGTATGGAAGATATTTCTTTACAGATTCAAAAGATTGTGACATTTTCTATATCAGGATTATAAGATGATAAGGTGTATATTGAGAATTCTACTTTGTTGTAAAATTTAAACAATCGTGAGTAATCATCTTTGATTGACTGACATTGCTTCTTCTCAATCTCATAGTCATGTTTCTGTGGAACAAGATATTCCTTTTCATAGAAATCAAGACCAAAGATATTTACCTTGTGTGCATTATAGAAGTTGATTGCAAGCATGATACCCCATGCTAGAGAACCTCTAACACATCCATGTGGCCAAACACCTGGATAACTATCTCCCTGCTTAAGTTTACCACTCAGATGAGCATATTTGTAATCCTCTACACACTCTGAGGGGAAGCAACTAAAATTACCTTGAGCAGGGCAATCTCTATCTGTACCAGAACCAGGAGGGAAAACTGTATTAAATTTGTTCTTGACATTATGATCTGTCTCAATGCCTTTAATTAGTGATGACAAATCACCAATACAAGGTGTGCAAATAAGGGTGAGATCTTTTCCAGTAATGAAGTTAGAGACTTCAGGGACTTTATAGTATTCACATGGGTTTCTAGGTGATTGCCACCACTCATTAATTAAAATTACATCAGTGCAATCTGATTCAAACTTATCAAGTTTTTTGAGAGATTCACCTCTGCCCAAAATAGTAACTTCCATTATCCTCCAAAAATTAATCTATGTGAGTCATCATCAAAATGCTGAGTAGAGAATTCAAACAACTCAGTATCTTCTAAAGCAATAAGTCTATGTCTTGTTCCTCTTGGTAAATCAACTTTATCACCACGTGTCAAAATTATACTCTCTGAGTCCTCAATAGAATCTCCCTGAGAGTATAATAATTTAATTGATCCAGATTGTATGTAAAAGGTTTCTCTTTTTAATTCGTGATAATGCCATGAAGACATCTTACCTTTAATAATGAAAAGCAACTTACCACAATATTCTTCATTGTTAGCAATCCACTTTTCATACCCCCATATCTTAGGAACAAACTTAACTAAAGAAGTGTCCATCAGTTACAGCTCTGTCATCTACGTAATAATCAGCATTAGGTTTACCAAGTCTTAGTTCTTGATACTTACATCCCCAACCTTTCAATTGGTTGTCTGTAAAGTTAAACATTTTATCAAAGTCAACCTTAGTATCAGCACCAGTAGGAACACCAAAACTGGGATCCCACTTACTGGCACCCCTAGCAGTCATGTATATTATATAGTGACCCTCATCATATAGATTATTGACATGGTTGATTCTACTCATCCATGGTTGAGCTTCCTCATAGTTGCCCCAGGTATTGTTACAGATAGTGCCATCAATATCAAAACAATAGATTTTTCTATCCATTGTTTCTAAGTTTTTTCATGATAGGGATCTCACTATCATATACTTTTTTCACACCATCTCCAAGCATTGTAGAGAGAATATTGATTTGCCTTACAAGTTCATCACTGTGTTCAATTGATGATGCTTGATCTGTTCCAAACTGTGTTCTGTCATCAGTAATATGAAACTCAATACATTCTGATCCAAGAGCAGTAGCACCAAGACAAGCAACTAATCCACTGTGGTGATTAGAGAATCCTGCTTTGATGTTTGGATAAGTATCCTTCAGGGTGTGAATGTATTTCAGATTTACTTCATCAACAGAGGATGGATAGGTGCTGGTACATGCAAGAACGTACTTAAGACTAGGGCCAAGTGCTTTCACAGCAGCATCAACCTGTTCAGGAGTACACATACCAGTGGACAGGATAGTAGGTTTACCTGTAGCAGCAAGTTTTTCTAGGAAAGAGATGTCTGTCACAAGTGCTGATGCCACCTTATGATAGTCAACCTCAACATTATTTTCAATATCATCTACACTTTGTTCATCCCAACAGGAGACAATAAAATCCATACCAAGAGACTTAGTGTATTTCCTAAGTGATTGATATTGCTCTACACTAAATTCAATCTTCCACTTATACTCAAGATAAGTCATAACACCCCATGGTGTTTCTCTTTTCAAATCTTTTTGAGCTTCTGGAACACACAAATCAGGGTTTCTTTTTTGAAACTTAACTGCATGACAACCTGACCTATATGCTTGATCAATTAATTTTCTTGCATGATTTTCAGAACCATTGTGATTGATTCCAATCTCAGCAATTACATAAACTTTTTGCATGAACCTAACCTATACTTTGTGATTATACTATGAGATAATTATTTTTTCAACATATACTCTTTCATTATCAAAGAGCATAACTTGAAATCATCAATAGAATCTATCTCAAAAGATTTCCATTGTTCCATTTCAACAATCCCTATCTTTCCATACATTCTATTGTTGAATTTCTTGAGAGAGTCAGGTTTAAACATGTAGAATGATCCATTCTCAATGTATTGAATATCATTATCTTGTCGCCTTTTTCTATTCTTGTAATCATATCCAATACTTTCTAATCCATCCTCACCTCTCTTCCACAAAGAACACTGATCAGTTTTTGTTGCTGCAAATAAGGAGTCAAATTCACCACTCTTAGCCATTGACAATCCATTCTTAATATCTGATGGTTCTCTCATTGGAGATGTAACTTGTGGAGCAAAGATCCAATCATAGGTTAGTCCACGATATTGCAAATAATCTATTGAATAAATCCAAGAAAGTTCAGAAGTAGCATCATCACCAGAGACTTCAGGTGTTCTATAGATACCTCCTACACCATGATCATACCCAATCTCAAGAATATCTAAGGAATCAGAACTAACAAAAATATCATTCTTATCAATACCACTTTCAATACATTGTTTAATTGTCCATGAAATAAGTGGTTTACCACAAAAATCTCTTTTGTTTTTATTAGGAACTCCCTTTGATCCTCCTCTGGCTAAAATAATAGATGCTATCTTCATGTGTGTTTCTCAACAATCTGCTTAATTTCATATGCTCTAGTATCCCAAGTCAATCTTTTATTAAAAATATTGTAAGCATTGTTGACAATCTCCATTCTTTCTTCTTCATTCTTGAGATAATAATTTGCTTTATCATAGAATTCATCAACTGTTGAGAACATAACACAGTTGACACCATCAATCATCATGTCATCATAAACCTTTTCATTCATCCTATTACAAAGGATAAGACTTCTATTAGCAGAAAAAATTTCAAAGTATCTAGTGCCTACAAGATCTGCAGGACCAGTGGTTACTAGACAAAGTTTTGAATTAGAGAGGTGCCTTGCATACTCATCATCAGAAAACATGGTGCCAGCATAGTTATTTCTATGTGACCTTGCATTAATAAAATTACCTAGATCACCATTGAGTCTATCTAATTCTAATAGAACTCTTTCTCTAAGGTTTTCAGACTGTTCAGGTCTTGTTACGCCAGAGAAAAACAAGTCATGCTCATAGTCTCCACCATAATTTTTGAATTGATTTCTGTTGGCAGACCACATAATTCTGTAGAATGGAATGCTAGTCTGAGACATGAACTTATCTACATCATGATGAACACTGAGAGCAGCAGTTGCTCTCATCTCTCTGATCCAGTCTAGTTTATTCTTTAGACCTGTGTATTCCTTGTTAAGAATAGGGAATAACTTATGATTGCTGTCTCTTTCAAGTGATGCTGGTTTGCCATCACTACAATCAGTGTGTCCAAATCCCAAGAAAACAACATCATAATCACCAAATTCACTAGTTTTTCTAGGAATAAAGTTCTTATGATCAATACTACAATTAGGATCTAAATCAAATACGTCCTTCAAAGCATGAAAGATCTCACTGTAATAAGAGCAATAACCACCTCTCAATGGTTTATTAGGGTGCTCACAGAATAATGCCTTCATGAACGCTTCCTCCAAGTCAGGTTCACTGGATTTTCAATATTGCCTTTGTTTCTAAAGAAAGTCAAACCATATCCATAAGGTAGAGTACACATATCAAGATCTTTATCCTTTGCAAACTCTTCAGCAGCACCCATCATACCCACACCAAGAGTATGATGCCTTGTATCATGAGTAATCAAAATGCCATCATGCTTTAGATAGGGGTAGATGTTGTTCAAATCTACCAAAACTTCACTTCCAATATGAGATCCATCATGGAGAATCACATCATATTGATCAAACTCTACATCATCAGCAAACAATTCATTGCTATTACCATGGTAGAAGTTCCATCTCTTACTATTCTTTGTAAAGTCAGTGACATTAGGATTATCACTGTAGTTAGTTACATCACAACTAGTCAGAGTTCCACCAGTCTTCTCAAGTGCATGAAGAATAACATGTGTTGAGAATCCACTGCCAAATTCAAAGACACTTCTAGATTCCATACCTACAATACAGGAATACAGAAATCCATAATGGAGAGACATTCCTGTGTCACCTCTCTGTGCCTTTGCTGCAATCTGTTCTAAGATGTTCATGATGTTCTACTATGGTTTGAATAGACTATTTGAGGCATTATTTTATTACCTCTGATTGTGTTTGCTCTGCCAGGAAGGATGCTTGGTTTGATACCAAGTTGTTCACATACGAATGGAAAACTAATCTGATCTCTTGAAGAGAACATACAGATTTGTTCCCACCACATCCATCCCATTCTCTGGGTCAATGGTGTGTTTCTCTGTACTCTTACTGGTAGTTCATACAGTCCATTGTGCTCAGGGTAGCACATGTGCCTGTAAAAATCAAGTTGATCCTCAACTAAGTTTGCATGATCAAAGTTGATTCTTATGACTTCCTTCCCTTCATCATACACACAATTCTGACCAGGGTGCTTGAATACTGCAACATCACTATTGCTCAGATATTTATCAATGACCTCATAGGGGTCAGATTCAAGAATATGTGTGGAGTCAACCCAAAAATAGTAGTCATAGTCAGGAAGAAAAGCAAAGGGAAGAACCTTATAAACCTTTGCATTCCTTCTATTCTTGTAAGTAGGATCTGATGAGAATGGTAACACAGGATGAACATTCCATCCATTTGCAGGGGACTTATCCACAAACGCATGATAGTCCACACCCTTAAATGGCACTGGTTTGATCAATTCATTTGTTCCAATTGATGATGTAACAACTGCTATCTTCACTTAGACCTCTCCTTACATAATTTAACTATATTAGGGTCAGTCAATTGCTCCTCTGTTGGTACAAATAGTGCCCTGTATCTCTCCTCAGTGTTCTCATCTACATCAGTTAGATAATAGACTGCAAGACTTTTTCTATATTTACCCTCTGGACAAGAAAGTGGTTTGGGTAATCCATGCCATGAATTCTGTGTGGTATCAAATAAAATTGCTCTATTGAACTTTGGTTCAATTGTTCTGACTAACTCTTTTGGTCTATTTGTTTCTGGGTTGTTTGACCATAGTTCAAGACCACCACCCCAGGAAGGATCCCAGTCATCAGACATGTAAACTATTAGATTGAGTTTTCTCTGCATCTTCAACCTAGGATGAATTGAATAATCCTTGTGGATGTTTAGATTGCCACCCCTACCATGCATGTGAAGACCACCACCATGCAATCCATAGTCTGGATATAGGTTTTTGATACCAGTCATTGACTTGATAGTCTCAATGAAATCATTAGAACACAAGTCCTGTAGTGTCTGATAGATCTCTGGAGGAAATCTCAACCAGTCTTGCAGTGTCTTTTTATTTTCAATTGGATTTTCGTAAAAGTACCACCTCTCATCATCATAAGCAGGGAAGTTTTCAGTTATCTTTTGTGCTTTATCAGGAGAAAAGAAGTCATCAATAATCCAATGATCAAAGGGTTCTTCATGCATTGATAAGGTCATACTTTTCCTTACAGTATTTTGTTTCTTTCTCTACATAAAAGTCTCTATTCTTATGAGAAACATTAGTGGTCACAGAATATTCACCAACTCTGTTAGTAATAAGACAATCATTCAAGTAGATTGGTTCACCATACCTTTCATACATCCCATAGTAGAACTCACAATCCATAAAGTATGTAAGGTTTTTATCAAATCTATTGGTCACACCTTTCTTAAAAGCAAGAACAGATGGAGCACTGATTGTGTTTACACCCTCTAGTAATCTGGGATTCCATGATGGATTCATTTCATTGACAAAATTCCATCCATCATCATAGGTATGGTTGCAACCATTCAACAACCACATTCTATCACTATTGTGCAATGATGTATAGATCTTTTCCAATGCTTCATCATCATAAAAGAAGTCATCTTGGAACATTACCTTGATGACTTCACCCTCACACATGTCTATTGCTTTATTAGTATTTGCAGGACCATTACCATGGTCCTTTGTATTCTTCAAATACTTAATTTTAAATTTCTTTGAAAACTTTTGAACAACTTCAAGAACCATATCATCTTTACAATGGTCAGAGATACAAACTTCAAAGTTCTTAAATGTTTGTATCTCAATGGTCCTTAGAAGGTCATCAATAAACTCATCACCTTTTCCATATGATCCCCACGTAGGGATAGCAATTGACAGTTTCTTAGGACTCATATGACTTCCCAACCCTTACAGTAAAGATCTTTAGTATTTAAATGTGCATTATTTGGACCAAACCACTTCTTAGGAGCAATCACCTTACCTTTGTTTGCTAACCAAGCACCCCACCAAGAGAATGATGAGTTAGCAATAATGAAGTCACTACACTGAGTCATTAGATAGAGGTCATGATATGGTCCAGTTGCCTCTGACACAAGGAATCTATCTCCACTGAACATTTCTTGTTCCATGCACCACTTTGGATCATCACTAAAGATGACAACCTGCCTCTTTACATCAAACTTACTAAGAGCTTCCTCATAATAATCAAGAGTTTGATTGTGATGATTAGCAGAGTTGATTAAGAAGTCACCTCTACGTATGTGAAGTGCAATGGGATCTTCAAAACACTCCTCAATAATCTCCTTACACTCATCAATAATGTGTTTTTTAAATGTAAATTGCTCTTCTCTAATCTCTCTAGCACAGTGCTTAAAGTATTTCTCTGTCTGAAAGAAACCATAAAGAGTATAGTCAACCTGTCTACTACTATGAAGAATAGTAGGATCAAATTCAAATCCTTTTTCTTGGAGAATATATTCTGTATTCACAATACCAGTATTTTCTGGGTTGATGTTAAAGCAATCAAACAGTTCAATCCTTAATTTGTTACCAATCCCATCATTAAATACCTCTTGATGGTTTGGAATACTAAATGTAACACCAGTGTAGCGAGCAACACCAAGGGTTGCAGCATACTGGAACATTTGATTACCAAGTTGTCCCAGTTTGCCAAGATAATTAAATCCAATTGTCATTATGATTGTGCAAGTTTTTCAGTCAGTTGTTCATTGATCCATGCATATGTACTAGCAATGCCTTCTTCAAGGGTCATTGTATAGTCCCAATCAAGTTTTTCTCTGATAAGGTTATTGTCAGAGTTGCGTCCACGAACACCAAGAGGTCCATCAATGTGAATCTTCTGAACATCTTTACCTGCCACCTTAGCAGCAGTGTCAACCAATTGATTAATTGTAACCATCTCCTCAGAACCAATATTCACAGGTCCCATGAAGTCTGAGTCCATCAACCTTCTGGTTGCTTCCACACATTCAGTGACAAACAAGAAGGATCTAGTCTGTAAGCCATCTCCCCACACCTCAATAGCGCCACCCTCTTCTGGGAGAGCTGCAACCTTTCTACAGATTGCTGCTGGTGCTTTCTCACGTCCTCCATCCCAGGTTCCCTCTGGACCAAAAATGTTGTGATATCTAGCAACCCTAACAGGAATGCCATGATTACGATTATACGCAAAGTATAATCGCTCAGAGAAAAGTTTTTCCCATCCATATTCACTATCAGGTTGTGCAGGGTATGCTGAATCTTCACTACAGTTGGGATTATCAGGGTCCAATTGATTAAACTCTGGATAAGCACAGGCAGAACTAGAGTAGAAAATCTTAGTTCTATTCTTACCATACCTTTCATTCATCTCTTTCTGTGACTCAAGCACATTAAGATTGATTGTGACACTGTTATGCATCACATCAGCATCATGATCTCCTGTGAAAATATATCCAGCACCACCCATATCAGCAGCAAACTGATAGATCTCATCAAAGGGTTGAATATATCTTGTTGGAACAGAGTGATAGAAATTACCCCTATCACCCTTATATTCTAGAACTCTCTCTACAAATCTCTTATCTGTAAGATCTCCTACAACAAATTCATTCGCTGCAGACTTACTGAATTCAGGGTATTTTACATCAACACCCCTCACCCAATATCCTTCTTCACGCAATCTCTTGACCATGTGACTTCCAATGAATCCACCAGCGCCAAGAACTAGCGCTTTTTTTACATACTGAGCCATAGTAAATCCAATTTATACTGTAATTATATCAACCACCAAATTTTTTGACAAGATAATCAAAGTTTGGTTCTATAACCTTTACAATTTTCCAGAGAATGTCAACATCAGCAGATGCTGCTGGTGCCTCAGGAGCAGGTGCTG
>TARA_R100001163_G_C5068380_1_pt1 | contig 12962 bp, 16 predicted proteins | sample TARA_R100001163 | Tara Oceans TARA_R100001163 (sample SAMEA2621285) | marine metagenome | biome: marine biome (ENVO:00000447); feature: deep chlorophyll maximum layer (ENVO:xxxxxxxx); material: "saline water (ENVO:00002010), including plankton (ENVO:xxxxxxxx)" | depth 120 m
TAGGCGATAAAGAGATAAGAAATAGAATTCGACCTCCAGAAGGAGTCGATAATATAAAACTAACTGACGCTAAACAGGTTAGCATCAAAGAAGACTTAAAAAATGCTTGGTGCGCTGTGACTAGAACGTCAAACGGCGCTGTTGACGCTGCTTTTAACGGTATACCTGTCATAACGGAAGATCCAATTTGTTTAGCTTATGATGTTGCAGGGCATACAATAAAGAAGATAGAAGACCCAGAAAAGCCTAGCAGAAATCAATGGGTTTACGACATGTCTTACGCAGAATGGTCTTTAGAAGAGATGCGTCAAGGGCTTGCTTGGAATCATTTAAGGAGTAATCTAAAACATGCACAGGATAAATGACGTGTGGTGCGTTCCTGACGGGGACGAACTTATAACAAGAAAAATAAACGAGAGAAAGAAGAAGGATTCTGATCCTACTCACACAGATCTTTACTACGAAAGAAGAGTGAGGAAGGCTGCTTTAGATGCCGTTACTAACTTCGGTACGTTTGTTGACGCTGGTGGTAATGTAGGTATATGGAGCAGGCCGCTTGCTGAAAAATTTGACAAAGTAGAAGCTTTCGAGCCAGCCGAAAAAAACAGAGAGTGCTTCATTGAAAACACAAAGAATTTAGACAACATAAGTCTTTACAGTCATGGTCTAGGCGAGAAGAAAACTCAAGGAAATCTACTTCTGGGTGTCAAAAATTGCGGCGATTGCAAAATAGTCTACACAGACCAGATCAAAGGAAACAAGTTCACCCCTGAAGATGTAGTCGATGTCAGAGCATTAGATTCTCACAACTTTCATGAAGTTGGGTTAATAAAGATTGACACGCAAGGGCATGAGCTTAGGATACTTAAAGGTGCAAAGAGAACGATAGAGAAATGGAAGCCTGTGGTTGTCTTCGAGATAGACCAAGACAAAGATTTGTGCTGTGATCTTTTGGAGTCTCTTGGCGGAAAAAGAATACCAGTAGATAGTAAATGCCTAATGATTTATGGATTTGACAAATGACAAAATTTAAATTGAACCACGAACAACTTGATTACGCTTTAGACCTTGCGATGAAGCGACATGACGCAAAAGATGTATCGTTTAGAAACAAAGACGTTGCTAAGTTTATGAATGATGGCAAGGAGGAGATGTCTTCCGAGTTTAAAGTTGATAAACAATACATGGCTCATTTTCTTGGTGTTATTGGCGAGCTTGGATACGCTCTAGCAACAGACCAAAAGGTTGATGAAGAAATATATTCAGTTCGAGATTCTGGTCAAGACTTCGATGGGGTTGAGGTTAAAACGATAACCTACATGGGTAGAGGGGAGCCAGAACTGAAAATCACAGTAAAAGAATACGAACAAAGAACCCCTCCAAAACTTTATGTCCTTACCAGATGGGATATAAAAAATAAGGTGGTAGAAGTACTAGGTCAAATAACAAGAGATAAGTTTGACGAAGTCAAGCAAGAAAAGCAGTATGGCCCGTATCTACCAAAAAACTATATAGTTCCAGCTTCTAAGATGGAGAAGTTAAATGAAAACAAAAGTCACGCTAAGTGAAGAACTGCCTAACAATATTATTGTTTCACATAAAAAAGAATCAGATGATCTGTCTCAATATTACCTAGACAAGAAACTTGTGATAATTGACAACTTTGTTTCTAAGGATGAAATTGCAATACTTCAAGATTCACAAACACAAAACAAAAACAACTATGATGTCGGAGGAAAGCATACCGTAGAGGGAATCATTGGGAAGCCAAGCACCTTGTTTAGAAATGCTGAGGCTGGAACAATTTTAGCAAATATAAGAGATAGACTTGGGGAATTCTCTGTAAAGCGATATAGATTGTTTAGCAATGATTTGGCTTCTAGGTACTTCATGGGAGATTTGAAGTATGTCAGAGATGACCAATTCAATCTTAGGTTTGATACAAAAGAAATACCTCGTAGAATGCACATGGATAATTATGATCAAGAGCCTATGAGAATATTTTTGAATCTTGATAATGAAGCTAGAGTGTGGAGGATCTCCTGTCCCTGCACTTACTGCGATGCCTGCAAACAAAAACAGAATTGTCACGAAATTGAGTTTGGTTCTGGTGCATTGTGGGTAGTAAATACAAAAAAGGTTAACCACCAATTAGTTTATGGCAAGAGACTTGGAGTATTTTCTAGGTTCTTTCCCTTACTGGAAGAAATGGCATGAAAGTCCTTTATGTAACGACATTCAATGACAAGCTTTTTAAAGCTACCGGAAATGACATGATTACGTCTTTCGTCAAATATAAGACAGAAGGCGATCTTCTCATTGCTCACGAAGACGGTCTAGACGCAGTTATTCCCCACCATAGAAAGTTTATTTTTCATGACTTAGAACAAGATAGCTTTCTTTCTTCATGGCTAAAGGAAAACGAGGACATCATACCTGTCGAGCTTGGTGGTAAATTTGAAGGTGTCTATGAGGAAAAAACTAAATTCAATCAAAGAGCCTCTCAGTGGTTTAGAAAGATAGTAGCACTCAATGCGGCTATGGATAATAAGTCAGGCTACGAGGCTATAGTATTCCTAGATAGCGACACGGTGGTAAATAAGCATCTGCCGGGATCAAAGATAGAGGAGATATTTAGCGGTCACTCTATGTTCTATCACTTAGGGCCTCACAGGAAAAAGTCTGGCACTGGGATAGAGTCCGGCATAATTGGATTTAACTTAAAAGAAGAAGGAGCCTTGCTCTTAAGTATTGTTATCAACAAGTTTAGAAGTGGTGAGTTTAGAAAATATCTTAGATGGGATGACGGCTATGTATTTAGAATGGTCGTTGAAGAATATACAAATATAGCAACCAGAGATATTGTAGATGTCCAAGAAAACAATGTCGTAGAACATGGGCCTTTTGCTGAATACTTAGTTCATAAAAAAGGAATACATTGGAAAAGGCACGGTTTACCCTCTATGAAAGGTCATAAAGATCCACAATAGAATGGCAGCGTCTCCACCAAAGACAATTCTTACACAACATGAGAGAAGCAAGGTTGTAGGAAGGGCTTTTGCTGAAGGCTGTGGTGGTGGAATCATAGACATTTTTAAGCTTCAAGAATTAGCAAAGAGAAACATAATAGTTCCTCGCGTTGCTAGTTACGGAATACTTCGTGGTTGTGGAGATGCCCTTAAAGCCGCAAAGGATTACTGGCATATAGATCACGGATATTTTTTTAGATCAACCACGCCAGAGTCTTACGATGGGTATTATAGAATAACTAACAACACATTTTGGCATAACGGTCTTGGTAAGTTTGACTCAGATCGTTTTTTACAATTACAGCTAAAAGGTTTGAAGGTAAAAGACTGGCGTAAAACAGGAGATCATGTAATAGTTGTCCCTCCGTCAAAATATATGGCGGACTATTGGGGTATGCATGACTGGCTAAGAAATACCGTAAGAGAGTTGCAGCAATACACAGACAGAAAAATAGTTGTATCTATAAAAAATGAAATCCCTCTAGAAAGAGTGCTACCGAATGCATGGGCGTTGGTAACAGACCATTCAAATGCAGGAATAACAGCATTACTCAACGGAGTTCCTACGATCTTTACTAACCCATCGAGAAATCTGGGTGAGGTGTCGGACATTGAGAATCCACCTATGGATCGTGACTTTTTTTACGGATTAGCTTATCAACAATGGACTTTAGACGAAATAAGATCAGGTGAAGCATGGAATTACTTGGGCGATACAAAACATTAATAGCAGAAGTAGAAGGCAGACAGCCTAAAACCATACTTGAGGTTGGAACGCATCGTGGAAACAGTGCGATAACTATGGTTAACAAGGCAAAAGAATATAACGATGACGTATTCTATTACGGCTTTGACATATTTGACTGGGGAAATGAAGAGTTCATGGATAGGGAGTTTAATGGAAAAAGCCATGCCAATATTGGAAGAGCCAAGCGCCGACTTAGACGAGAGGGTATACAGCATAAATTGGTTGCTGGGAATACCGTGAAAACATTAGCCAGATTCTCTCCAGAAAGACAAATAGACTTTGTTTTTATTGACGGTGGACATTCAGTAGAAACGATAGAAAGTGACTGGAAGAATGTAGAAAAGTTCATGGACGACGAAACAGTTGTTATATTTGACGACTATTACGAAAACAGAGATGACTATGGATGCAAAAAACTCATAGACGAGCTTGACAAAGATCCTAATTTTTTGGTGGATAGACTAGACCCTATAGAGATCGTTGAGAAGAACAACATACATCTTAGATTAGCAAAGGTAAAAAAGAATGTCAGTACAGATTAGCGATCTAACGATAGCTAGTGCAGCTTGGAACTGCTCTAATTTTTTAGAATCAAACTGGAAATTAATATCTGAATACTCAACAGACGGTTTGCAATGGGTAGTCGCAAATAATCAACCCTCGAAGAGTTTGGGTATGGTTGAGAGTATTCCTAATTTCAAGATTATTGAGGGTGTTGATCAGTCAAAAGTAGAGGTTCCCCAAAAAAATAGAGCTATACATGTAGGAAGCTTTCATCATGCAGCAGGTCTAAACAAAACTATACGCCATATAAAAACAAGGTATGTTCTTTTTCTAGACCCAGATTTTTTCATTGGCCCATCTCTATTAGAGATCATAGACCATATGGATAAGAACAACTTAGCATTTTTCGGTACTCCGTATGCTATAGATTCAGCTGATAGGGTTAGTCACACTTTCCCGTGTGTTTACTGCATGTTTGTAGACACAACAAAAGTAGATATTTCTAAATTTGATTTTACTCCACAGCCTACAGATTTGTACAAAGGTGACACTGGTACAAAAGTATACTTAGAACACTTAGAATATGATTACGGATATGTTGAGCAATCAGTAGAAGACAGTAAAGTAAGAGATCAGTTATCGGCAAGGCCACATGTAAAATTTCCATATACAAAGAATTCTTTGTCCAGTGCATACGGCGTGAAATCACCACAAGCCGCAAAAAATAATTACTTCTGGAAAGAAGGAAATGAGTATTTTGGTTCGCATATTAGGATGAAAGTAAAGCCTAGAGATAAAAAAGACGAAGTGTATTCAGCTAAGGGGACTGAACCTGAAAATGAATTATCATACATGGCACATGTAGTAGATATGATTCAGAATATAAGAAAAACAAAACCTAAAAAATTAGTAGTTCCCCTGTTTAGGGTTTTTATGCACGAAGATGCAATAACAGAAAGCCATAAAGTTTTAAGATCTGGTCATATAGCTCAGGGTAGTGTTAATGAAATTTTTGAGAAAAAGCTTGTCAATCATTTTGCTAATAAAAATATAGTAACCGTTAACTCTGGTACGTCTGCTTTACATCTTGCATTTGATTTGATAAAAGAAGCAGAAAAATTAGATGAATCATGCGAGGTCATTTGCAGTCCACTAACCTGCGCAGCTGGTCTTTTACCAATAGTGTCTAATGGCTTGTCTATAAAGTGGTGTGATATAGAATCGTCAAATTTTAATATTGACTTGAACAAAGTAGTAAAGCTACTCAATGAAAATACTAGGATATTAAGCTTCGTGCATTGGGGTGGATATCCGATAGACTACCAAAGACTAGAAGAGATAAAAAAAGGCTATCTTCTAAAATACGGAAAACCTTTATATGTGGTTGAGGATTGCGCTCACGCTTGGGGTTCTACTTGGAATGGTTCTTATGTAGGGAATGTCTTGAAAGATCAATATACATTTAGCTGTTTCAGTTTTCAGGCTATTAAATCTCTAACGACTGGAGATGGAGGTTTGTTGATCACGCCTCCTAAATTCAAATCAATCGCAAGAAGAAAAAGATGGTTTGGCATAGACAGAGATAACAAGGAAGACTTTAGGAGCGGACAGCCTATAAAAGATTTGGGTTTCAAGTTTCATATGAATGATATATCTTCTGCGATAGGTATTGGAAATATGCCATACGTAGGAGGATGTATAGAGCAAAACAGAGAACATGCTCATACATATTATGAAAATCTTCAAGATTTACGCTATGTCACACTTCCAGAAAACAAATTTGGATTTGATTCCAGTTACTGGCTGTTCACGATAAAGGCTCTCTACCGAGACGAATTGAAGAAATATCTTTTAGATCGAGGCGTACAAACAAATGTGGTTCATTCTAGAAATGACAAACATCTAGTATTCAAAAAGTATTCAACAAAACGGAAGCTTTCTGTGATGAACGAAGTGTCACGCGAGATGCTTTGCCTCCCTGTTGGCTGGTGGATGACACCACACAGAATCAGAAAGGTTGTGACTAAAATAAAAGAGTTTTACGTGGGTAGAGAGAGTTAAAATGGAATCACATGAAGAGTCTTGGCATAGGACTATAAAGTACAGAATAGAGTTTTTAGATGATATTTCTTCACTGCATGAAAGCGGAGATTATACCAACTTTAGACAGATGGAAAGCTTGCGTAGAAACATAAGCGGAGACAACGCTAAGAGAGCAAACGGTGAATTAAGCTATCTATTAAAAAACAACCCAGAGATATTAACTGAAAACCTAGACAAGATAAAAGAATGGGACTCATTTGGCAATCCTGTACTTCAAAGTTTTGAGCGTGAAAATTTTAAGATTAACTGCTCGGACTCAGTTTTTCCACCGTTGTACGATATAACAAAAATAAAGGAGAATCTTAACCTCTCCTCAGACTTTGACATAGTAGAAGTTGGATGTGGCTTTGGAATAGAAGCTAAAATTTTTCACGACATCGTTGGTTACAAGAGCTACACCCACGTAGATCTGCCAGACATGTTAAAACTTCAGTCAGCTTATCTTTCTAACTTTAAAACACCCGACATTACCTATATAAATCCATACAAAGACATTAACAAACTAAAAACTCATTACGATTTGTTCATATCTAACTTTGCTTTTACAGAGATAACTCACGATGTACAAAAATTCTATTTTGACAACATCATAAAAAAATGTAGCATGGGAATAATTGTGGGAAAAATGGCGCCACATATAGAAGGCGTAATGAATAACAAAATAACCAAAGTGCAAATTGGTTGGATTGAGTCACAATTTAACATCAAGTATGAAAAGAATTCTGCTTATGGAAGAGGGGGTTTAATATATTTTTGGAAATGAATAAATTTAAATATAAATCATTTAAATACAGGTTTGCTTCAATATTGCAGAGGGTTTTTGGCTGTGTAGATATGTCATGCCTACATGAAGAAATAAAACTATTCGATGTAGACACAGATCAATCTTCAAAGTATCACAAAAAGTTTTACGAGCTTCCCGAAGATCATTTGTTCTTTTTAAATTTTAGAGCGTTTGTAGTAAATGAAATAAAACCACTGTTTGACGAACCTATAATCTTTCAGAAAAAACCTACCTTTAGAGTTCATCTAAGAAACAATGTTGCGGTAGGTGCTTTTCACAGAGATAGGGACTACAATCATTTTACAGATGAAGTAAATTTTTTCGTCCCGTTAACAAAAGCCTTTGGCTCAAATACTGTGTGGGTAGAAAGTGAAGAAGGAAAAGAAGACTTTAGTCCTATGGAAGCGGAATACGGTGAGTTCTATATGTGGGACGGAGCTAACTTAGCACACGGAAACAAGAAAAACGAAACAGGATCTACTAGGGTTAGCTTTGATTTTAGGGTATTACCTAAGTCAAAATACGTAGCAACAGGTAAGAAAAGCGTCACTCAAGGGATGTCCTTTAAGATAGGCGAATACTATGAGGAGCTTTGACATACTCATATTAGGCTCTTCATACCTAACAGAGCTTGCCGTCAAACATATCCTAGACATGGGTGATTATAACTTAATTGGTTATGTACCTTGTAGGAATACACCTGTTAATGGAAAAGTGCCACTTAAACAGGTAGAAGTTGATACCCCATGCGATATAAAGCTTTCTTTACAATACGATATTTTTGTTGAGGACACATCAAACGCTTACAATCTACATACCGGTCTTCTACCAGACTATGGAGGTAGAGACATACTAGATCATACAATTAAAAACAAAGACAACGAACAGGGTCTCACTTTTCATAAAATGACTAGAGACCTTGATTATGGCCCAATAATAAGCAAGATAACATATCCGGTATTAGACACTGATTGTTCTTTTGACCTGTATAAAAGAATGCTAGAAATAGCGCCTTCTTTTGTCTATAGCAGTTTAAAGTTGCTAGAGAGCATGGAAGAAAAACAAATAGAAAAGTGTTATAAGTACCCTCCAAGGATGTATAATAGAGGAGAGTTTGAGCTTAGCGAAAAATTTAAAGAGTTTATAAAATGCAAAAAGTCTTAGTTACTGGTGGTGCTGGTTTTATCGGTCATCACCTCATAGAACATATATTAAAAAACACAGACTGGTTTGTAGTTTGCTTGGACAGGTTAGACACATCTGGCAATCTAAACCGGATATCAGAGTTTCTAGATGCTAACCCTTCTTGGAAAAAGAAATTTAAGTTTTTATATCACGATTTAAAGGCTGAAATAAATTCACAACTAGCAAGGCAAATAGGTAATGTCAGCATTGTTTTTCATTTAGCTGCGTCTTCTCACGTAGACAGGAGCATTGAAGACCCTTTAAGCTTCGTCTACGATAACGTGGTAGGCTCTTGCAACTTATTTAACTTCGCCAGAAACTGCGACACAATCGACTACATACAGAATTTTAGTACAGATGAAGTGTTTGGTGATGCACCAGTAGGAACTGCCTACAAAGAATGGGATCGTCATAAAGCAAAAAATCCATATTCTGCTAGTAAAGCCGGAGCAGAGCAGCTAGGCATTGCCTTTCATAATACTTACGGGTTACCTATTGTAACAACTAACTGTATGAATGTTATTGGTGAGAGACAGCATCCCGAAAAATATTTGCCTCTTTGCATAAAAAAAATACTGGCTGGCGAGAAGGTGTACATACACTCAGACCCTGACAAGAATCCGGGAACAAGGTTTTATGTACACGCAAGAAACGTAGCTGACGTATCTTTATTCTTGACAGAAAAAGCAGAAGCTGGAGACAAGTATAATCTTGTGGGTCAAAAAGAGCTTTCTAATCTAGAGCTTGCGCAGACTGTGGCAGACATTTTAGGCAAAGAGTTGAACTATGAACTAGTAGACTTTCACTCATCTAGACCCGGACATGATTTAAGGTACGCTTTAGAAGACACAAAGCTGTGGAGAATGGGTTATAAGTACCCAGTGTCCTTTGAGGAGTCAATAAAAAAGACAATACAATGGACTTTAAAAAACCCTAAATGGTTAGCAGATTAATGAAATTTCTACTACCTATAAAAGACAGCAAATACTTTCTTCTACTTTCAGAAGTCCTAAAGAGTGGTTTAGAAAAACACGGGCAAAAAGTTGATATCATCCTAAGAGATGAGCTTTCTAAAAATCCAGATTGTATTAAAAATTACGATTTTGTATTTGTATTTACTATAACTGGAGACTGGATAAGAGACTTAGCGATTGAATATGGCAAGCCTTATATTTACATGGACAAAGGTTACTGTAGAAACGCAAGGCTTAGAGATCCTGAAGCCTTTATAAGATTTAGTCCCAATAACTGGCAACCCCTAAAATACTTAAAAAAATTTAGCGATAGAAATGACAGATGGAAAGAGCTGCTAAGTATACCAATAAGAAAAAATACAAAAGATGGAAAATTAATAAGTATAGAAACTTTAGACCCTAAGCCTCATCATAAAAAAGATGGAGAGTTTATACTACTCGCAGGAAGCTCTGCAAAGTACCATCTATACATGGATATTGAAGATCCTACTACTTTTGCGAGAGGCGTTGTAAAGAAGCTTGGTGAGCTGACAGACAGAACAATAATATACAGACCTAAGCCCAGCTGGAACGCAAAAGAGGATGTCGAAGGAACTATATACATAGGTAGTCGTAAAGTAAAGTTTCACGAACTACTAAAAAAAGACTTATACTGCGTAATAACACATACTAGTAATGCGGCTCTAGAAGCTAATTTTTATGGTGTTCCAACTATTGTTTTGGGAGACGCTATAGCGAAGCCTATTTCTAGTACCAAACTTAACCACATAAACGATATATACAAACCAACGCTTGAAGAAAAGCATTCTTTAGGAAGGTCTCTTTCTTATTTTCAGTATAAAATGAAAGAAATAGAAGAAGGCACTATGTTTGAAAATCTTAAGGAAGTTTTTGAGGAGGAATTAAATGGGTCATAAAACATTAACCGGAGCTGTTCAAGGTAAATTTTGGGGATCAACAAGATGCTTCTTTGAAAACTATACCAGCGAAGTACATTATATAGAGGCGCAGAAGGATGGGTACTGCTCTCGTCATCACCATGAAAACAAATGGAACAGATTTATTGTGCTTGAGGGTGCTTTGAAGGTTATTATATATAAGCAGGATAGTGAAGATGAGACAATCTTAACCGATGGAATGTTCTCAGATGTACCTCCCGGAATAGACCATAGATTTATAGCTATGGAAGACACTAAAGCTTTAGAGGTATACTGGATAGACGGACTAGACCCAAAAGATATAGTAAGGAAAGATAGCGGTGGATCTGGAAAAGGTGAAGATAAATAAGCCAGTCTTACTGATTGGTTCGGGACCTGCATCCGAAGAATATCTCACACCAGAAGTCACAAGCAAATACTTTACTCTATGTACAGGAAGAGCGATACACGCTATAGACAAGGTAGACATTGTTACATGCCTAGACCTTGTTAGGTTTGTTCACAACATATCCAACTTTTCTGACAGGTGGAACAAGTTCTTAGTTCCCCACTGCTTCACTCTTAGATATTGGACAGGCGATAAGTCTGGAATAAAAGAGATAGCAAATACAAGCCCGATCTACAGCTTTAATACAGGCTCATTTAATATTGGCTCTAGTAAAGATTGGTCTGATGTCCAATACATCTACAAGAAAAGCCCAAAGCACTCAAATATGCTTGCTCACATGGTGGAGTTTCAGGACTATAAAAAGCCTCTGGTTTTAGACGAGCATGGATGTAGAATACTCCACCCTCATGTAAACTACGAGGATGTAGAAAAAGTAATAGATATAAAAGATGAATACAAAATAGAAGTCTTTAAGCGAGAAGATGTTGATCTAGTTCATCTCCCAATCGACGATTTTTTGAAGAGAGATGGCACGCTTAGGAATCATTGTAGCTCTCTACACTTCTTAGTAAATTGGCTTTGGCTAAATGATATTAAAGAAGTTCATACTGTTGGAATTACTAGGGAGTATGAAGGATGGAGCTATACTAGACAGTTATTTGATTTTTATGGAATTAACTTTACCATGATGGAAGACTTTGGAGGGATGGTAGAAATATGATATTGATATCACACAGAGGCAACACCTTTGGGCCAGAACCTAAACTTGAAAACAATCCTATCTATATAGATTCTGCTATCGAAGATAACTACCATGTAGAAATAGATGTGTGGAAAATAAAAGATAGTTGGTTTTTAGGTCACGACGGTCCTATGTATGGAGTAGACGAATCCTATTTAAAAAAGAAAAACCTGTTAGTTCACGCAAAGAATTTAGATGCTTTAAAGTCACTGCTTGAACTTGATGTTCATTGCTTTTGGCATCAAGAAGATTACTATACTATCACGAGCAGAGGTTTGATTATAAGCTATCCCGGATACGCGACTGGAGAAAATGTGATATGTATGAAACCAGAATTAATATCAATGGACACTATATCTGACTGCCACGCCATATGTTCAGATTATGTAGGCGTATACTCAGGTAGACGGGCTGGAGAAGGCTTAGGATTTAATGAAACACGATGATGTAACACTTGTATTACAGGGACCTTTACTGAGCATGTCAGGCAAAATAGCGCCTGTCCTATCACCCAAAAAAATACAAAACTATAAAAAGTATGTAGGGAAGATAGTAATATCTACTTGGGATCATCATAGAGTTAAACCATCAAAAAGATTTCTAGCTAAGAATGACATAGGTTACGTTGAAGACTCGATTGACAAATACGAAGGGTACTACAACCATTCAAACCTAGCCTATCAAGCAGCGACATCTCTAAATGGCATTGAGGTGGTAGACACCGAGTTTGTGATAAAAGCTAGATGTGATGAAATCTATACTGACCTTTCCAAATTTATAGAGGTTATGAAATCATCGCCAGACAAGCTAACAACCAATAACTTTCTGTTTACATCAGATGAGTTTTGTAAGTTTCACCCATCAGACCACGTTATTGGCGGCAAAACAGAAGATGTCAAAGGTCTTTTTAATAATGCGGTTAGAATATGTGAGGAAAGTTCTGGCAAAGATAATCCAGTAATCGAAAACTACGACCATGACGGTTTAGCTCCAGAGTCATTTTTGTTTATATGCTACCTCATGCACAAAGGTGTTGATATAGACAATTCAAGGTCGATAGAAATAATGAAAGACAACTGCCAGCTTGTAGAGATAACAGACATGGGTAGTTTTTTGTGCTATAGAGCTTGTGTAGGATATAATGAATACGATAAAGTTCTAGAAGATACAGCAACGATAACGTCAATGGAAAACCTATGAGAAGAGGCAGGGACATGGGTTTTATTTCTTTGATGGCAATTTTATTTACAGTGCAATTTCCGGTGGTGCAATCCACTTGTATATTTTTAGCTTTCGTAGCTTACAGGAGAAATAATGTCTAAAATATTAGTAACAGGAGGAGGCGGGTATGTAGGAAACGTACTATGCCGACATCTATTAGACAAAGGTTATGAAGTAAAGTGTGTTGACAACTTTCATAAGGGTCAATGTGACGCAATTATTCCATTAGCAACAAACCCAAGATTTGAGTTTGAATATGGAGATGTTACTGTTTTGGAACAAATGAAGGAGGCTGTACGTGGGTGTGACGCTATTATTCATCTCGCTGCTATTGTTGGCTTTCCGG
>TARA_R100001163_G_scaffold23904_1_pt1 | contig 12893 bp, 17 predicted proteins | sample TARA_R100001163 | Tara Oceans TARA_R100001163 (sample SAMEA2621285) | marine metagenome | biome: marine biome (ENVO:00000447); feature: deep chlorophyll maximum layer (ENVO:xxxxxxxx); material: "saline water (ENVO:00002010), including plankton (ENVO:xxxxxxxx)" | depth 120 m
AGCTATTAAAGCGTCTCTTACTTTAGGATAAAACTTTTTATAAGCGTCACCTGAGCCGCCTATAAAACCATCTTTTCCTTTATCTAAGTCTTGCTGAGTTTCTCCAATTAATAAACAACCAGCCGTATGCTCGTCCGTATTTCCGGTGTGTATAAGGATATATTTATAATTTGGCACTGATTGCAATTCCAACATCCCTTTATGAAATGCTGCACCATATCTGGATGTATATTTAGTATGGAAGCCTCCAACAGTTCTAAATTTAATTTCATATTCACCTAAAGGAATTGCAGCCTCACCTTTAACTTTAATATCTCTTACTTCATCTTCTAAAGTAAAAGCTTCGAATACGCCATTAACAAATAGCAAACCATTAGTAGCGTCTTTACCAAATTGAGTTCTCACTACGTCTAACTTCATATCAAAATTATACTATCTAATTACTTTGATGTTGTCCCATTTGGTATTGCCTCCAATAGTAAAGGTTAATATACCAGGCTCTGACCTATCTCCAGAAGTGCTTTCAAACCATTGTGAGCCATTATCTAAAGTAGGCGCTTGCATAATTAATCTATCGCTAGTTTCATAAGCAGAAAAATAATGATAATGCCCCATTAATAAAATATCAGCGTCAGCTATTGCATTTCTGCTTAAGGATTGATCGGCCAACCATTTCTTAGCTTTAGCTTGTGAATTTACGCCAGAACGCATTTGATGTCCATGAACTAAAGTTAAAGTTACATTTGATACATCAAAAGTTAAACTTAATTTATTTTCTGGAATAATAAACTTTAATATATCTTTATATGCTGGCGCTTCGCTAAATATTTCTTGCAATTCTTCAGCAAGCTGCACATCTCTGTTATCACCAAATGAAGTAAATGCTTTTCCTTTTTTACGGCTTTCCCCATGATTTCCACCAATAAAAGCCACTATACCACTATCAAATAAAGGCATTAATTCTTTTATAAGTTTATATAACATACGCCTAGCAACCTTTTGCTGTTGCCTATAATCTAATTCAACTTCGAATTCTTGCATATCATAAAAGCCGGTGCAGCCCTCAACAATATCACCCAGCCCACTAAACAATATTTGATTAATATTATTTTTCTTTTGTAAAGTTTTTATATGTTCTTTAATTTTAGGTATAGCTGCATTTAATCTATCAACTGTATCAGACGTTCCTTTTTTTCCTACTTGCCAATCACTTAATGCTATACAATAAGTTAAATCAATTTCTTTAGTTTGTTTATTAGCTCTAGGTTTTTTCTTAGCTTCTTTCATTAATGCTTTAAAATCTTTATCTTGTATAAAGTTACCTGACGAAACTATTTTTGCTTTAAAATAAAAAAGACGCTCTATATTTCCAGCGCCTACATTACTATCCCAAAATCTGATTTCGGCAGTTCCAGGAACAACCGAATATTTATGAGCTTCTTTACCAAAATAACTTTGTAGCTGTTCTTTCCAGTCTATTTCATTTTTCTTTTGAGGTGTGCTTACTATTTCACCAGATTTAGTTGCTTCGCTATATTTTACTCCAGGCGTAAATTTAGGAGGGTGGTCTATTTTTTCTTTAAATTTTTTAGGCTTTTGATAAGAATAAGTTTTTTTAAACTTTTCTAATTCACTCATAAAGTCCCAGCCTAATATCTTTAAACCAACGCCTAACAGTGTTATGACTTCGGTTAGAAAGCTTCTTATAGTTTTGGCACATATAAAGAGCTAAGGCTGTATCACTCATTCCTATTTGATCGGCTTCATTCATTAATACTTTAGCTTCAGCTAAAATATCAGGATGTTTATGTAAAAAGCTGCGTTTGCCCATCGGCGGCATACCTTTAGCATACTCTTCAAGTGTCATATTTAGCCCCTCTGTTATTTAAATTATATCATAGATTAATCTAGCCAATAATCTTTTCTAAAATTTCTTTTGAAAGAGCCATAAGTTTTTAAATAATGACTATAGTATTTAATACTAAATTTATTTTTTTTATTTAAATTAATAACTTTATGTTTATAATTTTCTCTTTTAAATGGAACTATTAAGGCTAAAGGGTCGCCTTGCTTAATAAGTATTTCTTCATTAGTTTTAATATTTAATTGAAAATTTAAATGATAATTTTTATCAGTTCTTAATATTCCATACGTTGGATTCCATTTATTATTAATTGTTAATGGAAGTTCCATTATTCTTATTGAGTAGCCTTTTGGCGTAAATAACTTCCAGGGAGTGTTTATTTTAACTATCATTTTAATGTTAAAATTTTTTGGCATGTAGTTTACATACTGTTCATTAAAATGAAACTCTACATCATCAACATTTGTTACATCTTTAAAACTAAAGGCCGTTTCCCAAAATAATTGTTTTTCTTTCGTTACGATAAATTTATAGTCAGTAGGCGCAAGTATAACAAAACCTTCATTATATATTTCATTAAAACTTGGACAAGCTGCAACTGTTTTTATATTATTTAATTCTGATTTTGATGTTTTAATTTTATCAAACCAATCAATAGAATATTCTGAAAATTTAATAGGATGTAAATTTTTACTATAATATAAATCTTTACTAAAAGTTCCAAAAGAAATTATATTCATATATTTATATTATATATGTTTTAAATTATTCTGGCTCTGGTATTAATTCCCAACCGGTTGTATTGTCTTCTTGATAATCTTCTTCAACCCAACCAAAATTGTCTGTATTGTTTGGCTTATCAATCGGCGCTTTCCAACTGTAATTTGTTTCATTTAAAATCCAAGAATCAAATGGCTTTTGAGGTAAAAATACGTCTAGCTCTTCATTATAAGTTCCGCCTATCTGAGCATAGTTTCCTCTTAGCGGAGTTTTGCCATCTGAATGTTCATTTTCAAAAGTGTTATAGCTAGTTCTTATAACTGTTTTATTTTCATTTTTGCTGCTAATAAAACTTTCCCAATCAGAAAAACCTTCAGGCAAATCTTCTGTATTATCTTCATCTATTCCATAAATTATATTTTCAACAATATTTTCAGAATTAATTATTGCATAGTGCGCCATAATATCCTAACTAAATGTTATGCTTCCGCTGCCGCTTGTAATATGAACATAGTTTTGGCCGCTATAAGTTCCTGTTGAAGTTGTTAATCCGCTTGTTGAAATTGACAATGATGAATCATATAAAATATAAATAAACCCCGAGCCTCCGCTCTGGTGATTGCCCTCCTGGCCGCCATGACCTTTGTTGGCAGCATTACCTTGACCTCCACCACCAACTGAATAACCTAATGGAGTAACTGTTCTAGCAGGACCATTTCCAGTAGAGTTAACATTATAAGTAGCGTTACCATTGGCGCCTCCTGATTGTCCCGGAGGTGGATTACCATCTGAGAAACCTGAGCCTCTGTTTCCTTTACCTCCATCGCTACTATAGTTAGTCAATCCTGATGGAACTGTTTGGCTATCTTGATTATCTTGACCACCATTATAACCATGGCTATCATAGGGCCTTACGTTTTGGAAGACTGTTCCTCCTCCTCCTCCTGAGCCACCTGAGCCGCCGCCTCCAGACCCTGCATAGTTCCCAGAGCCGTTTCCTCCACGGCCTCCACCTTTTGCATAAAGTGTTCCATCTTTATAAACTATAGTTGTATCTCCTCCTGTTCCGCCTCCGCCGGCTCCTGCTCCGATACTTACATTATATGAAGTTCCTTGATCAAATAATTCGGCTGTCCCTTCTATCATTCCTCCGCCGCCGCCTCCAGCGCCTCGAAAATAACCCCAGCCCGATTGGCCAACTCCCTGGCCTCCGCCTCCGCCTCCTCCAGTCATATATATGGTCATTTCCATATCAGCTGAAGCTCCGCTTGAAAGTCCGAATCTTGCTGCACCTAAAGGCATTGTAACTCCTAACTATTCTTAAAATCTAATAACGCATTAACAAGAGGGTTACCTGCGTCAAAAAATAAAAACGTTATTAAATCTACTGAGTTAGCTGCAGTGGTTAAAGTTATTCCTGCGTTTCCTGATGTTAATGCTGTAGCCTCCGAGCCGCCATTAACAGTTACTTTATTAATAGCCATAGTTCGGCTTCCAGTTCCATCTTGAGTTGCTTTTAAAGTAAAAGTTGAAGTTCCATTTGTAGGGACATTAGTAAAATCTATGTCAGTTACATTATGTCCTAAAGTAACAGCTCCTGTATTTCCGGCAGATAAATCTATAGCTAACGTTGTTCCTGAGGTTACAGCTACGTCTGTTTCAGCATAATCTTTAAATAAAACTTTTGATAAAGTATTGTCATTTAAGTCAGTGTCTCCTCTAATTGTTCCGCCATCAACTGAAAATCCTCCAGCTGTTATTTGAGTGTCGCCCCCCATTCCTGCATGGCTAGTGCAATAAATATAAAGTCTTTCAGGAGTGTCAGCTTTAACTTCTATTTGAGTATATGCGCCTGCGCTACCAGGAGTTCCTGCTGTTGTTACATTATCAGTATAAGCGCTTCCTGAGGCGTGTGTTCCATCTTTTGTAGTTGATATTCTTAAAGGGTGACCTGAATTGCTTGCGTCTGACTGATCAAACCTATATTTAAATCCAGTTGTTACATTTAAAACCATATCTTGAGCACCTTCTAAAAAATACTCATTTTGGCTTCCGCTTCCATTATCTGCAACTGTTACAACTATATCTGTTCTAATTGCTGTTGTTCCTGCTGTAATATTGTCTAAGGCTGTTTGTGTAGCACTTGAAATAGGTAAATCATTTAAAGTTGTTTTTTTAATAGCATTTGAAGCGCTAACGTCTGCTATCATAATTTCATCGCCTGTAACAGGTGTTGCTGAAGATTCTGAATTTATATCTACATTTAAAGTTACAGCACCAGATGAGCCGCCGCCTGAAAGCCCGTCGCCTGCTGTAACTCCTGTTATATCAGCTGTTAAACTAGTATTTTGCCAACTAGTAGTATAATATTGAAGCGTATCAGAATCTGCTAAATAGCAAAACTGGCCTTCAATAGGACTTGTTATTTGAGCGTCTCTTGCTGTTGCATTAGCAAAAATTGCTATGCTTTGTTCCATTAAATAATCATTTACATCTGCTGCTGTTAATACTTCACCAACAGCAAAAGTTTTAAATCCGTTTGCCATGTTTTTATTTTATCCTTTTGCTTTTATTTATTTCTTTATACGTCATTAATACCCTAGCTTGTCTGTATCTAACACACCAAATAAAGTATTATCTAATCTTATAAAGGCTTGGACATCTGCATTTGATAATTTATAAGAGCAGCTAAAAACTGTAGGGGTTATGTTATAAGTTATACTATCAATAATTTCATTTGAAGTTATTTGAGCTGGAGAGCCGCTTCCAGGTGGAGTTAATTCAACTTTGACAATGTCACCTATTTCTCTATCTAGCACAGTTCCTTGGTTTGCAGATGAAGCTTGAGTTAAATCAATAATTAAATTGTCAAATCTTATAATTGCATTTTTAAATTTTCCTAATAAAAAATTAGCAGCGTTATTTACATCACTATCAGAAGCATTAAATAAATTATCTCTAGCTAAAGTTCTAACTAAATATTTTCCCTGCGATCCAACATCTTGAACAACTTGAGCTGTTCCACCAGTTCTTTGTAAAGAAACTACGTTAAATATTTCATTATCATCATTAATATAATCAACTCTTAAATAAGGAATATCTGAGCCATCATCGCTGAATGTTGCCGCTGCAGTTGCTGGGAATGTTGTATGCCTTGATTTAAATGTTAGTTTTCCATCTTTAGACATAAATAATAAACCATTTTCTGATCGCTCAACATTTTGTAAAACAGATAAAGTATTATCATTTATTCCACTTAAACTTTGCATAGTTGAAATACCTGTTTCAATATTTCTTTCAGTTCCGAATTTTACGTTTGAATTGTCTAATATTGCTTCAATTAACGCACCACTATTTAAACTAGAAAAAGAAGCGTTAACTAAACTTGTATTAGCTATTTTCATAAAACCATCTGCAGCAACAAATTCAGCAAACGAGTTGCTTTTATCAGGATAAGTTAAATTTACATCTGTTACAAATCCTACAAATAAATCTTTATAATTGCTTCCTCCATCTGTTGTAGCGTCTATATGAATAGCTATCATAGGCTCTATACCAGGACTATAAGGACTGCTAGTATTTGTATTTTCATATTTTCTTGTATTATTTAATAATTGAACTGACGCAGTTCCAGTTGAAAATGTAGACAAATCTCTTGAACGTCCTCTGCTTATATTTATGCTTTGAACGTCGCTTGTAACATCTGTTAAAGTAGTAGCGCCTGCTAATTCAGCAGAATCTAAAACGCCTCTAACTAAATCATCTAAAGTAAATATATTTTGTGTAAAACCGATTCGAACTCTTACAACTGGAGCAGCCATTATAAAATAGTAATAACTCTATTAAGCGGACCATTAACTCTAGTATAATCATTTAAGGCATTAACAACGTCATTAGGGTTTCTTACTTCTTTATTAAAGTTAACAGTTAATCCGCCTGTAGCATTCATTAATGAAGTTTGCGCTTGTTGCGTATTTTGTGTTAAAGAATCTAAAGTAGCAGCTGGGTCAATAGTTTCTGTAGGCGTTAATCTTTTAACTTCGGCCTGAGCAAAACCAAAAGAAACATTGCCAAATTCTCTTAATTTAGGTAAATCAATGTTAATACCAATTTTACCTAATACTCCTGAAACTTTATCAACAAATCCATTAATAGTTCTAATAAAGCTATTTAAACTATTAATTATTCTATTAATCATATTTTCAAAATTCTTAGGTAAGTTTCTCAAAAATGGTCCTATAAATTTATCAACTATTTCTGTAAACTTTTTAAATGCAGGTGCAAGTAAACTAAGTAATAAAGTAACTATTGCAATTATAGGAGGAGCTAAAGCAGAAAATAATTCACCAACTACTTGTAAAAATGGAGCTACAGATTTTATAGCGCCTACTAAATGAGGTCCTACTTCTGTAACTAAATCAACTATAACAGGCAATAACTCTTCAACAACAGGCAGCAATTCTGCTCCCATTGTTACTTTTAAATCTTTTAATTTAGCTTGAGCTGCTCTTGACTTATTAGCAAAACTTTCTTGAGTTCTGTTTAAATCTCCTTGCTGAACTTTTGTTTTTTGTAATAAGAGTTCATAGGTTGCAAGAGCTTTTTCTTGCTTTGTTAATTCTGCAGCAGAAGTTTTACCAGTCATTATAAATGCTTGTTGTTGAACGTCAGCCTCCATGATGGCGATTCCATAAGTTTTAAGGCTTTCCCTCTCTCCGAGCAATGCTTTAGTAAAAGCCTGCATAACTGGCTCAGCTCCACCTTGAACGTTACTAAATGAAGCAACATCACCAGCAAGACTTGCTAATTTAGTTGATAAGTCTGCTGACGCTTCGCTAGTAAATTCAATACCTTGAAGAATTGCACCTGACTGAGTTAACAGGCCTTCTAATTCAAAAGCGGCCAAACCTGCTTTATTTGCAAATTCATCAACAAAACCGGATAACTTAGGAACACTCTCTCCAAATGTAGTTTCAAATGCGGACCTGGCTTCATTAGCGTCTGACCCTAAATTAACTAGGTCTTTTCCTAAAGTAACTGCAGCAACAGAAGCAACGCCTAAACCTGCAGCCGTAGCCTTACCAATAGTTCCGGCTACAGAACTAAATTTTGACATTGCCTTTTGTGATCGTGTTAAGCTTTCAGTAAATTGTTTAGTTTTACCTATTATTGCTATTGAAACTTTTTTTTCTGCTGCCATTATTTAATTGCCTTTATTAATGCGTCATACATTCTATCATTATAAGTTGCTGCTATTTCATTTTGATTTTTATCTAATGTTTTACCAACAACATAACCTTTTTTACCTAATTGACTAAAAGTGCTATCCCCACTATCAAATCTATTACCAATCCATTTTTTATATCTAAAGTCTGCGCCTGGTCTTGAATAACGTAGCTTACCTACAGCCGAGCCTTGAACGGCCCTTGTTTTACCATTTTTAGTAGGAACATAAATATAACGTCTACCAAATTCTAAAGATAAAGCGCTAGGCTTTTTAGGGAAGCTGTTTTTAATATTTATCTTTGCTTCAGTTCTTGTGCCTGAAGCTGTAAATCCCATAGCAGAAGCTCTAGCTTTAGGAGCTCTTTGCTTTTTGGCTAATGGTCTAATATCTGCTAATTGTTCTTTTGCTATTTCTCTATGAAACTTAGATAATACTTTTAAAACATCTTTTTTGCCATACTTATTTAAATCTTTTTTTAACTCAATTAATTCTGAGTTATCTATACTAAAGTCGCCAGATATTTTCATAATTATTTTTCGTATCGCTTGTTTAACACTTTTACAATTGCGTTGAACATTTCCATATCAACTTCTAATAAAGCGTTTGGATTTATTCCTGTTTCAACTGATATAGCAGCTATTAACTCAATAAATCCGTTTACGCTTTTAAATTATCACTTGTTCCAGCTATGTCAAGTTCATCAACTTTTTCAACCCATGCGTCATAGTCTTCTGTTACGCCATTTCTTTTTGCGCCTAGCCAAGCTAAATATAATAGCCATTCATAGCGCTGCTCATCATTAAGCTTAGAAATAGGTATGTCAAACTTGCGTTCAAACTTAACTATGTCTGCTGGTTTTACTTTAACTTCAAGGGTTGTGCCGTCACTCATGATGACGATCATGTTTCCCATTAACTTGTAGCTCTAGTAATAGTTCCACTTGTAGGGAACGAAACTGACATTGTTGCAAGTTCTCCAACAGCATTCCCAACTGGAATATGTTGATTAACTAAAACATTACCTGAGTAGCTAGGGTTAGTAGCACTAACTGAGCCGCTTGTTGGTTTTACTACAAAAGCTGTAGTTGTTCCAAGCAAGGGGAATAAAGTTGCGTCTACCTCGCTGCTTGCAAAATCTTGCTGAAACTCAATTGATAAAGTTCCTGATTTCAAGCCTCCTGTTCTCGTCATAAATGTCGAGCCCATTGCTGTAGTCATAACTTCTTCAGCTGTAATATCTAATGTAACAGAACTAACATGATCACTTAAATCAACGCTGTTCAGTGTTACGCTTGCGTCTGTTAAAACAAATTTAGCCAAAATTAACTCCTCTCTATTTATTTATTTTAAATATCTAGTAAGAAGTTATGTTTTATACGTTATTAAAACAGAAAACCCCTCAGGGCTGCTAAGGGGCTTCTGCCGTTCATATACAAGGGGGCATGAATATTTATTTACTAATAACTAACCTTGCATATAAATTTATTTAATAACTAATCGTAATAATCGCCTGTGCTCTTTTTCAAGTGCAGCAGCAAATTCTTTAGACAACAAATTATATTCAATATCTTTATTTATTATATCAACAATAGTTGAAATAATTTGTCTTCGAATTTTTTCTTTCAAATGTCCTCCTTTTATTTACTAGCTTCAATAAATTTACTTACATTAAATCTTTCAGGATTATCATCTTGAAAAATTGTAGCTAAGTCTAATATTAGCTCGCTTGAAGCATTGTTAGCTTTTAACTTTTCAGCTATTGCTTCATAATGTTTTCTGCTCATCATTTTATGTCCTCCTTTAAATGAACGTTATATATTAATTATAACAAGTATTTTTATTAATGCGTAATAATTTTAAATATTTTTATTCTATACCAATTGCAGCATGAATACTAAAACTTGGATTAGTTCCTGATATAGTATAGTTTAAGCGCCAATATTGATCGGTTACAGCCCCAGCAACACTTTGAAAATCCGCGCCTATAGCTGTTATACCTGTAAAAGTAATTCTATCTGTAGGGCTAGTAAAGCTTGAATTATCATCGCTTTGTAATTTAAAAGTAATTGTAGGAGTAGACGTTCCAGAAACTGCATAACAATGAATAGCTGCATAACATTTTTCTGTTGCACCAACAGCTCCAAGCTGGGTGCCTGTTGAATTACCTGAAGCTGTTAATGCACTATCTAATTGAATTGTCCCTCTTACAACTTCATCAGCAGACTGATTTTTAGTTATACTAAATGGAGCTATTCCTCCAACTTCGCCTAATATAGAATATTCAAATAATCTTGATTTCATAAAATAAGCTATATTACCTACGCCTGCGTCAGGAACTGCAGAAACTATTAACTCATTGCCTACAGAAGCTCCTAGAAGCGCGTCAGGCTTATCTGTGCCTGCTTCATAAAAGCCATCTATTTGTAATGAGCTATCTTTTAATCCTCCAAGCTTTTCCATAAATCCGCCTGAATTAATAGTTGTTGCGTCTAACTCTTCTGCTGTAATTTCAAGATTAACAGATGTCACATGGCTACTCAGGTCATATCCGCCTGAAAATACTTTACCATCATTAAATACAAATTTAGCCATTATAAATTATTTCTTCTTACTTTTCTTTTTAATTGTAGTAGGTTTTATATGGCCTGCTTTAATTAATGTTTTTGCTACTTGTTCGTCATCTATTTCTATAGTGTCGCCTGGATTACCTCCAGCAACTTTTTTAGCTCCTATAATTTTAAACTTTGCCATTACTTGCCTCCACAACAACCGTTTCCACAACAGTCCATTAGCTACTTCCTTTCGTGTAAACTTGTATTTCTAAATTAGCGCCTATGCCATCAATTCCATTTAAATTAAAATCCGCGCTGTAGTTTGTCATATTTACTACTCTAGCGTCTGTATCAGCTAGGCCTAAAGTTTTATTATTATAAATAATTTGTCTAATGCTTTTACTTCCGCTGCTAGTTACAAATTCATCTAGCTTATCTTGAGCAGTTCTTGCGTCTGCTCTCTGAACAGCAACTAACATATCAAAAGTATATAAATCAGTTCCTCTTTGCATAGCTAAATCAAATTCAATATTTGTTGGAATAAATATAGCTACAGGGAAGTTTATTGCATTATCTGGAATAACGTCATAACATCTTAAACCACTAATATTGCTTACTGTAGTTTTTAAACCATCTCGAATATCGGCCATATTAGCCATTAAGCAACTCCTAAAACAGTGCCTTTTCGAAATGGAGCTATCATTCTAGTTATCTCTCTATTCTGTTGTATATTAACTACGCCAAAATCCCCAACGCCGGCAACACCTAGAGGAGCGTTTCGCATAGCAAATAATTCGCTAGCTAACATTAAAGTAGCTTGTCTAATTTGTTCAGGAACGGCAGCATATCCCCACTTAGCTGTTATTTCAGCTCTAGGCCTATTGCTTGAATAATCTAATGGCCATTCATTTGATCCGTCGCTAATAAGTTCTATAATATAAAACGGATTACCAGTTATTCCTCCAACAACTCCATTTATAGGTAATAATTGAAATTCAGAAGCGCTAACAGTAACTTCATAAGTTCCGTCATCGTCATCATCATACTTAACAATTAATCCAGTAGTTGTTGAAATATCATCAACTCTTAATCTATATAAATCATCTGTGAAAAACTTGCGCGCAGAAGCAGACCCCTCAGCATAAAAAATTCTTCCACAAAATGCGTCAATTTGCCTTGAAGCTGCATTAATAGCGTCATCTAATAAACTATCATCGGCTGTATCAGTTGTTGGAATTCCAACAAATGATTTTAATTCATTTTGTGTGCAGTAGCCATTTGTAATTGCCATAGAAAATTACTTCCTTTTTTTTCGGCCTTTACTTTTTGACCCTTTCATTTTTTTTCCGTAACCATAACCACTTTTAGGCATAATTACTTTTTCTTCTCTACTTTTTTTTCAGCTTTAGGTTTTGCAGTTTTTGTTTCAACTTTTCCACCTGCTGCTTTAATAGCTTCTTTAACTGCTTTAGCACGTTCAGCCTTTCCATAAAGTTCATATCCTTTAAGTTCTTCTTTTAAAGCTTCTATTTCTTCTTTATTCTTTGCCATAATATCTTTCCTTAATGGTTTAGGCCTGTTAGTTGCCTAGCAGGCCTTAACCATAATTTAACCTAGAAACTAGGAGTAATAAGTCCTGTTCCTTGTATTTTTGTCATTCCAGCTGGGTATCTTCCAGAAGCAAATGCAGAATAACCATAAACAACCATTTTAGTTGTTAATGAGCCAGCATTTGTTTCTTCAAATTTCAACTGCATTAAGTTGTCTTCAAACAAAATATGGTCATCAACTTTCAAGACATAAATTTGGTCTTGATCGTTTCCACCACCATCTGTTGTAGTTACGTTAGCGTCAGTTATAACTGGGAGACCCAATATATTTCCAACTACGTTTCCATAAGCAGCGGCTTCACCAATACCTACAGCATTGTCAGGATTATTTCCTGAAGGCAATACTAATGGTCTTGAGTTTCCGTCTACGCCTGCTGTAAAGAAACCCCAACGTCTAGGGTGCATGATGATTGCAGTTGCTGGAGCAAATCTATTTGCATTTACTTTTTGAACAGCGTCTGCTAATTTAGGGAAGGCTTCTGCAACTGTAGGAGTTCCATCGGTATAAGTAACAGTATTTTGTCCTGATACGTTTCTGATTCCTAACGGTTGACCTGAAGAGCCTGAGCCCTCAATCATTAATTCATCTAATTTACCATAATATGCAGCAACTAAATCTTGAAAGATAATGCTTTCAAGACTAAATCCTGGTTGACCACCACGCTCAAGAGCTTGTCTTGAAACGTCTTGCTGACCTGCAACTGTATCAACATTAACTGTTAATAAAGTGTCATCAATGTTGGTTTCTTGAACTGCTGAATTCTGGGAAGCTTGTTCTGCTGCCGCTGAGCCAGTTGTAATTCTTGAAACTTCAACTTTCATTCCGAAGTCAGGAAGAGGCTTCTTAGGAATAGCGTTATAAACTGCTGCTCCTGCTCTTGCTATCGGTGCATATTCGTCAACTAAATATTGAGGAACTAC